>Ga0180008_1002500_pt1 | contig 9963 bp, 9 predicted proteins | sample MM_PW_MetaG_FD_121121 | JGI IMG/M metagenome (GOLD analysis project Ga0180008, IMG submission 121121) | Groundwater microbial communities from the Aspo Hard Rock Laboratory (HRL) deep subsurface site, Sweden - MM_PW_MetaG | ecosystem: Environmental > Aquatic > Deep subsurface > Groundwater... | reverse complement strand
TCGGCCGAGCCGCGCGTCATTGTCGGGCACGAGAACGATGCAGGCGAAACGGGGGAGCGAGCGCGCTTGGCACTGGCCCTTTACGTGCGACGCATCGTGCGCGAGATCGGGGCCCTGGTCGCCGTGCTGGGCGGTCTGGACATGTTGGTGTTCACGGCGGGTGTCGGTGAACACAATGCGTTCATTCGCGAGCGCATCTGTGCGGCGCTGGGCTTTCTGGGCATTGCCCTGGATACCGACGCCAACGCCCGCCACGCGGCGAAGATTTCCAGCGACCACAGCCAGGTCATCGTGGCGGTCGAGCCCACCAACGAAGAGTGGATAGCCGCCAGCCACGCACTGTCCTGCCTGGACAGGGAGAAGGCGCGATGACGATCGATGCCTTCCATGGATTCACGCTCGCCATCGTGCTGTTGTTCGTGGGCAAGGGCCTGGTTGCGCGTTGGGGCATCTTGCGTCGATACAGCATCCCGGAATCCCTGGTGGGCGGCCTGGCCTGCGCCCTGGTTGTCTTCGCCCTGTACTACGGTGCGGGGATCGTCGTCAGTTTCGATCTCGAAGCGCGTGACGCGCTGCTGCTGTACTTCTTTGCGGCCATTGGCCTGAGTACCGACGCCCGCACGCTGCGCCATGGTGGGCGGCCCTTGCTGATCCTGTCGGGGTTGGCCATCGGGTTCATGGTGCTGCAGAACCTGGCCGGGATGGAGATGGCACGCGCCTTCGGCCTGGATCCGCGCGCCGGGCTGATGGTGGGATCGATTTCCCTGACCGGAGGCGTGGGCACCACCTTGGCCTGGTCCGATCACTTCGTTCAAAACCTCGGCATTGCGCAAGCGCAGGAACTGGGATTGGCAGCGAACATGATCGGCCTGATCGCGGCCTGCACCATCGGTGGCCCGATCGCAAGCCTACTCATGCGCAGATATCAACTTCGAGCCTCCGGGGACAGCACACTGGAGATTGGCACGCTGCACAGCGATGAACAGCATGCCCGTCTGGACTACTACGGTGTGCTATTGGCATTGCTCTGGCTCAACTTAGCCTTGATGTTGGGCTCCGGAGTCAATGCCTTGGTCGCGCTTACCCCTGTCACGCTACCCGCCTTTGTGGGCTGCCTGCTGGCCGGCATTCTCCTGCGCATGATTGGCGACTGGATGAGGCCGAGTGGGCGCGGGCGTCTATGGAACTGGCCGAGCATGCAGCCGGGCATCGCTTTGATCTCCGACATGTCATTGGGCCTGTTTCTGACCATGGCGCTGATGGGCCTCAGACTCTGGGAGCTGCAGCCTGTGCTTGCCTTCATCACCGTGGCAATGCTGGTGCAGATCATCCTGGTCATCGCATTCGTGCTTCTGATCGTTTTTCGGGCAATGGGCAGGGATTACCAAGCCGCAGTGATGTGCGCCGGTTTCGGCGGAATCGCGCTGGGATCTACCGCCACCGCCATCGCCAACATGACGGCGATCACTCGGGAGCATGGCGCTGCGCGCGAGGCGTTCATTGTGGTGCCCCTGGTGTGCGGGTTCGTCATCGACATTGCGAACGCGCTGGTGATCAGCCTGATGGCCGGTTAAGACGAAAGAATTAACGGAATGCGCCGGCAGGCGGAGACATCTCTAGCACGCTGGCACGGTGTCATCGCAAAAGCGCTGATGACATGAGTGCCGGTGTGCATGAACACAAGCGAGCACAACTACCCCCGTGTTCAAACGAGGGCGCTCCATCTATTTGAATAGCAATTGAGGTAATGCGTTTTGACAAAAAATAAGAAAGGTAATACTTCATCGACAATCGTTCCGGCACTGGATATGCAAGCGCATATGGCTTGGGCCCAGGCTTGGTCCTCAATTTCACCTGAATCGTCGCTGTTGGCTTGGACTGATTGGGCAAGCCATTTAGCGAACAGCCCCGGAAAGCAATCGGAGCTTTTGGCTTTTGCAGGCTCCTTGTCTGAGCAATGGATGTCTCTGCTGAAAAAGAGCTTGGTCAGTCCGGACCAGGAAGTTGCATCTCCTGAACCGTCACCTACCAATGACCGTCGTTTCAACGATCCGGCATGGGATCAATGGCCCTACAACCTTTTCCGCAGTTCCTTTCTTATTCAATCCAAATGGTGGGAGCAAGCAACGCAAGGTGTATGGGGTGTTGATCCACAACACGAACGCCTATTGGCGTTTGGCGCAAAGCAATGGCTGGAAATGGTATCGCCGACCAATTCTGCACTCTTTAACCCCGTTGTCCTGAAAAAAACGATAGAAGAACAAGGCGCCAATCTGGCGCGTGGCATGTCCAACTTTCTCGATGATCTGCGCCGACAACTATCCGGTGAGCCTCCTGCGGAAACCGAGAACTTCGTCGTTGGGCGCGACGTGGCGGTGACGGAAGGAAAAGTCGTACTGAGAAATCAATTAATCGAGTTGATTCAATACACGCCCACTACCGAGAAAGTCCATCCTGAGCCGATACTGATCATTCCTGCCTGGATCATGAAGTACTACGTACTCGATCTATCTCCCCATAACTCGCTGATACGGTATCTCGTTGCACAAGGCCATACGGTTTTTTGCATCTCCTGGAAAAATCCGGATGCTGGTGATCGAGACTTGGGCATGGATGAGTATCTTGAGCTCGGCTTGCGTGCGGCGCTGGACGCCGTGACATCCATCGTCCCCGAGCAGGAAATCCACGCGGCTGGCTATTGCCTGGGCGGGACATTGCTGTCTATTGGGGCCTCGGCCATGGCGCGCGATGGCGATACGCGGCTGGCGTCCGTAAGCCTGCTGGCTGCGCAGACGGACTTCAGCGAGCCAGGCGAGCTTGGCCTTCTCATCAACCAGAGCCAGGTGGCGCTATTGGAGGCCAGTATGGCTCAAACAGGCTACTTGAGTTCAAGCCAGATGAGTGGCGCTTTCCAGCTACTGCGCGCCTACGATCTTGTATGGTCTCGCATGATCGACGAGTACGTGTTGGGCGATCGTCGGCCAATGACCGACCTGATGGCTTGGAATGCCGATGGGACTCGCCTGCCGGCGAAGATGCATTCGCAATATCTCCGACGCCTTTACCTGAATAATGATCTCAGCGCAGGGCGCTATCCCGTCCTGGGTCGTCCGGTTTCAGTGGGAAACATCACCGTACCGATGTTTTGCGTCGGCACTGCCTCCGATCATATTGCGCCGTGGCGCTCCGTCTACAAGCTGCATCTCCTGTCTTCAGCCGAACTGACTTTTGTATTGACCACCGGTGGGCACAACGGCGGCATCGTGAGCGAGCCTGGCCGGGACAAGCGCCAGTATCAAATCCATACGCGCGCCGTGAATGAGGGGTACATGGCGCCGGACGAGTGGCAAGCCATGGCACAGACGCATCCAGGTTCATGGTGGCCGGCGTGGTCGGCGTGGCTTCGAGAGCGTTCCGGTGAAGGTGTTGCGCCTCCGCTCATGGGGGCTGAATCCAATGGATACCCCACTATTTGCGATGCCCCGGGGGAATATGTACGCAGCTGAATAAGCGAATACCTCGCCCGCTATTGCGGCACGGTATGCGCAATATCTATTCGACACCCCATCTACTTTGATAACTGGAGACATTCATGTACTCAAGACTGCTGGTTCCGCTCGACGGAAGTTCTACCGCCAATTTGGCCCTCCACCACGCTGCGGTGCTGGCACGCCTAAGCGGTGCAACCATCATCGTGCTGCACATCATCGAGGAGATGAAGCACAGCAACGGCTTCGAGAGGCCGAGAATTTACCTTGAAGAAGTAAGGCCGGGCTTCCTGGCGGCCGGGCAGAAGCTGCTCGACGAGGCGGCGCTCTGGCTGAGACAGGAAGGCCTGACGGTGGAGACCGTCCTTCTGGAGAGCAAGGGCGAGCGCGTCTCGGTACTTATCGCGCAGCAGGCACTGGCTACCGGATGCGAGCTGGTGGTGTTGGGCACCCACGGACGTCGGGGCGTGGACAGGCTGCTGCTGGGAAGCGATGCCGAGCAGCTCGCTCGGATCGCACCGGTTCCCGTGATGCTGGTACGCCAGCCCCAATCGGTCGTTGCAATTGCAGCTCCGGGCCAGAGTGGCACGCCAGCGTGATGGAATTCCAGCCTAGCGACCCCAATGAGCTGCATCCCCTGTCTTCAGCCGAACTGGCTTTCGTGCTGACCAAAGGCGGGCACAACGGCGGCATCGTGCGCGAGCCTGCTCGGGGCAAGTGTCAGTATCAAATTTATACGTGCGCCGTGAAAGAGGGGTACATGGCGCCGGACGGGTGGCAAGCCATGGCACAGACGCATCGAGATTCGTGGTGGCCGGCATGGTCAGCATGGATCCACGAGCGCTCTGGCAAAGATGTTTCGCGTCCGCTCACGTGGGCTGAATCCAATGGATATCGCCCTATCTGCGACACCCAGGGGGAATACGTGCGCTAAGAGCAACCAACCATCGGGTATCTCGACGACTGTTAGATCGTGTTTCGGAGCATGAATATGGAAATTCGACACCTGCGCTGTTTTCTGGCCGTAGCTGAAGAGCTCCATTTCACTCGTGCCGCCGAGCGGCTGCATATGGAGCAGTCGCCCATGTCGCGCGCCATCAAAGAGCTAGAAGAAGATTTGGGTGCGCAACTGTTCGACCGCAACCGACGCGGAACCCGGCTTACCGCCGCCGGCCAGGTTCTCTTGGAGGATGTACGGCGAATATTCGCCATGCTTGAACAGGCGCGCAGCAACGTCGAATCCGTGGCTACGGGCCATCGCGGCACACTACGCGTGGCAGTATCCGACGGCACCGTTGAGCCACGCCTATCAGCGTGGCTTGCGCGTTGTCGTGAGGAGGAGCCGGAGGTTGAGGTCCGATTGGTCGAGGTGCCTCTGGCCGAGCAACTGCGCGGCCTACGCGAAGGGCGCTTTGACGCGGGGTTCGCATGTACCGACGACGTTGGTGCCGACTTCGCCACCCAGGCTATCTGGCACGACCCGCTGATGTTGGCCGTTCCGACCCGCCATCCATTGCTCGTTCACCGCCAAGTGCCATGGGACGAGTTGGCACGTTACCCGCTGGTGGCATGTCACCCAGAGGCGTGCGAAGGTTGTTGGCGTCAGCTGGCACGAATGCTACGCGTACTGGATGATGAGCCCGTCCTGGTCGAGCAGGCCACGTCGTTGGACATGATGCTGGCGCTGGTCGCTGCAGGGTATGGCCTTGGCTTTGTCACGGCGGAGCAGATAGCCAGATGCCGCCATCCCGACGTCGTCGTGCGCTCAATCATGGACAGCGCCACTCCTGTGCTCACCACCTACATATTGCGTCTTGAGGGCAACGAGTCAGAACTATTGGATCGCTTCCTGGCACGGCTGGGGGACAAAGAAAGTGATTCAAGCGCCTGACACATGAGGCACATCAATTCGTGGTGCTCTGACGCTGGGACTGCAAATTCTGCTCGGTTGCCGCCATCAAGTCGGCGGCGCTACATTGCAACGCTCTGGCAATCTTGAGGATTATGGCCAGGGTAGGCATGTGCTCGCCCCGCTCAATCTTGCCCATGTGCGACCGCTCTATGTCCGCCAATTGAGCTAGAGCTTCCTGGGCAATACCGTGCTCGGCCCGGGCAGCACGAACGGCTCGCCCAAACGCTATGGCCGGTTCTGCCTCATATGTTTTCGCGCCGGTAGGGCGACCTCTTTGGATAGTACGCTTCTGCATCAACAGAAGCCTGGGAGATACACCTGTTTTAAACCACGTTAAATTTAACTAGTGGTATGATTTATGCCTTGTCGGTGCTTTACGTTGTTGTTTTCCGTTAAAGGCTGGACTGTTCCCGTTAAAGCTGTGCCCGTCCACCAGCTCCCGGAAACGACATCCATGACGCTTCCGCGAGGCTATATTGATGCTCAGAGTCAGCCCACATCCAATGGCGATCGCACTTGCCTTTACCAAGGGTGCCTCACTCTCGCCCGTGGCGGCGCTGCTTGCGTTACAGCGGGCAGAAGAGCCGCAGACTCCTTTACGAATCCACGAAATTACGCCGGGTGATCTTCATCCCGGCCTGGATGATGGTCGCTACAACGTCGTCATCACTTCGCAACCCGAAGCGACGACGGAATGGATCTGCGAACCGTTGTGGCACGACGAACTGGGCATTGCATTACCCATGCGCTCACCACTGCTGGCTAACGCTGAGATCGCGATCGATATGCTGCTGTCCTACGAAGTCCTGCTGTGGCCGCCCTATGCATGTGAGACATCACGTGGGCAAATCGCTCTCCTGGGTAAGGATGCCGCCGATATACCGACGGCATCCTCCTTTGAACTCATGGCGACGCTAGTGGCTGCCGGATACTGCGTAGGCATCGCGCCGCGTTCACGCATCATGCAGGCACGCAGTTGGGGCATCATCCTGCGTCCTTTGGCCGGTGGACCTCATCCATTTAGCACTCAACTGATTCGAGCGCGGCAAGGCTGTCCGCCCGCGGTGGAACGCTTTGCCAAACGCGCTCGGCGTATTGCCGCAGATCTTCCTTAACTGAGCGAATCCTCTGAGAAGCGGATACCTCGCATCCGCAATCGGCGGAAAGTTCGCCAACTCGGGGAAATTGTCACCCACGCGGGATGAGAGCACCATGGAAAGAAGAGCTGATGGCGTTTCCACGTTCGGCTATATGATGAATCAGAAAGGGGTTGATCGCGTCGTACCGCGGCTGCCTGTCAACCGGTATTAGGGAGGTGCAAATGGCTGAAAATAGTTGGGATAGAGTGCCAATCGACTCACAAAGCATCGATGCGCCACTGTCGCGCGCGGCGGTGTTTCTTACGTTGACGGTCGCCGAGGGCCGCGAGGCCCTGCAAGCCGTCGCCGACGTCCTGGACGGGCTCGATGACCTGATCAAGACGGTCGGATTTCGCGATCTCAACGGCCGGCTTTCGTGCATCACTGCCATAGGGTCGGCGCTGTGGGACCGCTTTCAGACCGGCAAGCGCCCGAAGGAGCTGCGGCCCTTCGCGCCCATCGAGGGTGCCAAGCATACGGCGCCGGCCACGCCCGGCGACCTTTTCTTTCATATCCGGGCTGAACGCGAGGATCTCTCATTTGAGTTCGAGCGCCTGTTGCTGGACCAACTGGGCAATAGTGTGACGCTAGCCGATGAGGTTGCTGGCTTTCGCTACTTCGACTCACGCGACTTGCTTGGCTTCGTCGATGGCACCGCCAACCCGACCGGCCACGACATCAGCGCCTCAACGCTGGTCGGCAACGAGGATCAAGAGTTCGCGGGCGGCAGTTACGTGGTAGTGCAGAAGTATCTGCACCAAATGCAGCCGTGGGCTGAGCTTCCCAAGGACGAACAGGAGCAGATCATCGGCCGGGAGATCGTCAGCAACGTCGAATTGCCCGACGCCACGAGCGGCCAGAAGTCGCACAAGACGCTCGCCACGATCATGGACGACGATGGCGCCGAGCACGACATCCTGCGTGACAATATGCCCTTCGGTCGCCCCGGTCACGGCGAATACGGCACTTATTTCATTGGCTACTCCAGGCATCTATGGGTGACCCAGAAGATGCTGGAGCGCATGTTCCTGGGCGATCCGCCGGGCATGCACGACCGTCTGCTCGATTTCTCGACCGCGCATACCGGCGCCGTGTTCTTCGCTCCCGCGCCCCGCACGCTGAGCGAACTCGTGCAGGCGGTGCAAACGTAGCGCGGGGGGCGCGCGGCCCCCGCGTGGGCTGTGCGCCCTATGCGCTCTCCAGAGCTATCGCGGTGCCCACCAGCCGACGAACGCTCTGCCGCACCTCCTCGGAGATAGGCCGTGGCGGGACAGCCTCCGGGGCGCCCGCGCACTGCTGGCAGCCTGCAATGACCTGGACGACCGTGCCCAGATTGCTCGGCGTCACCACATCGATGGCCGCGCGATCGCCCAGGTCAGGGTGTGGCCGAGCCAGCATGCGGTAAAGCTCCCACGGAGCCGCTTGCGGGCACTGGTTCATGAGCACCAGGGTCAGCTTGTGCTTGAGGGGCACCAGTTGCCAATCGGGAACCCGCTGCCCCCGGTTCCCCAAGCCGATGGACAACAGCTTGCCGGCCTTCAGCTCGCGATTGATCTGGTCCTTGGACTTCCCGGCCAGCTTGCCGAACAGTGGGACCGGCAGACTGCTTGGTGACTCGTAGATCGCCAGCATGTCCTCGCGCTCGCGTTGGATGGCGGACACTTCCGGCTCCGGCGCCCGGGTGGGCGGTGGAGGCACCTGCGACAGCCGCTGGAACGTGATTCCCGCGTCGTTCGGCGTCACGACGATGGGAGCCACCACAGGCGGCACAGAGGCTTCAGGGGACACTGCGACGGTGGCGGCAGGCTCTTCTTCTGCCATCGCCGGCACGCCTTCGATACGAATGGTGAGATGCGCGCTGGCCGCTTCCACCTCGCCCTGTTCGAGCAGGTCGAGCCGATCGGCCCAGTCCTGCATCATCCGACGGCGCGGCTCTATATATTTGGCGTGGTTGTACGCCGAGCTCACCTTGTTCGGGTCGGAGTGTGAGAGCTGCGCATCCACCCAAATCTTGGGGTAGCCAATTTCGTTGAGTGCCGTTGAGATGGTTCCGCGGATGCCATGGCCGGTCAATTGGCCCTCGTAGCCCATCCGTTTCAAGGCGGCATTCAGGGTATTCTCGCTGATGCGCTCCTTGAGGTCGCTACGGTGCGTCAGCAAGTGACGCTGCGCCGGCTTCATCTCGCCCAAGAGGTAACGCACGACTTCGATGGCTTGGACCGACAGCGGTACGATGTAGGGCGGCACGTCCTGCGGGCGTTTGCCGGCCTTGCGCATCTCGTCCTGAAGTTGTTTGACGATCTGCGGCGGAATGATCCAAAGGCCACGATCGAGGTCGAACTGATCCGGGGTCGCCAGTCGCAGCTCGCCGGTGCGCACCCCCGTCAGGAACAGCAGCCGAATGCCGAGCTGGGTTTGCCAGCCACGCGGGTTGTAGAGCCGAAGCTTCTGCAAGAACTCGGGCAGCTTGGGCAGATGCAGGTACGGGTTGTGGGTCACTGCAGGCTTGGGCTCGGCCACTACGTCCAGGTCGGAGGCAGGATTGGCTTCCAGCCCCTCAGCGATGACGAGGGCGTAGCGGAACAACTGGCCCAGCCAGGTGCGGACCTTTTCGGCGGTGGTGAACGCCTTGCGTTCCTCAATCCGCGCCAGGACGCCCAGAAGCTGGGGCCGCCGAATGTCGTAGATCGACATTTTCCCAAGACTGGGCAGCACATCCTTCTCGAAGATCCGTAGGATCTGCGAGAGGGTGCTTTGGCGGCCCTCCTTGAGTTCCTTGCGGCGATGCTTGACCCAGGCATCGAAGACCGCTTTGAACGTGTAGTCGGCGGCCAGCTTAACAGCATGGCGCTTCTGCTTGCGCTCGGTGTGGGGATTGATGTTCTTGGCCAGGAGAGCCCGGGCCTCATCGCGCAAGGTGCGCGCTTCTCGCAAGCTGATTTCCGGGTAGTTGCCCAGGGAGATGCGTTTTTGCTTGCCTAGCCAGTAATAGCGAAAATGCCACGACTTGCCACCGGTGGGGGCGACCACCAGGCCGAGGCCATCGGTGTCGGGGAGGCTGTAGCTTTTGTCGGCGGCCTTAGCCTGCCGAACAGTCAGATCGGACAATGACATTATCAAGCTCCTAAGTACGACTTAGGCTTGATGCTCGTCTTCGTTCCGGTCCAACCCCAGCAACAATCCGGAACCGGCACCATCCGCATTCTTTGGCCTTAAATTTGGCCTCAAAAACGCTGGCTGTTGGTGGATTCCAGTGGCTTTTGCTGGAATGAAAAAAGGACCTTTCGGTCCTGTTTTCAATGACTTATAGACGCCAGTGGAAGTCTATAGATCATAAATTGGAGCGGGAAACGAGACTCGAACTCGCGACCCCGACCTTGGCAAGGTCGTGCTCTACCAACTGAGCTATTCCCGCGTCTTGGTG
>Ga0180008_1002499_pt1 | contig 9963 bp, 12 predicted proteins | sample MM_PW_MetaG_FD_121121 | JGI IMG/M metagenome (GOLD analysis project Ga0180008, IMG submission 121121) | Groundwater microbial communities from the Aspo Hard Rock Laboratory (HRL) deep subsurface site, Sweden - MM_PW_MetaG | ecosystem: Environmental > Aquatic > Deep subsurface > Groundwater... | reverse complement strand
AGAAATTCTAACTTATGAATTATCTACTAATTTTGAGTATGCGTATTGTTTTTCGCACCTTAGATAAACTGGATTAAAAGATGGATGGAAAGTTCTCCCCAAGGCTATGATCCATTCAGATCAAGGCTTCCATTACACACATCCAAATTATCAACATCGTATAAAAGCTATGGGAATAACTCAGTCATAGTCCAGAAGTAGAAACTGCTTGGACAACGCTCCAATGGAGTCATTCTTTGGACAATTTAAAGACGAGGTTGATTTTCATGAAGCCCAAAGTCTTTCTGAACTGAAAGAAATGGTTGATGATTATATTCCATATACGTAAGCAGTGGAATTTAAAAAAGATGACTCCGGAACAACACCGAAATCATCTGATTGCAATATAGGCTGTAAGCTGTTTTTTAAACTGTCCATTAAATAGAGCTCAGTTCAAAAAAGGAGGCTTTACTTGCATGCTTCTTTTAAAAAATCGTCATATTGTGAAAGAAGATAAGTAAATGTAAGTCTTGGTAGAAATTGAGTTCATAAAATTTCCATTCGAAAAAATCTAAATAAATAAGAACGGTTTTATACCAATCTATTTTAATTCTTTTACTATATTCAGTAAAAACTTTAATCTTAATTCATATCACATCACATGAAATTTAATTTTAAATCTTCTTATTGCTATCCTTCACCTATCCCTAAATACTTAATCGTTTTCCCATCAAACTCAACGATTAATATGTCGTCTCGTTCTTTGGCTGAGAAGATTTTTGCACCTACAGGAAGTTTGTTTGACATTTCATTTGTAAAATCTTTATTTTTGTCATTTCTTGTTTTTATTTCTCCAATTTGAGCATCTTTCGTTAATGGCAGTTCATTAACCCAATCCACGCTTGTTTTGTAAATAACTCCATTGAATTGAAATATATCAGCACTTGGATCCAATCTCAATACTTCCTCTGCATTAATTTTTCCATCAATTTTTATTACAGCTGGTTTCTTATCGGTCGAACAGCCAATAGCGATAAATAACACCATTGAAATTAGGCTAATCAGATAATATCGTTTTAATTTCTTCATAAAATACCACCTTTTCCAATAATCCCTTATTTAATTTTCAAATATTTAGACGTATATTTTATATGAAAAGTTACAAAGTCACTCCTTCTTTTAAATGCCTCTTTTTTAAAAATATTTTATAATATTTCTTTTTTAGCCATATTCCTTTAAGTTAATCAAATATATCTACATTCATTACACGTCAATGAACATTCCTCTTATTTACCTAATTCGACGATATTTGGATAATTCCCTTTAAAATAAACACTTAAAACTTTAAAATAATTGACCAATAAAATTCTGTCCTTTTTTAATTTTTAAGCAGATTGACTAGTCAACCATTTGCATAATATCTGTAATATTACGAGTAAAAAAAGCCGATTGCTACCAGAAGTAGTAGTCGGCTTTAAACTATTTTAAATCATTATTAATAGCGGCTTTCATATTAGCAAAAGCAGGAGCATAATCTACGAGTTTTGTTACATATCCTTTTATTAATAAAATTAATACCTAAGTGGCTTCATGGGAGGGTGTGAAAAGCAATAGAAGATTTTTATGATTCAGTTCTTCATTCACACTAGGTACTTTATGTTGAGTTCATGACGAACCTACCCGAGGTAAAATAATAAAAATAATTAAATTAGTGAAAGATCAAAAGTTGGAATTTATTTATTTTGAACCTAACCATACGAATAATGTGGCGAATGCTATACAAAACGAACTGGTTTAAAGGCTCTGACATTGAATAATCTAATCAATCTCAAAAGAGGATATGGCTTCAAACGAAGATTACCTAACGATCTATCAATAAACTTCATATTAACCCATAAAACCTATGTATCTGCATAGTTTCTCCACATTTAATGTTTATAGTAGGTAGGTAGAAAAAATTAAGATTGAATGGAGTTAGTATGTATGTGTGGATTTACTGGATTTATCGGTGCAATAAATAATTCGTCAGTTGTTTTGGAACAAATGATGGATCAAATTATACATCGTGGACCTGACTCGTCGGGAATTTTTACAGATAACAAAGCAGCACTCGGCTTTCGCCGTTTGAGTATTATTGACTTAGAGGCAGGCAGCCAGCCCATCTATAACGAAGATGAATCATGCGTATTGATTTTTAACGGTGAAATCTACAATTTCATGCAACTGCGTGAAGAATTGATTTTAAAAGGTCATGTCTTTAAGACTCATACAGACAGTGAAGTGCTTATCCATGGATATGAGGAATATGGGGAGAAGTTGGTAGAACGATTGCGTGGAATGTTCGCTTTCGTAATATGGGACCGAAAAAATGAAAAATTGTTTGCTGCCCGGGATATGTTTGGCATTAAACCGTTCTACTATGCACACATGAATGGGACACTTCTATTCGGCTCCGAAATAAAAAGTTTCCTTCCGCACCCCCATTTTATTAAAGAATTAAATGAAAAAGCATTGAAGCCTTATTTAACGTTCCAATTTCCAGTTTTGAACGAGACATTCTTCAAAGGAGTGTTTAAATTACCCGCGGCTCATTATATGACCTATCAAAATGGCAATATTGATTTACATCAATATTGGACACCTGAGTTTCAACCAACACAACAGCCTGTGGATGAAATTGTTACAGAAATCGATCAAGTGGTTAGAGAATCTATACGTGCTCATCAAATCAGCGATGTTAAAGTGGGATCATTTTTATCCAGTGGGGTAGATTCCAGTTATGTTGCATCCGTACTAAAACCTAACAAAACCTTTACGGTTGGTTTCAGTGACAAAAACTTCTCTGAAATCGATAACGCTAAGGCATTATCTGAGGAGCTTGGCATCGAAAATGTGAATCAAATTCTAGATTCTGATCACTGTTTCGATAAATTAGAGGATATTCAGTACATGATGGATGAACCGCATTCAAATCCTTCCATTGTTCCATTATATTTCTTGGCTGAATTGGCTAGACGTGATGTGACAGTGGTCCTTTCTGGTGAAGGGGCCGACGAATTATTTGGCGGCTATGCTGAATACGACACTACGACTGCCATGAAAAAATATAAAAAACTCCCTAAATTAATTCGTCAACCATTGGGTATAATTGCGAAACGTTTACCGGAAGTCAGAGGGAAGAACTTCTTAATAAAAGGTGGGCTTTCTCCAGAAAACTGGTTTATTGGGCAGGCAAAGATATTTGAAGAAAAAGAAGCAAGCAACATATTAACCAATATGTATAATAGCTCTGCTACGGTAAGAGATATTGTAAAGCCAGTGTATGACCGGGTTAAACAAGAAGATGATGTGACAAAAATGCAATATCTAGATCTTCATCTATGGTTAGTGGATGACATCTTATTAAAAGCAGATAAGATGAGTATGGCGCATTCCATAGAATTGCGTGTGCCTTTCCTGGACCGTGAAGTAATGAAGACAGCTGCGAAAATACCAGTGAAATATCGAGTCAATGAGATTGATACAAAATATGCCTTTCGTTTGGCGGCAGGAAGAGCACTTCCAAAAGAGTCAGCAAACCGGAAAAAAATCGGATTCCCAGTACCTATTCGACACTGGATTAAAGAAGAAAAGTATTACGAAAAAATTAAGGATTATTTTGACAGCCCTCAGGCAGCACAATTCTTTAATCACAAAGAGATCATGGCATTGTTAAATGACCATTATCAAGGTAAAACAAACAATGCGCGAAAAGTATGGACAATCTTTATGTTCTTAATATGGCATAAAAAGTATTTCAATTAAGTTATAGGGGTTATCTACTTTACCTTATTTAAAACATAGTGTTCATTTACTGAGCACTATGTTTTCAATTAAGGATAATAAGGTGCGAATGGCACTGCTCTTCGACAAGTGATTGAATAGGAGATATATTATGCAAAACATTAATATTTTTCAGAAGGATTTGACATCCAACACCTTAAAATACATAGCCATTATAGCGATGTTCTTTGATCACTTTTTTGCAGTATTTCTAAATCAGGAAAGTATGGAAGGAATACTCTCGCGTATCCCTGGGCGGGTTGTTATGCCAATTATGTGTTATTTGATTGCAGAAGGTTTCTTTTACACATCAGATGTAAAAAAATATGCAACGAGGATGCTGGCTTTTGCAGCTGTTTCGCATTTTCCGTACATCATCTATTTCAACCTACCAGATGCAACTAGTGTGATTTGGGGATTATTATTGGGGTTAATCGCTTTAGCAACTTTTAAAAACCATAAGCTATCCATATTTTTAAAGGTACCTATTATCGTTTTACTTTGTTTGTTAGCTATTCCTGGAGATTGGTACTACATCGGTGTATTGTGGATATTGTTCTTTGGAATATTCAGGGGAAACTTCAAAGCACAAATGATTAGCTTTGCAATTATAGGGGTTTTCCTACATGTCATTCCAAAAGTAATCAGTTTGGGTTGGGACCAATTGAATCAAGTAGCCATTCTACTTGCCATCCCGATATTGGCTATGTATAAAGGCAGACGTGGAAGAAAATCAAACTTTATGAAATGGGCCTTTTATGTTTTCTATCCGTTACATTTAATACTGTTATATCTATTATATAGATTGGTTACTCAATGACCTATGGCTAGAATAATGAGGAGAAAATTCATTGTATTTGTCATACTTGTGTTAGTTTTAATCTTTATGTTAACAGCTTTTTTAAACCGTATTGACGAGAATGAGGTTTCCGTAAATGTACCACCAGGGACTGAAGAAACAACACCAAACTTAGAACCGACACCTCCCTCACCTCTACAGCGATACAATGTGGATTTGGAGTTTCCCGTAACTGGAGCGACGGGTTATACTTCTATTGATTTGGATTTAAAAACATCTGGAAATACAGATTCTCGAACTATAGAGACACTTATTGCAGGCACTGCCTTCGAGATTATGGAGGAACAAGGGGATTGGTGGTTAATTAAAAAAGATGCTTCTACAGGATGGGTACAACACACATATTGTTTAATAAATCTTCCTGATGTCATTCCATCCATTATTTACGACAATACCAATACCTATTCCTCCCGATATATGTCATCGGGAAAATCCATCCCTAACATAACCGGTAAATCATTGTATTCTGGCAAAACATTTAATCAGAGGCTTGGCAAAGAAGAATTTATTGTACCTGTTTTATATTCGATGTCAAAAAAGATATTTCTTGCCCAGCAAGAAGCTTTGGCAGATGGCAATTCATTGATTATTCATGAAGGGTATCGACCATATCCAGTACAACAGTCCGTTGTGAGTGAATTGACTAAATTAGCGAATAAGGATAGAGAGGTTAAGGCTGGCATTAGTGCAGAACCATGGGGAGTGAATTGGTTTATTGCGACAAACGTTTCCAATCATCAGATGGGGTATGCGATCGATGCGAGTTTAGCTAAAATCCACGCTAAAACAGAAATTGTAATCGGTGAATATGCTGGTATTGAAATTACCGATTATACGGAATATAAAATGCCTACAAAAATACACGAACTTAGTGTTGCAGCAGTTACATTTACCGCACCAGTTAAATCAACGATACCAATGGCTTGGAAAAACTCCGTTATAGCAGAAACGATGAACGAACCGGCAATTATGCTCCAAGAGTATTCAACAAATGCGGGACTATCGCCATTAGCTTCTGAATGGTGGCATTTCAATGACCTGGATGCAATGAAAGCAACGATGGAAAAAAGTAGTGTTGGCAGCTATTTTTTAATAGATAACTACAGTACAAATCCCTCCAACTGACTATTTTATATGAATAAACCTAAAGTAAAAACCTAAAGAAAAACCCATTAAATCTTTTTGATCTAATGGGTTTTTCTCCGTCTAGCATTTCATTCCAATACTCACCACCCAAAATCGAAATATGGAACCGTTGGTTAATTAACATGTCGTTGATTGTACCCATTTAAGTTGTACATTTCTGTAAGCTTTTAGCTCAATAATTTTTAAAGGAACAAGCTTATAAGATAAGTTACTAAGTTTTTGTTTTCGTTTAAATGTATTTTTAAATTTATTTATTCATAGCATGTACCCAAAGGGGGTACTTTTTGTGAGTGGCTTTCATTTATATGTATTGATTTTAATAGGCGCAATAACTTTGATTACTATTCTATTAGTTCTTAGACAAAAAAATCATATCTCGTCTATGTCGGGCATGATTGTTTCTATGTTCTTGGGAATGAACGTGGGATTGACGGCCGGAATCACGTTCGGAACTGCATTCCAAGGTGATTTATTTCTATCTTCGGTTTGGGGTATGGGTTTCGGTATCCTCGCTGGTTGCCTTTGCGGGGCGTGTTTTGGTTTACTCTCCGCTGTAGAAGGAATTATGTCAGGCTTGATGGGGGGGATGATGGGAGCAATGCTTGGTGAAATGATTGCAGCAGACCAAGCGAACCTCATGATTAAGTTTTTTTTACTTCTATCGTTCTGTACCATTTTCTTGGCTATCATCCTAACTACATCGAACCAGGCTACAATTGATAATATGAATTGGCTTTTAAAACCAATTTTAACGTCCTTGGTGGTTAGCTGTGTTTTATTTTTAGGAAATTCATTAAACATGGAAAGAGTAGAGTCTAAAGTTGCTCCACAAGAGTATCAATCAAATACTAATAATAACGGTGAAACAAAAGAAGACATCAAAAAAATTGTGATTGAAATGTCTGATATGAAATATTTACCCAAGGAAGTGGTTGTGGAGAAAAACATACCTGTAACTATTGAGTTGAAAAATACAGATCTAGTAGAACATGATTTAGAAATTAGAGAATTATCATTTAAGAAGATAGGCGAATCGATGCACCAACATGGAGGAGGGGAAAATGTGCTACATTTGCATGCTGACCCACAGAAGGCGAGTGAAATGACGTTGTCCATCAATGAAGGTGGCACATATGAATTTTATTGTACAATCCCTGGTCATAAAGAAAATGGAATGATAGGACAGTTAGTAGTCAGATAGGGAAGGAATCATTAATATAATATTTTTGCCCTTTACATACCCCTGTAGGGTACATATAATGAGTGTAATAGAGATTTAATTCACATGACTAACTGAAATCGAGCATTTGTACATGAGTATGCCTAAGACGATTAAAGTTGCAGTTAATGGAGAGATTTCATTTGGCTCCAAATTAAATGCTAAACAGCTGATGACATTAGCTTCATACTTACCTCAAGATGCCGAGTTAGAACTGACCACGTTCCAACAATTGTATCTGGAGGTTGAGGAAGATAAGTGGAAGATAATCAAAAAAGAATTGGAACTAGTTGGCTTTCATTGTTATCCAGTAGGAAACTACGTTAAAAGTTTGCGAACATGTAACTTCTGTAAAGGATCTGAAGAAGAAGGAATGCCAGTGGCAAAAGAAATTAATCGCAGAATAGCTGGAATTCCTGTTCCGTTCACCTTAAAACCGACATATACCGGCTGTCCTATTGGGTGTGGTGAACCAATGGTATCAGACATTGGAGTCATGAAAATGAAAGACAACTACAATTTATATATAGGAGGAAAATCAAAAGGCCATGATGCAGAAGTGGGTAAACTGGTTGGCGAAAAACTGCCCCCCGAAGAGTTGTATGCCCGTATTGAAAAAATGGTCCATTACTATTCGGTAAATGGGAAAAAAAGAGAGCCATTCCATAAATTCATTTCACGAGTCGGACTGGAAGATTTCTTGGAAAACACTTCAACTTCACTATCCTAACAGAGAACCTACCTGAATTAGTAAATGTCGGGCAATATACACATGAATCACTATCCTTTACATACCCCATATGGGTATGATATGAACGGTTTAATTAAGAATGGAGGCTGATTTTATGGGAAATATGGTGGAAGAATCCTCACTGAGTTCGGCAGTCTCTGATGCAGCATGCAGAAAAAGTCATCATCCCGAAGCAGTGAAAACAGATTTAATTCATCGCTTGAACCGCATTGAAGGTCAAATTCGAGGGATTAAAGGAATGGTGGATAAAGATATATACTGTGACGATATCATCACACAGCTTTCTGCCACCCAATCAGCTCTAAACAGTGTCGCGAAAGTCCTTTTACAAGGTCATTTAAAGGGCTGTGTAGTGGACCGTTTAGCTGAAGGTGATGAAGAAGTGCTCGATGAATTATTAGTGACGATTCAAAAATTAATGAGAAAATAAAAGGAGGAATATCATATGTCAAATCAAGTTACTTTACAAGTACAAGGAATGTCTTGTGGTCACTGCGTGAAATCCATTGAAAATAGCGTGGGTGCACTTAACGGCGTGGAGAAAGTCAGTGTACAATTAGCTACGGGAACAGTTGAAATAGAATTTAACAATGAAGTCGATGTTCATCAAATTTCAGATACGATTGAAGATCAAGGGTATATTGTAGAATCATAAGCAAAAAATAACATACCCATATCGGTATAAAAGGAGATGCGCGTTTCACGACCAAAAAACGAGTGTTCCTTTATTTAAAGCTCGCGAGAAGGATTCTTTTTATTATTGCAATGTCCCTTTCTCAGCAATCATTTTCCAATTTGTCCCTAGTTCCTTTGTTTGATAGATATCATTTTCATACGTCGCAATTGTGATTTTCTGTTCGTTTGTCGGATTCACGGCAATTTGGACAATTGGGTTGTTCTGACTGAAATCAGGTACATTCAATTCTTCTAAATGGAAAAATAGCCTATCCAATATGGATAGGCTATTCATTTTATTCAGCGGTCAGTTCACTATCTGTAACCCATTTATGATTGGTCACTTTTTCTCCACCATTAGTTGGTGTGTAATCAATCATATATACTGTTGTTTGTTCAGCAGAATCAATTTCTGCAGTTGCACCTTTCATGCCTTCCATATGGTCTGCTTCAACGATCACTTCAGCTCCAGGTTCAAATGGTTCCTTCCCAGCATCTTTTAACTCTTCATGAATAACCCATTCATGATTTTCCACTCGTTCACCACCAGTAGTTGGGGTATACGAAATGGTATAGACGGTAGTATCAAATGCACCTACGATTGTTGCTTCGGCACCTTTCATGCCTTCCATATGATTGGCTTGGAGCACAGCTGTACTGCCAACTTCATAAGTAGGTTTTTCTGCCTCTGCCAACCCTTTAGGAATCTCTCCTGAACCGGAATGGTCCATACCCTCCATGCTGTTTTCAGAACTGGAATCTTCCATATTTCCGTGTTCCATGTCCTCCATGTCATCTTTTTCGGGTGATGAGTCTGAGCATGCAGTCAAGGCAAGCGCTAGAGCAGGGAAAAGAAGTAATTTTTTATAAGTTTGTTTCATCTGTAAGTCACTCCTTCTAATGTTATGTAGGCAGTATACCCTCAAATTATGCAAAAACTATGCAGAACCCTCAATTTATGAATCATATAAATTTTAGGCCATCCAGAAATAAATAGGTTGGGAATAAGTAGATCCTACAATTTATTTTTCATCTTCTAAATAGTGAAACCAAAACCAACCTAACATCTAAAATCAGCATAATTGAGAATGTTGGAAGATTGAAGGTTTACATTATCTCGTTTATGATTCTGATCTCAATTAGAAAAGAAGGGATTTTTTTCGATGTTGAAAATTATACCTGAATTTCAGATAGTTTTTTCTTAACTTATAAGAATCTGCATAAATTCTCCTTATTTCGAACATATCCTTTATAACATCATTTTTTAAAGAGAGAAGATAATTTATTTTAAAGACTAATTATGAAAAAGGGGGATTTAAGTTGTTAGAATGGATTACAATGTTGACAATGTTAATCGACCATTTAGGTTTTACCTTTTTTACGGATTTACCGATACTACGTGCAATAGGACGTATCGCATTTCCGTTATATTGTTTCTTTATTGTTTTAGGCATGGAAAGAACAAGAAACAGAAAACGATACTTTAAGCGATTATTCTTTATAGCGATAATT
>Ga0180008_1002498_pt1 | contig 9975 bp, 9 predicted proteins | sample MM_PW_MetaG_FD_121121 | JGI IMG/M metagenome (GOLD analysis project Ga0180008, IMG submission 121121) | Groundwater microbial communities from the Aspo Hard Rock Laboratory (HRL) deep subsurface site, Sweden - MM_PW_MetaG | ecosystem: Environmental > Aquatic > Deep subsurface > Groundwater... | reverse complement strand
GGAATATTAAATTTAAGTGCAGAACATATTGAAATGATGGGGTATCAAGTGGGTGAAATTAGCGATAAATTCTTTCTATCCGATTATATTGAACGCTATGTACATCCCGAGGATCAAGGGAAAATGCATCGCTTTCATCACTTACTCCATGCCACCGTCACCGAATATATCGATAGCTTTGAATACAAACTGATTGATTCAAACTCATCCATTATTCATGTACTGGTCACAATTCATGAATCACATATCACTCAAAATCGAATCAGTGGAATTTCTCAAAATATCACGATGCAAAGAAAAACGGAAACTCGACTGAAAGAAACGTTAAGACATTTAGCAGATCTAAAATTCGCATTAGATGAATCTACATTAGTAACAATTACGGATGTGAATGGTGAAATCGTTTACGCCAATGAAACGTTCTGCAAAATTTCAGGCTATTCTCGTGAAGTTTTAATTGGTAAAAAACATAGTTTTACGAGCTCAGGTCATCATTCCAAACAGTTCTTCAAAGAAATGTGGGACACGATTAGTTGTGGCAAGGTTTGGCGTGGAGAATTAAAAAATCGAAATCGAAACGGAGAATCGTATTGGGTAGATACGACCATTGTGCCTTTTCTCAATGAGCACGGGAAACCTTATCAGTATGTTGCGATTCGAACCGATATCACTCAAAGAAAACACGTGGAACAGAAGATTACGCATATGGCTTACCATGATTCATTAACAGGTTTGGCAAACCGCAGACTCCTTAACGAGAGACTAACTCGAATGTTATCGGACCGCACTGATTTGCAAATGCCAACTGTTATATTATTTGACCTGGACAATTTTAAAATGATTAATGATACATTAGGCCATCAAACTGGTGATGAATTTTTAAAAATGGTTTCAATGCGACTGCAAGAACTCGTAAAACCGGGTGAAACCCTCGCTCGTTTAGGAGGCGATGAGTTTGTATTAGCTATCCCTACAATTGATTCGAAGTACGCGTTAGATTCACGTTGCTCTGAATTAGTGAATCATATTAAAAAACCATTTTTAATACAGCAAAAAGAGTTTTTTGTCACAATGAGCGTTGGTGCTGCGTATGCTCCATTGCATGGTTTTGAAGCTGAAGAACTTATAAAAAACGCAGATTTAGCTATGTATTGTGCAAAACACAACAATAAAAATGATTACCAGATCTTCGAATTCCACTTAAGAAATCAATCACTTCAACGCTGGGAATTTAATTCGATCCTTAGACAAGCTATTGAAAACAATGAATTTGTCTTGCATTATCAGCCGAGAATTCATCCATCAAGCGGGATTCAAGGATTAGAAGCCTTAATTCGAATGCAGTCACATGATGGTCAATTACTTCAGCCTGAAGATTTCATTTCCATAGCAGAGGAAAACGGTTTAAATACCACTATTGGTGATTGGGTATTAAAAGCTGCAATCGAGCAGCTCCGCAAGTGGTTAGATTTGGGGTTACCCCCTATTGCAATTGCTGTAAATTTATCCAAAAGTCATTTTCAACAAGATGATTTAGTTCAAAATTTAGCAAGGCTTCTTACAGAATATGAAGTTGAACCTAAATTCTTGGAGCTTGAAATTACGGAAAGTCTATTAATGCATAATCCTGAGGAAACAGCAGTTAAATTAAAACAGTTGAAGGAAATTGGCGTTAAAATTTCAATTGATAACTTTGGAACTGGATCCTCATCCCTTTATTATTTATCAGAATTTCCAATTGATTTAATAAAAATGGATCAAAAGTTCATTCAAGACATTGATAAAAAACCAAAAAGCCGTAAGATCATACAATCGATTGTTAACCTCGCTCATGAATTAGAGGTATGTGTAACAGCTAAGGGCGTTGAAGAGAATTCCCAGCACCTCTTTTTAAATGAAATAGGTTGTGACTTCATGCAAGGTTATTATTATTTAAATCCTAAAGATGTTGAGACTATTACAGAACTTTTATTAAACAAAAGAGATTTCCATTTGTTTGAGGATGTTGTAAATTCACCATTTCATGATTCAATCTTAAATAAAGTAATAGAAAATTGATTACCTGGGGGTAAATTAAATGCTATTTCAAATGAAGTCAAAAAAAGATCAAACTTTAACGGAGAAAAGTTTAGCTAATCAAATTCATTTTGACATTCCTCCAGGAAGTGAATTGGCTAGACAAATAGATGTTATTTCTCTTACTGAATCAGATTTAACCTTTATAAAAGTGCTAGAGCCAATTGTTACAGATTATATCGATTTCATTGTAAATCAGTTTTATGAAAACATTACAAAACAACCTAATCTGCAACTTATTATTGATACATTTAGTTCTGTGGACAAGTTAAAAATGACCTTTAAAAAACATATACTAGAGCTTTTTACCGGTATCATTGATGAAGAATTTATTGGAAAAAGAATTAAAATTGCTCATGTGCACGTAAAAGTTGGGTTAAATACAAAATGGTATATTAGTGCTTTTCAAAACCTATTAAATTCTTTGGTAGACCTATTCGATAGACAAATTGAGAATAGAGTGGATTTCGTTAACGCTGTCAAATCAGTGAGTAAATTATTGAATTTAGAACAGCAATTAGTTTTAGAAGCCTATGAGGAAGAAATGGAAAATCATCGAAGAGTTCAAGAAGAAAAAAGAAATAAAATCAAACAAGTTGGAACTACTGCTGAAGAACTTGCTGCCATTGCTGAAGAAACCAGTGCTTCCATTGAATATTTAACAGGTCAATCTGTTGCCATCGTAAATTTAGCCAAACACGGATCGGAATTATCTATTCAAGCTGAAACCTATTCTAATAATGGGATGATTCACTTACAAAAATCACAAGAAAGTTTAGATTTCACTAAAAAAAGTGTGGAGAAAATCATCCTTAACTCTAATGAGTTAGAGCGCATATCAAAACAGATTTTTGAAGTCATTTCTATTATTAAGTCCATTTCCGAGCAAACGAATCTCTTAGCTTTAAATGCTTCCATTGAATCTGCCCGAGCTGGGGAGTATGGAAAAGGATTTAGTGTAGTTGCAAATGAGATACGTAAGTTATCAGACCTAACAAAAAAATCCATACTTGATGTATCCAAATTGATTACTGAAACAAACATTCAAGTAAGTAACGTTTCAGCTTCTGTCTTTGAAGTAGAGGAAATCATTCAAAATGGATCCACTATTATGAACGAAACAAATCAAGCCTTTAAAGAAATTATCAAGTCTATGCTTCTGAATAAAGAACAAAATAATTTGATTGAAAAAGAAATTGATTCTTTCAGTTCGGTAATAGCAGAAATTTCAAGTGCTTCTTCACAAGTGGCAAGCATTGCCGACGGTTTGAATGAAGCTACGCATGAACTGAATTGATTTATGAATAAACAAAGAGGCTATTTCAAAAGGTCATCGAAATGACTTTTGGGATAGCCTCTTTGCCTATTTCTATTCTGGCACTCGGTTTCAGTGGGTACTACAGTAACAGGATATGGGTCACAAAAAATATTGCCTTTGCGATATGAAACCGAAGTTACTAAGCTCAAGTTTTTAACTGTCTATTATTTACTAAAGCACACGTTAGTTAACAAAGCATCATTGTCTCTGCTCTTAACTATTGATAACAAAAACAACGATTATTTCGGCAATTTTTTTGTCGCCTTCTTGATTCTCTACCAATACTTCTACATAATCATTTACTTCAAGTTCACTGAAGCTACCCTTTGTTCCTTCAATCACTGTATCATCATCAATAAAAACTTCATAAGTAGGATACTCAGCTTCTGGGTCATCTCCAATTATTTGAACGATAATACTATTTTCCTTTTTTACAGAAATGAATCCTTCATAATGATTTGAATTAAATGGGTTACAACTAACCAACGCAAACAACGTAATCGGAATGAAGAGCGTGATAAAAAACCTTTTCATCCGATATTCCTCCTTCAATTCAATATCATCTCCATTGTTTTCTTTCATTTTCTTATTCAACTAAACTGCTTACGTTAGTTAAAGAAGAAAAAAAGCTGTCATCTCAGCTCACTTCTCTTGAACTCAAGAACCCTTTACTGGAATAACTTATACCAATACAAAGTAGTTTCTATATTTGGATTATATGACTGCTTCAATGTGTCAACTCCGCCTAGTATGAATCCTTGTTTCACATAGAACCTGCACGCTCCAAGATTAGTATCTTGAGCCTCTAGAGATATTCCGATAAGTTTTCTTTGTTTTGCCCACTCTTCAGCTTTAGTTAAGAGCAACTTTCCGATTCCATATCCTCTAAATTCTTTTTTTGTAGCGATATTTTCAATATAACAGAAGCGATTCCAATCCTTTATTATTCTAATTTGTCCAGTGCAATTATTATTCTTATAAGCTAAAAATAGAGCTTTATCTTCATGGCTTATATACCGGCTCCAATCAAGTTTATCATCCGGGAATCGAACTTCTTTAGTTTCATCAAATAGCTTCTCTTCAAAAGACCATATTCCTGATTGAAAACTTGGTACTACCTTACCAAACACTTTAAAATAATCATTTGTTTTATTGATGTCCTCAATTAATTCATCCTTTAATGGAGAAATTATAATTTCCTCTGAAATATTCATTTTGACACCTCCCATTTTGGAAAAGAATTTTACTAGTATAAGCCTAAATACCAATCCTATTACATTACTGCATCAATACTTTAATAAGAAAAAGAGCCACATACTCAGCCCAAGATTCTTCAAGAAGCACTTCTTAGCCTAAGTACATTTTTTCACAAAGTATACATCATAATAAAAAGAGTTCTAAGGAAACATAACCTACTTTTCAAACATCTTCCTACTTGGAATTGGCTTGATACTAAACATAGTACGAGTTTTCTCGATATATTTTACAGTACAGGGATAGTTCCCTTGCCTAACATCACTAAAATCATCAAAATCTCCAAAAACAACAAGCCCACCATTAATTTCTACGTGAATTTCATGGATAGTTGTTCTACCCGATGATTCAAACTCTGTTACGACACATTGACCACTAGCATTTTGAAAGTTCTTATTTTTAATGGCAATATAATTCTCTGTTCCTCCAATTATAAGTAACAAACATAAGATTCCAAAAAACGATACTGTAAAAACAATAAAATAAAAATCTTTATGTCCCCGTTTTTTTTTCACAAAAAAGATCACTAAAGAGGTGCAAATGATTAGCCCAATTAATGCATAGATTATGTCAAACATATGATTTTTCTCCTATTCTAATACCATTCGACATAAATCCTTATTCAAGTAAAATGCTGCGATAGTTTAATAAGAAAAGGGCTGACAAACAACGTTATGAGTTCTAACTAAAGTATCCCTTAGTTGTATTAAGCATTATTGTTTTAAAACGTTTTTTATCTTTGGAGTTGCTTTGAGTACGCCAAAGACTTTCAGAGATTTAATGGTTTTAATCGCTAATTCTTCGTCTATGTCGTCTGCTAAAACCAGCATTCCAACTACTTTAATATCTAATATTTTATTTTGCTCCAATACTTTTTCGAGCGATTCTCTATTGTAATGACTAACTCCAATTACATATGACTTGTCAGTAATGATATTATCGACAACATTGGCATGAATCGATAATTGATTACGGATAGAGGTTTTAATAAAGTCAGTACGATTAGAATAAAACCCCTGTTCAACTAATAAATCAACCTTTCCCAAATCCACAACATTCATGTTTATTGTTATCTTTTCAGTTTCTGCCATCTAATTCCCATCCTCTCACCATCTAATTTTATATACGTATGTTATTATACAACAAAAAAATAACCATCTGTATAACATCTAAATAGATGTTATACAGATGGTTAAATACAACTTTTTTGATACACTTATTGACTTACCTGCTCCGTTAGTGAAAAAGCCTAATCAGTATTATTTATCTTTTTTCCCTGTTCGTCAATCTGAATACAACCTCCACCAAAGCTTAAACCCTTACTTTCAATAAATTCAATGAATGCATCTAAGAATTCATTCTGTCCTAAATCATCCCCATTTTGTGCATAAACAGTACCCTCTATTTGAACTCCAAGTGGATGCTTCATTATGGACTACTCCCTCTCAAATCATATTAGCTTAATTTTAACATTTCTTATTGAACTAATAGCTTTGTTAGTCGAAGAAGAACAAGGCTTTATTCCTTATTGAAGTAAGGCACCCTTGAGTTGCAATGAATTTAACTTCTACTAAGGAATTTTGTTATATTACGTCCTTTATAGTTATTTCTAGTGTCTCACTATCAAGTTCCATCTCCACATTCTTGTCCGTGTTTAGAAATTCTTCACATGTTATTGTTAATATATTCTCAGACCAATGTTTAAAATGAATTCCGTCAATTTCTATTGGTATATCTAATAGTTTCTTCTCTTTTAGCGTTGATCCTATTTTTTCAATACAATAATAATCAGCTATTATGAAATCTCCCAATGGTGTTACTGTTATATTTTGATATACAGATTGTGATTCGTATTCAACTAATTCTCCACTTAGACAATTAATTTGATATAAATAATCCGAAGTAAGAACAAGAATATTGTTAAACTTCTTTGATAATGCAACACCCTTTGGCGATCCTCTAAATTCACCACACCATTCTTTAAAATCTTCGTTTTCAAACTTTATCCAAGTCCAATTTCCTGAATTCCATGGACTTGAAATGTCATAAATCCTCTCCTTGTATTGTCCCGAATATGGTTGATCTATTATTTCAGCTTTCTTTATCAAATTTCTTCGACCTCCTCTAAAAAATAGGTAATACCGCTATTCCTTTTTCAACTAATCTGCTGCGATAGTTGAATAAGAAAAAGTCATTAATCCTTCTTGAAGTAAAGTACCTGTTACTTGAACAAGCACCTTCTCTTCTCTTCTATTGCAAATAATGTTCGACCTGCGAACTATAAATAACTGAAATGAAAGCAATTAATATTCCGAATTTTCTTATTATGATTTTGGGTTATGTTATAATTTTCCTTAATGAAACAAGGAGGTACAAGTCCAATGGTGAAAAAATAAATAGAGAGAATCTTTTTTAATAACTTTAGAATAAACATGTAGATTTTCTCTTTCAAGAATGAATATAGAATAGAAATGAGGAAAAATAACATGTTAAATAAATTTAGTGATACTATTTATTACTTATCTAATCAAGATGATAGAGAACGTCCAACATTAGGACTGGTTTGTGGTAACCGATATAGTCTAATAATAGATTCTGGTAATTCTCCTCAGCACGCTAAGGACTTTTTACGAGAAATCGAGAAGCTAAATGTACCACCAATTAAATATGTTGTTATTACCCATGCACATTGGGATCATTTATTAGGTGTGAATGAATTTGATGCATCTGTTATTGTTAATAGTCGAACAAACGAAATGATAAAAGAATGGCAAAGATTGTCCTATGATGATAGTTCACTACAAAAGTATGTGACTACTAATCAGATGAGTGCTATGTGTATGAAGATTATACAAACTGATATGCCAAATAGGGACATTTTCAAGTTGAAATCTCCAGATTTAATCTTTGAGAATACATTAACTCTTGATTTAGGTAATAAAGTTTGCATTCTCGAAAATATCAAAAGTACTCATACAGATGACTCTACAATCATTTATATTCCTGATGAAAAAGTTGTTTTTTTAGGTGATTGTGCATATGGAACAACCACAAATTCTTTATTTCATTACAAGCAATCATTGTTATTGCCTATGATTAAAGACATTCAAAAATATGATGCGGATATGTTCCTACTTGGTCATGAATCCATCTGTGATTCAAATGAAATGAATATATATTGGGAAGAGTTAACAACAGCAAGTCAAGTTGTTAAGTCCACCTCACTAGAAAATGCCTTAGAGTCCTTTAAAGTTGAAAATTATAGGGTCCCTAATGATAATGAATTATTTTTCATAAAAGCATTTGTTAATGATCATATTATTCAGTCACAATAATTATATAGAATACATCAATCAAATATAAACAATAGCCATCTCATTAAAGTTTTAATGAGGTGGCTTTTATAGTCGATAATATACGCGCGTTTCTCAGTCTGAATTCTTTATTTTATTGTTTGAATGGGATAGAAAAACACCCCTTCTCTTATTGAATTAACCTGTTGCTTTAGTTCAACAAAAAATGCGTTAATCCTTCTTGGATCAACGCACCGATTAGCTGAAGAAAGAATCTATAATATTAATGCTGTTTTAAATCTAGAATCACTTTGTTTCATAGCCATTTAAAGCTATTAATAAGAAATTTAACAGGAAAAAACAAACTTTTTTAATATGCCTTTCCTGTCGGGTAGACTTTTTATGAGTATGATGCACCACAATAATTAATAGGTGTCCTAATAATTTGCTTGGTTTTTAAAAGGGGAAAGTATCGCCATTCTTGTCTTGGACAATTAGCTCATATTTCTGATTCTCAGTCTTTGTTTTTATCTCTTCGCTATCCAAGAACTCTGTTATTTCTTTTCGAATTTTAATTACTGTTTCTTTAGCCTCTGCATCCGATGAGTTCATGTTCGTCATGATTGTAATAGACACTTTTTCAGGCTTGTAGGAATATCTAATGTTAGCTACTTGATAATCTTTTTTCAGGAAAAACTTTTCTTGAATGGCACTCATGACGGGCATCCACTGACTCTCAAGTTCATCTTCGGCAACGTCCCGAGTTATAATCTGTACCTGTTTAGGAGAATCGTTTGCTTTTAAGAGTTCAATAGCAACCTTGTAGATTTCTACTTTCTTAGCTTCATCAGCTCTTGGGATGTACACTTCGACTACAGGGCTACGTGCGTCAACATTCATAATCGAATAGCCTGCTCCCTGCAAGTCCGACATCAACTTTTCGCCTAGTTCCTCCCTTTGTTTTACTATCTCTTTTAGCACCGGAGATACCTCTTTCTCATCAGAAATCTTTAACTCGTAGTTATCATACCCTCTTTTTTCCAAAATTTCAGTTAAAATAGTTAAAACTTTCTCCTCTTCTTGATTGACGTATTCTTCCGTTCCTTTCAGTTGTATGTCAAAGAGTGCCTTTTGTCCCCACATGCCCATGCCGACTCCTGCGGTTTTATATCCTTCTTTCTCCAACGCTTCCGTAATTACTATAGGTATCGGTTTTTGGAATATTTGTCCTAGATATGGGATCTTTGATACTACTTCCGCCATAGCTGGATTCAGGAATGCGGAACCAATTAGGACGCCTAGACTGACAAGCATTGCAACCGCAAACTGGGATTTTTTCCAACTTCTCTTTCTTCCTATCAATTTTTTTAAATCCGTCCTTGTTTCCGACTCTTCCTTAATATTTTTGGCAAATTCGTACAAAGAAGATGGTGCCTTGATTTTTTCCATCTCTTCATTAATTTCTTTCTTCATCGTTTCATCGATTTTCATTGTGAATTCACCCCTATAAAGCGATTTTCCGTCAACCGTTTTTTCAGAGCGTTCCTCGCTCTGCGAAGATGGGATTTGACTGTCGAATTTTTCAGTCCCAGCAAATCTGAGATTTCTTGAATTGCTTGCTCTTGGTAATAGTAGAGGATGAGAATGTTACGATAGTCCCTGTTGTCGAGGGACGAGATGCCATTTTTAATCTCGTTTTCGGTTTCGTCTTTTAACACGCTTTCCAGCACGCCATGTTTGTCTGTCACCAGTTCGATATCAATCGGAGATTCATTTAGGCGGACATTCTTTCTCCAAGTATCGATTGAGCGGTGGGAGACCAATTTATAAAACCAAGTGTTGAAATAAACGATTTCCTTTCCACTCATGATATTCCGATACGCCTCGATCATGGAGTTTTGAACAACTTCTTCTGCCTGTTCCTTCGACTTGAGGATACTGAAACTGGTTCTGTATCCCTTTTCGATCAAAGGATTGACTAGTTGAGCAAAAGCTTCGTCCTCGCCATTACGGATCCGTATCATCAGTGTTTCC
>Ga0180008_1002495_pt1 | contig 9980 bp, 12 predicted proteins | sample MM_PW_MetaG_FD_121121 | JGI IMG/M metagenome (GOLD analysis project Ga0180008, IMG submission 121121) | Groundwater microbial communities from the Aspo Hard Rock Laboratory (HRL) deep subsurface site, Sweden - MM_PW_MetaG | ecosystem: Environmental > Aquatic > Deep subsurface > Groundwater... | reverse complement strand
ATAAGTATTAATATACGATTGAGCTACAAATCCTTGACAACATTTACTGGTGGCGTATGGTTCCGAAGATTGATAACAATCATCTTCAGTAGCATTCATCTTTTCTCCATATACTTTGTCAGTCTGTAATATAATAACATTTCCCATTTTTGGATTATCAAAATTAAATCTTTTTGATAATCTAGCAGCTTCTAATACAGAAACTGCCCCCATTACATTGGAATCGAAGACTTCATATGGATTATTATGAGCTTGTTTCACATTTGCTGCCGCTGCCACATGATATATTTGATTTATATCATAATGCGAAATAACTCTACGTACAAGATCTTTGTTTCTAATATCTCCATTGATAATTGTACATCCCGATAAAGCATTTGAGAGCCAATCCGAAGGGATAAAATCTCTCAAAATGCCAACTACATTTTTTCCTCTTGTTTTCATCACATTTGCAAGATGGCTACCGACAAAACCTCCTATCCCTGTAATGAGTACATTGTCCTTTTGTGATATATCAGATTTCTTTATCTTTTTTGGTTCTGAATGAAAGAAAGAATCCATTATATTGGATGTGTCTTTTGGAATTGTCAAAGTATTACATTTTAATTCGATTCCATAATCAATTTTCACATTCGCCGTACCGTCATTCCATTTCATATTTATTCCCTCTTTATCTCCTTCATTATTAACGATTAATTATTAACGATTACTTCTCTCTGTTCTTTAATTCTTCCTCGAATTTGTCTAACAGTATTTTTACGTCATTTTTATTTACCCAATTTTTTACATGATGAACACCAGAAGACAATATTTTCCATATGTATCGTGAGGCAATATTATCTTCGAGAACAATTCTATCGTTTATGTAATCAAATAGCACATCAATAAGTTTTCCTGCTATTTTAGCATCATTGCTAATATACATAATCTCGTCGTCTTTTGGACTAGATCCTATGGTATATTTCATTGATTATTCCCTCAAAAATGCAACGAGTATTGGAGATAGCAGAGAAATCCCACAACCACTACCATAGCGATTTGAAGATTTATTTAAATCTGCTATCTCCAATTAAAATTTTTATCATAAGTTACCATCTTATTCATAATTGAATAAGTATAATCTATTTTTTATCTATTTTATATCCTTTTGGTACAAAGGCATCTTTGCCACAATTGATACATTTATCGTTTTTAATTAATTCTTTATTTTTTGTATCAATTTTAACATGCGACTGTCCACAAGATTCACATACATATTCGGCATGAGTCTTGGGAATTATCAAATACTCATGCTTACAATCAGGTCCCGTACATACCAATCCGCTCTTTCCATCACTATGAAGTTTATGTGCTTTATGTCCGTCTTGACCTGAAGTTTTGCAACTTGGACAATCAATATCGTCATCTTCGTGTGTATGAACTTCTTTTTTATCTTTATCTTCTGGAGGTTTATTTTTGATATCTTTCAGAATTTGAGAAAGCTTTTTCCCTTCATTTCCTGATCCTGCATCTACTGTGGCATCGAGCACTTTTTTGGTCGTCTGTTCTACGGTATTTCTAATAATATCTTCAATTTCTTCTTTTTTGCTCATGTTTGGCTTCATAAGTTATCCTCATATATACATATATTGAAAAATTTAAAAATTTGTTATCTTTCCATTCCGAGCTGCCCAGGGTATTTTTTGGCTTGTTTCTTTTTTTGTTCCCTAAGCCAACCCATACTACCTTTTGCATGTTTTTTCGGAGTATCTATCTCTTCTATTGTATCTGTCTCTTCTATATCGTCTTTTTTATTCTTCCACCATTTTGTATCTTTTGTATCTCTGATGTCAACAAGTGGTGGTGATATATCACCTGATTCTATCGGAATTTGATGTTTATCTGATTCATCTGATTTACTTTCTTCTTCAACAATTTTTTCAGGAATTTCTTCTGTTTCAGGAATTTCTTCTGTTTCAGGAATTTCAACTTCAACTTGTTCTATATTAGTCGATTCCACTTTTAAAATTCTATTTTCCATCATTTGCAATTTACTATTGATATCATTCATATTGGTGTCAAAATTGCTAGCCATCTTTTGTAAAATATCCATCATTGAATTTATCGAACTTTCATTTTCTTTCGGAGTCGTTCCTATTTCTCCTATTTCTTTCACAGGACTATCAGCCGTTGTTTGTGCCAACATTTCACCTTTACTGTCCATCTTTCCTACTCCTTGACTTTTTTTGTTGATATCTCTCTCGCTCCATTTTGAATCTATATCATCGGCTTTAGGAACTTCAAGAATTTCAGGTTCGATTTTATTTATTGGTTGTTCTACGAGTCCTCCTAGACCTGAGGCTTGTTTCATAAGATCATCTTGATGTCTCATTAATATATTTCTAACTTTATTTATGCCATTTGGTTCTTGAAGTATTTGTCCATGGCCTTGACTCCAAGCATATGCAGTAACAGAAGCATCGTCTCTAGGATCTAAAGATAATATTTGTTCTGAAGTCATTTGATTATAATTTCCGGTTCCAACAGTATCCATCATGTTATCCATAAAGTTATCTTTTTGACCAGGATACGATGAAGGCGGAAATCTTTGTCCTCTATCTATATCAGGATTTTCTTCTATATATTGTTGACCTAGAGAAAGCATTTGTGTACTTTTTCTAATCCTATCTTGTTCTTCAACAAGAATATTTCTAGCCTGAGTAATGTCTGTTATTTTAGCATTGGAAGGATTTGAATTTACCAATTCTATGAATTTCTTTAAATCAACAACATTAACGGGACTTAAAGATAGAACATAATCTTCCATCTTTTTTTGTTCATCTTCAATACTCTTAGCTTTTGGATTGACTGCTTGTACCACAGCATCAGCAAGTTGATCTGTCTTTTGCGGACCTATAGTCTTACTCAAAGCTTCTATAGTCTCAGGAAGTTTTGCGCCGGCCTGTTGTGCAAATCCACTATCCAGAACCGTTTTTACTACTGCTAGCCACCCATCTGGTTTTGACATACCATCAACTTTAAACATTCCACCCAACATTCTGTCTATAAAAGTATCTGATACCTTTTCTTCTATTTTGGCTCCCAACTTTTCACCAAATGATATGCCAGGCTGATTTCTTAAACTTCGCTTTTCTATCTGTTTTTCTAGAGTGTCCTGTATTCGGACAAACTTGCTAAAATCTCCAATAGTTACATCCTTTATATCAGCACCGAGGTTATCATCATTAACATTATCTTTGCTTATATTGTCGGCTCCGCTAATATTGCCAGAATTGACAATTGTATTTACAGGATTCTCTTTCTTCGGTATTATAGGAATCATAATTTTGCCTCGATATGCGGAACAGGAAAGAATCGTTTATTAAACTATTTTCCTCTCAGTTTATAATTTTTCCATCCTACTACTGGAGTTCCATCGTCATTAGTCCATTCTGGAATTGAAGTTCCACAGTTTGCACAATGACTAGCCAGAAATGTCTTTGAATGTACTAGTCCGGATTCTCCGCATTCAGGACAAATATCTATATTGATATTACTTTTTTTTGTTTCTGCAAGATCCTTCTTTATGTCTGCCAACTCCGTTCTAAAGCAACGGCCGTCTTCGCATATAGAATCTATCTTTTGAACTTTTGGAATTATATCTATTAATTTACCTTCGATAGAATCTATCTTGGAAATCTTTGTATGTATATCATTTATAGTACTCTCAAATTTGCTATTTTTGTTTTGTTTTTCTAATAATCTTGTAACAACATTTTCGAGTTCTTTCTCATCCTTTGGTTCCATATTCTCATCACCTTGATTACCTTTTAATTTTTGATACTTTCCACTATCTTCTATGAGCTTGTTATATTCACCTATAAATTTTTCTCTTAAATTATCAATTTCAGTTCTATGTTTAATAGTACAATTTTCACATTCAGCTCTTACTTTCTTGATATTTTCTGGCTCATCTTTTCTAGCTACTTTGGGAGGAGGACCTTCTAGACCATGCTTTTCTTCTATTTTTTTTACTTCATCCCAATATGCAATTTCTATCTCTTTTTTCTTATTCTCATACTCTTCTGGCGTTATCATGTTTGTCCCTTTATGATAGATATTGATTCTGAAAGTTCAATGACATCTTCGGCAATCTCTTCTGGATCTCTATTGAACAATGTGCCAACAATATCTCCCAAATTCATATTATACTTTATCTTTGTATAAATTAAATCTTGAACACGTAATAAGCTTTGATGAACGTTATCATCTATTAACACTGACTTCACCATATCTGCCTCAGTATCTCCATCTTATTTTTATTTTAAAAGACTTTTATAATAACACTATAATTGATACAATAGCATATATAACTCATGCTATCTGACAACTGCGATAAATGCCAAAGCTTCGCGATGCAGAAGATAAGTTGATAAAAAAAGAAATCATTTTAAATGATTTAATTTAAATGATTTAATTCAAATGGTCGAAACCTAATCGTTTATTCTATAGCTCATTATATAAGATAAAGTATTTGCAATCAACAATACCTGACTATATAGAGAATCAAATGATTTTATCTCATTACTATAGTCCTTATGAATTCTCGTCATTAAATATTCTTCTGTTAAATGTAGGTGATCAAAAAATAGTCCTCTCAGATAAGGCCTATCAAAATTATCATCTATTGCAGAAAGAAAATCAACAATCTTTATAATACCCATATGCCATCTCAAATTATGAGATACAGATTCCTCTATCTCGCCTTTTATCGTAGAATTTATAAATTCTATTTCTAACGATATATTTTCTTTAAGTAATTCAGAAAATCTATTTCCATTATATCTTCCATATACGTTCCCAAATAAATTTCCTATATCATTTTGATTTTGTTCTAATCTTTCTTCTATAAGCTGTAAATTATCTATTTTTGCAACTGACGATATAATATAATCAGAAATATAAAAAATATGACAAGACCATAGCTTTATCATATCTATTCTCAACTTACATTTATCATCCATTTTCATCATCCAAATCTTTCTATACTTATTTTATCAGTTTTACATTGATCACTATTGAATCCTATTCTACATAATCCCCTATAACCACCAAAATGAATTGTCGCAGCATTAATCTTATATTTAACAATACCATATTTAGCTAATCTATTACCAAAACCGTATTCTTCTTCTTTAAGCATTTCATCAACGTCCAACTGATTAATTTTTTCATTAAATCTCCCTGTTAGATAGAATAATTGCTTATAATATGCAGAATTTCTACCTGACATTTTATTTGGATATGAAATGGTTCTGCCTATATTATCTAAAATATATATAAAATTCTGTACAAACGGTAAATTAATATTATTATCGAAAGCCGTACCGGAAACTGCTACCACATTTGGATCATAGAATTCTGATAATAATGTATTAAGCCAGTGTTGATTGTAATAGCAATCTGCATCTACGCTAACTATTATGTTTCCGTTAGCTTGATCAGTTGCCAAATTTCTTGCTGTTAGTTTCCCCTTTGGGGCATATATTATCTTGTCAACATATGGTCTTGCCAGTTCCACAGTTCTATCTTCAGACCCAGAATCAACCAATATAATCTCAAAAAATTCAGGATATTCTTTAATCAATGTTTGATTTCTTATAGATAATAGACAGTTTTCTATAAATCTTTCTTCGTTTAAAGAAGCCATAATTATAGATATAGTATCTATAGGAGGTTGAATCTTTGTATCAGGATTGTTCATTCGATATTCAATTATATCAGAAATTGTTAAACTCGATACCAAAGCTCCAAAAGCGGCATATAACATTTATATCAATCCTATTATTGAATAATTAAAACAGGACAGTAAGATAACTGTCCTGCAACCGAACCGAATTTTGTTTTCAGGAGATGTAAGCTCAGGTATTCAAAACGATTGGATAAAAAAATGCCTTCATTGCCATTTATTATTAGCCTTCCACAACACTTAATAATACTACTGGCGAACACGCTTCTCCTAAACCTATTTTCTGTCCGTTTACTTCCAAATCGTACTTGTTTATTTCCATTCTACCACTTGTAGGACCACCCCAATAACCATTATGCTCAGATGCAAGTTCTAGACCAGGAATCCACCATTCTCCATCTAAATTTCTAGTTACTTCGCTCATTAATTTCTTTATATTTATATCGATATTATATTGCTGATTAAGAACTGGTTCATATGGAATCTGATCTCTATTTTTCAATACAAAAACATCCCATGGCCAATCATAATTTCCACTATAATAAGAATATGTATTATAACCGTAATCGTCATAAACATCCTTTACAAATGGTACATCTGCAAATTCTTGGAGTCCGTGCATCCAAATCATTACATTATATTTTTTACCTGTATCACAACTTGTTATATTGTCCTTCCAATATATATCAAAACAGAAATTCCACCATGACCCTACAGTAGGTTTCTTTGTAAATTTCCATGATATGCTTGTAGTACATGTGTTTAAGTCTTTATATTTGATAGGAAATGGAAACCATGTATTGTCATGACAATTTCTATCCGATCCTGCAATTGCTTCCGGTGCCCCCCATTCATTTAAGGAGTTTTGCCACTCCCATCCAATAACATTTTCGTTTACGAATATACTTTGAGTTGCATTTGGTGCTCCCCATTTGTTATTTAACATTAGATAATTGTTTATTGATATAGTACAGTATTTTGTGTTACATTCTGTCATATATTCTTCTTCTCCTTCTGGAAATGGATCTACAAATGTTCCAATATCAATCAATTTATAATCAATTGTATTATTATCATTAATTCTGGTGTATCCTACATTGTTAGTATTGGGTAATGCATTGTTCGTTATTTGCCTTGTATTACCAACCATATTGTTTGAGTCTTCATGTATATGTCCTGCATAGATTCCTATCAAATTACTGAAATTGGTAAGTTTTGATGATATTCCTTGCGCATACATATCAAAACTGGACCAATTATCAAATTTATATATAGGACCATGATTGAAAATTAATGTTGGGAGCGATTTATTAATATTGGAATTATTGAAATCAAAATACCATGTTGGATTAACATCCCAATTAGCAGCACATATACCAGGAATTATAATATTGAATGTTTTACCTGATTTTGTAAATGTATAAGTTTGTTCAGGATATACACCTTGATACGTCTTAAATATACATGATTTATCAACTATTGGAAATGTAGTAGACGAACACGTTTGTATACATTGAGATCCTATCACATCATGATTACCTGCTACCTTATATCTTGTTATATTTGAATTTAGATTATTAATTATTGTTGCGGCATCTTGTTCTTTAGTATATGCGTCATCTACAGTATCAGCGATATCTCCCAGGAAAACTATAAAATCTAATTTTCCTTGGGAATAAGCATCATTTGCCAATTTAACTACTTTTTGTAATTTCAAACCGTTGGAACCATTAATTCCTCCATAAATATGAGGGTCGCCACAGGTTATAAATCTTATTTCCATAATTTTGTTTCCATAATTTCCATATTATTATTTATAATTTCCATTTATTATTTATTTCATAATATATCCAAGTTCTGCTAACCTATCTCTAATATGAGCTTGTATTATATTTCGCTGTCTACCATCTTTTATATTCCACGATTCTTCATATTGGATTTTTAATTGTATTATTTCTTCATTCATAAGAAATAACACATTTCTACATGGTGTTTGTGCTTCATAATTTGCGTCACATGTATTCTCACATTCTGCTAATGAATTGTATGGTCCATTAGGATCTTTTATACATTGATAGCCAGCATATGGATTGAAATATACACAGCTGTATTTTTCGTCTGAAATTATATCTGATATTATATCTAATTTAACTATTGGAGAAGAACATGTTTCTATTCCATCAGGTTTTTGATCATATACTCTCACATAATCTATATATAGTCTTGCATCTCCTGATGCACATCCATCCGAAGACCAACATCCTGCCGCCTCTTCATCTTTACATTTTGCACATAATCCCAATATAATGTACATATCAAGATTCGATATTGGGGCATCGGACACACGATAATATTCTATATTATCAAAATAATGAGCTATATAGTTTGTGGTCCATTCGACAGCGAATAAATGAAAGTTCTGTGACAGATTTACACCGGAATTATATCTTTTATGTCTATATCCACTATAATTATTATAATGATATGAAGTATTTATCTTATTTATACCACTATAATTGCTTTCATTATTATCTATAGGACCTGTAGGAGTCTCAGTTAAATCTATTTCATATTTATCATACGTTTGAGAACTGACTTGTATTAACCATAATTGATTGACAAATCCTTTGTTAGAACCGGCATCTGCAAATTTAGCTCTAATTTCTAAATAACCATACTTCATAGCAAATGGATTTGAACCTTTATAACCTCTAACTTCGCCACCTCTACCATTACCTCCAAGAATTAAATTACTATCTTGGATTGTGTAAATTCCCATCGAATGTCCCCAATTTGTAGTATTTAAATTTGGGCTATTAAAATGATCTTCGTATAGTAAACTCATTTAAAATCACTTCTCATTATTCCTCATTCTTCACTATATATTTATCATACCACCTTTTTTTAGACAGATCTTTTGTTATTACAAAATGATTACTTTTTATATCAAATCTAGGAATAATATATTTTCTTTCAAGACCTCCATCTTTGTTTAGACAATAATACAGCAGATTATCAAATTCTTTTGTGTCTTTACTACTAAATCTACATGACCAATAATGATTTATTTTATCATATTTCATCTTTTTTATCCGTGTTATTCCCATTTTTGGATCGATACATATATTATGTTGTCCTTTGTTTCCGCATACAGTTTTAATCTCTGATTTGAAGTTATTTCTACATTTTAATTTCTTTTCAAACGATAGTTTTAATCTATCTTTTCTATCTAATTTTCTCGTTCCACAATTCTCGATAGAAGAACATTCTTCTTTACTCACTAATTCTAACATTGAAATATCCAAAAATTAAGATCTCCAAAAATTAAGAAATAACTTCTAATAAAACTTCTACATCAGAACAAGTAATTAAAATTATCGGTTCAAAACTTATATAATAACAGTGACAATCTGGACCACTACATCCACTTTTGGAAACGAGCAAATATACTAATCCGCTTCTTGATATATAATCGTCTACTTCATTTTTATATGTCGAATAAAATCCTCCAGTTATAACTACATAAGTAAAACCTCTGTTCAAACCCCAGTCTACTATCTCTTGTGTAGTAGCAGGTTTTGATCTAGTACCTCCACAACCAGAGAAACAATTCAAATGCCATAAATTATTTGGATCTGCAGGACAACCGTATGTTGGACTTGTATCAGGCTGTCCATATTCTGTAGCAATTGTTTCTATATATCCTGGTTTATATTCGTTGATACTTTCAAGTAGAAATAATGTCGGCATGTATGTCTCAATGAATTGTTATCTTATCAGTTATATCTCAATTTATATTTATCTATTATTTTAATTTGTAAATTTAATCTGTAAGTTACATAATGGAATTGTACCTAATAAATCATATAATAATAAGCTGGATCTCATATCTGTCATTGTCTATTTGTTTTGATCTGATCTTTCAACATTTCAAATAAATCATTAATAGTTTTTCTTTGATCGTTTATTGTATCTATAAATTCTTCTTTTGTTTTGACATGTTGTCTCATAATTTCAGACATAGCTGCTATATTTTCAGACATTTTATTCATAGCAGCAGTATGTTCTTTCGACGTTGTTTCAACATAATTTGTAAAATCCTTTCTTGCCAACTCCACCTGCTCAAATGATTTCTGTAATATCCATCTGCCACCACCTACCATTATTATAATCAATGCTATTACAGGACCAAAATCTTTAAATAGCGCCACCTCTTCCAGTACCATCTACTTCATTGTCTCCTTTAAAATTT
>Ga0180008_1002494_pt1 | contig 9983 bp, 13 predicted proteins | sample MM_PW_MetaG_FD_121121 | JGI IMG/M metagenome (GOLD analysis project Ga0180008, IMG submission 121121) | Groundwater microbial communities from the Aspo Hard Rock Laboratory (HRL) deep subsurface site, Sweden - MM_PW_MetaG | ecosystem: Environmental > Aquatic > Deep subsurface > Groundwater... | reverse complement strand
CAAATATCAGCTTATGATCTGCGATGAGTCAACGAAAATTAAGAACTTTAGAGCTACTGTTACTAAAAGAGTTATCTATCTTGGAAGTAAAATCCCTAATCGCTATATTATGTCAGGTACCCCTATAGTTAATGATGAGATAGATATATGGTCCCAGTTTCTATTTATGGATCAAGGTAAAACATTCGGTTCTAATTTATATGAGTTTAGACAGAAATATTATACTCCAGATCTATATACTCCAGCTTGGGTTATCAGACCTGGAGCACACAATGAGATAACTAAAAAGATGCGACCGCTATCATACATTATATCTAAAAAAGATTGTTTAGATTTACCAGATAAAGTATATGAAACTAGAGATATACCAATGACTAGTGAACAAGATAGAGTCTATGGAGAGATGTATAGAACATTTGAAGCTAGAATAAACTCAGAATCTAATCTATCTACACAGTGGATTCTAGCACAGCTAATATTCTTACAAGAAATAGCATCTGGATATATACATAATCCAGAAACTAATGAAACTCACGCTATACCACATAATAAGATCACTTATTTAAATGAGATATTAGAAGAAATACCAGATAAGAAAGTAATCTTATGGGTTAGATTCACATACAATCTAATAGAGATAGAAGAGAACTTAAAAAAGACTAGACGCCCATATCTTATACTAAAAAGTTCAATGAGTACTAGACAACGTAGTGATATCTTAAATATGTTTACTACTGGTGAAGCCCCATATGTATTAATAACTAATCCAGCTTTATCAGGTTATGGTTTGAATCTAACTTGTGCTCATTATGCTATATATTATTCTAACAGCTTTAATTACTCTGATAGAATACAATCAGAAGATAGGTTACATCGTATAGGTCAAAAGAATAAAGTAACTTATATAGATTTAATTACTAAAAACACAATAGAAACTAGGATTACTAATGTCTTGCAAAAGAAACAAAACTTACTGGAGAGCATACTTGAAGGTATTAAGAAAACAGGATAATACTAAAAAAGACACTAGTCCTATAATCTACTGTGAGTTAGTATGTTATAGAGGATGTAAAGATGCTCGTAGATGTAAATACCGAAAAGATCCATTCTATTATGCAACGAAGTATAATAGGTTTATTAATAAACTAAAGAAAGGTGTATTATGATTAGATTAGATAATAGCGCGCTAGGTTTATATAAGAATTGTAAAAGAGCATTCTATTATGCACACGTTAGAGGTTTGTTCCCTAAAACATTCGGTAATGCTTTGTTTGATGGCTCAGTATTCCATCAAGCTGTAGCAGATTTTATGACTACTAAGATAGTTGATTTTAAGAAAATAGAAACTGAATATACTAAACTAGTTGATCAAGTAACTAATCCAGAAGATGTTATTGATATAGAAGATAGACAAGCTAAGATGATAGGTATGTTAACATCATATATATCTAAATATGAATCAGATCATACTAAATATAAAATAATAGCTGTAGAAGAGAAGATAGAGTATAGATTACCTAATAATAGCGATGAGGTAGTTATATACGGTACTCCAGATACTTGGTTAGAGGAGATAGATACTAAGAACATCCTACTATTAGAAAATAAGACTACATCTCGTATTGATAGCTCTTATCTTAAAAGATTAGCTTTAGATGCTCAGCTTAGTATGTATTATTGGCTGTATAATATGAAGTTTGGTCGTTATCCAGATGGTATAGTCTATAATATAGCTACTAAAACACAATCATATCGTAAGAAAAATGAAACTTTAGAACAGTTTACTCAACGTATGATAGAATACTATCAGAAACCTAAGAAAGGCGAAGATGAGAATATCTCTCTTTATAGAGAGTACTTACATCGTACTCCACAACAAATAGAGGGGTTCTCTAGACAACTACAAGTTAAAATAGATGAGATAGTATTACTTATGCACAATAAAAATCACAAATACTTCATTGATTTCTTTTATCAGAATGATAGGTATTGTACTGCCTATAATAACCAATGTGCTTATATGCCATTATGTATAGATGGAGAAGAAAACTGTTTAGCGGCATATAATCAAAATAATGAAAGGTTGGTATATAATGGGTAGATGGGATGGGTATGTTTCTAGAAGATTTAATGATAAAGATCTAGCAATACCTAATGAGGTTATGATTAGATTACTAGACGAACAACAACTATCTTGTCGTGCATTAGCTAGATTAGTTGATATGGGTGAAGTTGATATGCACTATCTAAAACGTGGTGAAATGATACCAGATTATAAGATGGCAAAGAAGATAGCTGATGTTCTAAAATCAACACCAGAAAACATATGGCCGGTATTTAAAGATATGCCAGAAAGTATAAGACCATTCTTTAATCTGCCTGGTAGATCAAAACCGTGTCATCGTAAGATACTTGATAAGAAAATAGAGTTTATGAAACGACATAACCAAATACCAAAAGAAGGAGGTGATTCTAATGGCAATGCCAACAGGTAAAACAATCCCATCAAGTACATTAGATAAATATCTGATGTTACTTTATAGTCCGCCTAAAACAGGTAAAACAGTACTGGCCGCTAGTTTTCCAGATGCTGTATTTCTTGCTACTGAACCTGGACAAAAGTTTATTTCTGTATCTATGATGTATGATAGAGTATTACAGAATTGGAATGAGTTTTATCAAGCTGCTATAGAATTGGTTGATGATAACTGTAAAACATATAAAACTATAGTAATTGATACAGTAGATAACCTATATCGTTTTTGTCTTGCTCACATATGTAAAGCACACGGTATAGATAGTCCTGGAGATATGGGACACGGTAAAGGTTGGGATTTACTTAAAACAGAATTAACCAGACCTATACTTAGGTTAGCTACTGTAGGTTATGGGATTATATTCATATCTCATTCTAAAGAGATACAAATAGATATAAAAGGTAAAGATAAATACACTAAAATCAGTCCTACTATGTCAGAGGCGTGTAGAAAATTAGTTCTACCGTTATCCGACATTATAGGCTATCTAACGAAGGAGGTGGTTAGAGACAATAGTGGAGATATCTTATCGGAACCAAGAGTGTTAGTAACAGAACCAAGTCCTAGTCTTGAAGTTGGAGCTAGAGGAGGCCCTAATTTCAAATTTCCACCTAGGATCGTTATACCTGAGAATACCTCAGGTTATGACGCTATTGCTAAAGCAGTAGTTGAATATAACAGAAAGTAAGGAGGAGATATGGAAATATCTGCAAAGTTGAAAGAGATTGAAGGTAGATATAAAATAACTGAGTCTGCCCCAGAGTATACCAACAAGTTACCTAATGGAGAGTATCAGACAAAGATACAGACTCCCTCTGTCTCAATCTCAAAGAAGACAGAAGAGCTTCAGATAGCTTATCCTGTGTTAGTTCTTAATGGCGAAATGAAGAACAAGGTTGTCACCATTTATAATAGAATGGATGATACTGGTTTACCGTATGCCTTACAGACACTTAGCATACTTGGTATACCTAGGCCGCCTTCTGCTCTGCAGTTTGAGACTGCGGTAAAGAAAGCTGAGAATATGTTTGTTCTTATAGAAGCCAGAAACTCAAAGAGCGATAAGGGTGAGTTTTGCAACTTCTTCTTCAAACGAGTTCTCAAACAAGAAGAAATCGGTGCACAGCAAAGAATGTTGTAAAACATCGTTGGGATTCCTCTCCCAACGGCTGGTACTGCGAAGACAATAATTATATTGGTGGACAAAGTTATCAATATAATTTCGATTTGTAAGAGATCTGAGTCTTCTATGTTAACTAGTCTTACTACCAGCCGTTGAGAGAGGTAAAAATATGAAAATACCATTAGCCGAAGCAGCAAAACCTAAGAATTGCTATAAAGAAGTTGAAAGCGATATAATTATATCAGGTAAACAGCTTTCACCTTTTATTATACCTAAAACAATTTCTGTTAGTTGTTCTAGTAAGAATGAGAGGTGTGCAGCTAGTAAATGTAAATATCTAGAGAGTATAGAAGTTAACTTATTTGAGAATATATCTAATGTTCTAAGACTAATTAATCAGTCTGAAAATAAGTTTAAGTCTTTCGTATTAAGTATATTAGAACTAAGTAAACACTGTCCAATAGAGATTAAAACAGTAAAGATGTCTACTATAGAACAACTAATAATTATACCAGATATAGTAAATAATACAGATAACATAGAGTCTGAATATGTAGTTAGACAAGCTTATTTAATTGATAGCGTAGCTGAATGTAACAAGGGCTATTCTGCCACACTGTATTCTATGCCAGATCCTGTTACTAATATCTTAGTTCACGTTATAACTAAGATAGATCCAAAAGAGGCGTTATTACAATCATATAGACCAAATTCTAGTAGTATGGCGGCTTTAGTAGAAAAGTTCCATCCAGGTAAACTTACTGTTGATGCTATTTGGTCTAAATTATACGATATAGCAGATAAGTTAGCTAACAATGTGACCTTTATCTACGATAGACCACTGATGACTATTGGAGTTGATCTAGTATTTCATAGCCCATTACACTTTAATATAGGTAATGAATATTGTCACAAAGGTTGGGGTGAGATACTAATAGTAGGAGATACCCAATGCGGTAAAGGAGCTACTTGTGAAAGATTATCTAAATTCTATTCTCTAGGTGAAGTTGCCTCTGGAGAAAATGCTACTTTTGTTGGTCTGGTTGGCGGCATACAGAACATCAATGAGAAAACTAGTATGCTAACCTGGGGTAAAGTAGTCTTAAACAATGGTCGCTTAGTTATTATAGATGAAATCTCCTCTCTCTCAATAGCTGGTATTATTCGTAAGATGTCTCGTATTCGTAGTGAAGGGGTATCTGAACTAGATAAGGCAGGTATTCACGCTAGAGCAGAGGCTTGCACCAGACTCATATGGATATCTAATCCAAAGACAGGTAGACCTATGAGAAGTTATAGAACTGGTATAGATGTAGTTAAAGAACTAATTGACGCTAATGAAGATGTCACTAGATTCGATTATATACTAACTGCATTAGAAGGAGAAGTTAGTAGTGAAGTAATTAATACTAGACACTCTAATACTAATGTAGATATAGATAAAGATGATGAGAGGGCACTAATAGTTTGGATATGGTCTAGGGGTAAAGATGACATAGTATTTTCTAAAGATGCTATTAATGCTATATACCAATATTCTAGAAACATACCAACTAAGTATACTGCATCAGTACCGTTATGTCAAGCCGAGAACTTTAGATTTAAGTTAGCTAAGGTAGCTTGTATGATAGCAGGTAGGTTATGTATAACTGATGAGCCGTATACTATGTTACATATACCAAAAGTTTGTGTAGATGTTGCTGCTCAATTCTTAGAACAAACTTATAAAGCACCAGGTTTAGCTTATGATATGTATTCTCAAAATAGTAAAAAGATTTTATCTGTAGATGCTGATAAAATAATATTATCTATACCCACTAAACTAAAAGAGTATATGATTAAGAACAAGTATCTAGAGAAAGAGGTTATGAGATCTTTGGTTATAAACATCAACGAAGAAGATTTTAAGTTAATGCTGGATGGCTTTCTATTGTATAGTATCATAGAAAGCTATAATCGTCTTTATATATCTAATATCTATAACGAGAGGAAGTATATCTAATGCCGAACTACGATTGGTTATGTAAAAAATGTAAGTTTACTTTTGAACGAATGGTACCTACTAGCGATACTAAAGTAATTTGTCCAAAGTGTAGTAAAAAATGTAACAAATTAATATCTAATCCTCATATAATGATTAGTGGCCAACAAGCAGTATGCGATGATTGGGACCCGTTTGATAAGACTATGATAAGAAAAGGAGATGCTACGCATGCAGACTATAGAAATACCGCAATTACTAGCTTACGCAAAAAAGGTGTGCCAGACGTTTAGAAAACAAGGTTTTCCAAAAGAAGAACTTGTTGCTGTTGCATTGGCTTGCTATACTAGAGTGCAACAAAAGTTTGATAATACAAAGAATACTAAGTTCTCTAGTTATTTATACCAAGCTATGTTCTACGAGGTTAAACAATACGTAAATAAGAATAGACATACTCCAATATCAGATAAACATCAGTTAGGTATTATAGATGAACAATCACAATTACCAAAACTTAAGTTCTGTTTACCAGATAACTTTACTGTTGGTGATCTTGATTATCTAACACCAAATGAGTTTACAGTATTTAAATCTAGGTTCTCTGGTCATCCTATTAAGATTAAAGTAATCGCTACTACTCTAAAGATGTCATTAGCTAATGTATGTGTTATTCAAAGAAATGCACTTAGAAAAGTAGCTCAACATATTAAACAACAAAGAAAAGAGGAGGAAATAGTAGATGAGGCATAAGATTATACATTGTGATAGTGGTAAAACTTGGCCGATACAAGATAATTGTATAGATGTGGGTATAACTAGTCCACCCTACTGGACGTTAAAACACTATGAAGGTAATCAAAACGACTCACAAGTAGGGTTTTATGATAACTACACTCAATACCATAACAAACTAAACAAGGTCTGGGCTGAGTATATGCGAGTACTAAAACCCGGTAGACAACTTTGTATAGTAGCTACAGATCTTAAAGAAGTAAATAACACAGTAGCATTTAGACATATACCAATTAATGCTCATATCATTCATTGTTGTCACGAAACAGGTTTCATTTACGAGGGTACTATTATCTGGAGAAAAACTGCTCGTAGAGGTACTATTCCAGAGATGTATCATCCAGTTAAGATTAGACACAACTGTGAATTTATTCATATATTTAGAACTCCAGGTAAAGATAATAGAACTATATTTCTAGGTAAAAATCCGAATAATGTGATGAAGAAACTTACAGATGGTTTTATCTGGACACCTAATCCTAGACAAAAGAAACACCCTGCTACATATCCAGTAGAGATACCATTAACTCTCTTAAGAAGGTATGGTATTTATTGTGGAACTGTATTAGATGCTTTTAATGGTACAGGTACCACTCAAGTAGCAGCAGAGAAAGTTATGATGAGCTCTATTGGTTTAGATAATAGTTATACATACAATCGTATAGCATATAAGAGATTAAGTAAACTAAAAAACGCTGTTGTTGATTATAGTAACCGACCAGATCAAATAGATTGCCATCGTGGTTTTGTGTTACATCTTAAGAATGTTCCACAACCACTAACTAAACCAAAGATAATCTAATAACTATATGGAAATAATCAAAACGTGTCCAACTTTATGGTGTGATGATAATAAATTACATCATCCAAATAGTTTACAGATTACAGTAATACCTAATAATGAGATATTTCCTTGTGAAGTATGGAACTGTCCATATAAATTAGATAGAGATCCTATACTACCAGCGTGTGTATGTGGTTTTGTAATCAATAGAAAAAGGAGTAAGTAATGAGAACACTTAGTGAATTAAGAGATGAAGCAGAACTAATGGGATTTAGCCTGATTGATATTAGTAATTTAACTCGTGCTGGATTAGCTAGTTTATTAGCTAATACTATCGCTAAAGAGAGAGAATCTGAAAGTAAGTATCCTAGAGCAGAACAGATACCAGTTCAATTAGCTAAGAACTTTAGAAATCTAAGAGAACAAGATAAACTAATAGTTACTAATAACGATAATAATGTGTTTATAGCTGAATATAAGCTAGATGAGACTAGGGTTAAAGTGCATTTTGGTGATAAGCTTAATAGAGTTACTTCTAGACATCGTAGTGATGTAGATTACTCGTTTGTTGATTATACCGATCACTTTCCTCAAATTAGAGATCATATAGTTCCATCTTTAGTTGGTTCGATACTAGATTGTGGTATGCAAGCTCCACAAGAGACCAGTAGTCTAACTAAAATAATCAAAACAGATAAACTAACTTCTTCTGTTGGACTACTTAATTTACTACCAGAGAATGCTATTAAATGGCAAGAACTAAATGGATATGCTACATTCTTTATCTATGATCTATTATTCTATTTAGGTAAAGATATTAGAAATGATGTTTATAAAGAGAGGTTAATTAAACTAAATGACATAGATGTAGTACCTTATGTTAATAGAATACCACAATTCACATATAGAGGTGAACAAGAATTAGAAAACTTATTTAATAACAGTATAAAACTAGGTTATGAAGGTTTAGTTCTAAAACATCTAGAAGCTCCATATACCTTATTAGAGGAGTATCGTTCATCAGCTTGGATTAAGTATAAGAAACAGATAACTTTAGATACTTTTATAATTGGATTTACTCCAGGTGAGAAGTCTTTAGAAGGGTTAGTTGGTTCACTAGAACTTGGTGTATATAATATGGGGAGTATTATCAATATAGGTAGTGTGTCTGGATTAACGTTAGAAGAAAGGAGAGAATTAACTAAACCAGATTCAAATGGTGAACTAAAAGAAGAGTATGTAAATCGTGTAGTGGAGGTATCTGGACAAGAGTTTACTGGAAGAAATGAAAAGATACGGCATTGCGTATTAGTGAGATTTCGTAATGATAAAACCAAAGAACAATGCACTTTGGGAGCAGTTCTCGCTGAACAAAAACGAGAAAAAAGGAGATATACAAATGGAAATCACTAAGAAACAGCTTAAAGTAATTTATGAGACTATGAATGGTTTAGAAGAGCCTAAACAGAATCCAATGATGCCTACAGCCGCTACACATAAACCTAAAATTAAGGGAGTAGATGCTGGTAAGATCAAATATGCTTTAGCTAGAAACAAAACCAAACTGTTACCTGCTGTGGAAGAGTTAATACAAGATATTGAAGAACTTCGTTTAAAGTATGTAGCTTTTAATGAAGATGGTACTCAAAAGCTCTCTCCAGATAGACAAGCCTGTTATATAGATAAACAAGCTAAAACAGATTTTTCTAAAGAGTTTGAAGATCTTATGTCTGAGAAAATCGAGGTAAAGTTACACAAGATACCGGTATCACGTATTATTGAAGCAATAGAAGATATTACTATATCGGAACTAGATAACCTGTCTCCAATGATAGAAGCAGATATGGATTTATCTATGTTTAGGGAGGAATAGAATGACAAATAAAGAATTTGAGAAAATAGTGGATTGGTTAGTTGAAAAAGGTCCCAGTATTATGTTAGGTAAGTCTAAAGACTATACCGATGGTAAAGATCGTCTGGGTAACTTTAAGCAAATAGCTGGTGCATTCTCTGCCTTGACACAGCATCCGATGACCGCTAAAGAGAATGTATTGCAGTTATTACTGTTAAAGATAGCTAGATTAGAAAACCTTATACTAAAAGGCATAGAACCAAGTAATGAGTCTTTAGAAGATACTATGTTAGATTTATTTAACTATACTATACTCTATATAGCCAATGTTAAAGAACAAATTAGTAAAAATAGTGTTGTTGAGCAGCCTACTCTTTTTAAGAAGTAGTTCTGTATTAGCTCCAACTATTCGTTACAAATTTACTGGGTACTGGGTAACAGCACGCATAACTTATGCTGGTTTGAAATCTAAGATCAATCACAAAGGTCAAAAACTTAGAGTAGGTTGGTGTGCTGTTCCAGTATCTGTTCTTCCAACCAATGGAACTTGTTGGATAACTTTACCTGATAATAGAGGTAGAGTATTAGTTAAAGACCATATACCTACTACAAGTGTGAATAAGGTTAAGAACTATTGGGCAAGAAGAAACAAGTATTATGATATACAAATAGATGTATATGCTAAAACATCAAAGAAACAACTAAAGAAACTAGATATGGGAATTAGAGAAGTATATATCAATATACAAGAAAAGGAGTAATATGGAAACAGTATTTTTTATTGTTGGTATAGGTATAGGGGCAGTTTTGTTTACTGTTGGTTTTCTAACACATCTAATCTTCTATAAACAGCCTAAAAACAAGTTACCCTGTTTAACTTGTTCAAGATGTAAAGCTATAGTTCCAACTGGTTT
>Ga0180008_1002493_pt1 | contig 9984 bp, 22 predicted proteins | sample MM_PW_MetaG_FD_121121 | JGI IMG/M metagenome (GOLD analysis project Ga0180008, IMG submission 121121) | Groundwater microbial communities from the Aspo Hard Rock Laboratory (HRL) deep subsurface site, Sweden - MM_PW_MetaG | ecosystem: Environmental > Aquatic > Deep subsurface > Groundwater... | reverse complement strand
CCTCCTCCGTCCCCCTCGCCCTCGACGACAACGTGTGCATCGAGCTGGGCACCACTGACACGATGAACGCCTGCTACGACGGCACGGACGGGACGATCAGCACCACATCAGGCGATCTCATTCTGGCGCCGGCTGGCGTCGTGACCGCCTACGGTGCCGCCCCCACCTCCGACGTAGCCGCAACCGACAGCATGATCGCCCCCCAGCCTCCCTACCCAACCACTGCGACCACGCAGACGACGGGTGGGGATTTGGTGGCGTGTCCTGCAAGTGGTCTTGAGCAACTGACGGGAGTCACCAGAGCGGCCACCACAGGGGACACGATCACGTTCGTCTACACATACAATGCAAGCGGTCAGTGGGCGTCGGCGACCACGACGTTTACCGAGGGCGTGGACTACGACTGCGACGGCGCGGCCTCGGATGCGGCGTGTGTGCTGGCGCTCAAAACGGCCATCGACGGACACGGCACGTTGGGCACGGTGATTACCACCGATTGTCTGGACGCGACGTGTAGCGATGAGGCGTTGACCTTGGGGGTTGTGCCGGGGACCAGTTGTTCGCTGTCAGTGACGCCGAGTGACGCGGTCAACACGGTGGTGGCGCATGGGACTGATGGAGCGTTTGTTGTGGCTGGTAGGATCTACAATCCAACCGGCCCCCTTAATTTCGGCACCTCCGCGACAACGGGGCATGGGCTTGTTGGGCCAGATGACACGTTGGTGGGTGGGAAGCTGGAGGTTGATGGGACGGTTTATTTTGATGGCAACGTCGAAGTCGCCGGAAATGTAACTATGACTGGCGCAAAATACTTATACGTTGGCCAATATGGAATCCAACCACAAGTGGCGGCAAACACACTACTGCTGGCGACACAAACCAGATCGAATGCGTTCGCTACCTCTGACGCTTCGCTCTATTCCGGCGCCCAATCAAACGTCGGCGACTACGCTTCCGGCGCCGTGAAACTCTACACCGGCGACACAACCACGGACGGCAACACAGGCAACGTGTGGATCTACTCAGGGGCGGCTGGAGCTGGTATCGCTGACGCTGGCGATCTGGTGCTTGCCGTCAACGGTGCACCGGGGACGGGGACGACAGTTGCCACGTTTGACGCAAGCGCTGGGGGGGACCTCACCATAGCAGGAACCATCAAAACCGAATGCGTGACCGCCGAAGCTCCCGCTGAACCGCATGTCTGCGACGCTGCACATGCCGGCGTGATCGTGACTGTCGATGACACCAACGACACGGCGTACAATCAACCGTGCGTGTGTCTCAACCTCGACGGCACCGGTTATGATTGGCGACAACTCAACGACGTAGTCGGCACGGCGTGCCCCACGTTCTAAACGAGGCAATCATGGCAGACACACTCAAAACAGTATCCGCCCCGAAGATTCTCACCGCCGTGGCTTTTGGTATCGCTGTCGGTGCCGGTGGTGTGTACGTCGCAAACGACGACGGAACAATATCACCGGTCACCGTTGCAGATCAGGTGAGAACCGACGCCCTCCTAGAAGCCGCCACCAAAGAGTGTCAAGACGAAGTGGCGCTTGTCGGTGAGCCCGTGCACTGCGAGTGGGGATGCAAGACCTACCGTGGTCAAGACGTGCCACCGCCAACCACGATCCGCAAAGGGGACTCCGATTACATTGTGCCTGCCGACCTATCCAAGGTCGATCAGGTCGAGGGCTGGTGTTGCAACGGAGCGTTCATGCCGTCGCGGGTGCAGACGTGCCTCGACGATGCACTGGCCAAGATCCCTAAAGAGCCGAAGGCGGTCGTGGCGGTGGAGCCGGTGGAGCTGCCTCGGTGACTGAGCTGGCCAAGCTCTTGGCGTGGGCCACTGACCACGGATCCCTCGGGATACTCGGGGCGGCCTGCGTCGTGCTTGGCGCCGTTGCGGTGTTCTTCTACCGTGAGCTGCGGACAGAGCGCCGGCAGTATGCCACGACGTTGCTTGACCTGACAGTGGCCCTCCTCCGCGTGGTGGACGCAACCGACGATCCGGTGGACCAGTTACTCAAACAACAGGCGATCGAATCGCTGCGCGGGAGGTGACCTTGTTTTTCCAGAGGACAAAGAACCCACCCAAGCACAACCTGGTTGACGTTCTGGTTGATTGCTGTGGCGCTCCACGGGCCCGGTTGGAGGCGGAGGCCGAGCGATTCTACCACGACCGGACCGGTGCCCAACTCGGTGAGCACCTGGTGCGCCTCGGTGTGATCTCCGCCGCGATGCTCAACCACGCTCTGCGAAAGCAAGACATACGCAAGCACGGTGTCACCAAAAAAGCGGCGGCAAAGATCCGCGAGGAAATGCAGATGCACACCCGCCGGCTGGACGAGACATTGGAGAAGGTTGGGGCGAAATGAGGCGCAACGATCTCTTTGACTGCCTGGTGCTGGCGCTGTTTGTCGGCGCCGTGCTTGCCGCCGTGACGTGGCTTTGCCTGACGGGTGCGGGATGAAGGACGGACACGAACATTATTGTATGCAGCGCGCGAGGCTGATGCGGATCGAGCAGAGGCAGGCGGAGATCGAAGCAAGCCAACGAGAGTCGGAGGAGAGAACTGCCATCGTTTGGCGCGAGGTCGGCAGCGCATTTTCGGATGGCGTGGCACGTATGACCGAGAGCGCGGAGAAAATGGATTCGGCGTCAGAACGGTTGGACGAATCGTCTACTCGCATCGAGCGAATGGAGCGGCAGATCCGGGCCTTGTTCGCCAAGACTACGGCTCGGCGCGGTGATCTGTCAGTCAAGGATGGCGAGCCTCAGTGATCCACGTCGTCAACCAGATCCCTGTCTGTTGGGACGGCAACGGCCGGCAGCTCAAGAGGGACCGCATACGGCACTTGATCCTCCACCGCTGCTCTCTGTCGCAATTCGTGGAGGAGGCAAACCCGTTCCCGATCGACGACTCTCTGTTGGACGGGCCGGGACTCGCGTCGAGATTCAAGAACCGCAAGCTGGGAACCGGTGGCCGCGTTCCGTACCAGATCATCATCGGCAGGTCAGGCCGCGTCGAGCAGCTCTTGCCGTTGAGCATCCAGGGGGCCCATGCGCGTATCCACAACCCGACATCGATCGGCGTGGCGGTGATCGGCAGGACCGACAGACACGAGGCCACCGAGGTGCAATACGACAGTCTGGTGGAGGTCTGCCGGCTGTTCCTGGCCGTTCCCGGGATAGACCTGGCCGCGCACGACGCACTGGCCGGCGCATCCGGTGATCCAAACAAGAGCTGCCCCGGCAAGTACCTTCCGTTGGGGCCCCTGCGGGCGATGGCACTGCGGGGCGTGTGCATGGAGGACCCCTGGCTCGCAATTCAGCGGGCCGGGTTTATCTGGTGAGGTGAGCGATGGGTGACGCGGTGGAAAACCAGGTGGAAGGAACCGGAGAAAAGAAGCTCGGACGCAATCAGAAGCTCGCGGCCGTTGGGTATCTGATTCCGTTCGCGGCCGTCGTCGTGCCGTCGCTCGGGTCGATGGTGGCGGCCGTCGTGCACAGCGACACGGCAACCCAGATGGCGGTAATCGACAAGCTCGTGGCGTTCGGTGAGGTTTACGGGCTCGTGGCCGTTGCCTCAGTGCTCGTGGTCTCGGGGGCCATCAAGAGTGTGGCCGAGGTGGCCGGAGCGATCTCCCGCAAATGAGCAGGATCAGGGAATATTTCTTGGCGATTGCCGGCGCCGTGGTGGTTCTGGTTCTCGCGCTGTTCGGGCTCGCACAATGGTGGGAGCGTCGAAAGGCAGTCAAGCGGGTGGGGGAGGCCGCTAACGAGCTGGCCGACGAGCACGAGGCGGTGATCGCCGACATCGCCAAGCGGGACACCGAAGCGGCTCACAACGCGGCCGTGGCTGACCTCGAGGCCGGCGTCGATGCCGCTAAACGGGAGGTGGATGATGGGAGCGACGACCTGGTTGATTTTCTCACTGCTCGTGGCGCAACCAGAGACCCCGACTGAGCCACTCAGGGCACCGCCTCTTGACGTTCCTGCGATTTCGCCCGGAAAGGCCCCTCCTGTCCCCGTTCAGCCGCCGGACATGCCGAGGCCTAGGCGTGCCCCTGGAAACGGATCGTGGGCAGACTCTGACGGAAAAATGCGGCCTTCCGGGACGTTTCTACAAGCACCGCTCGATGGTGTGGTGATGAAGCGGCTCGACTACCTCGAACGGTATCCTGAGCTTTGCCAGCTCGCCATTGATGGCTACAGCCAGGCGGTCCGGGTTGAGTGCGCCGGGTCTCTGGCTGTCTGCGAGGCGAGCTGCCGGGCCCGGGAGGTTCGCAAGGTGGTCAAGGCTGACCCGGGGTGGTCAACGCTGTCTGTGGTCGGGTTCACGCTCGGCGGCGTGATGGCCGGGTTGTTGGTCGGTGGTGCGGTGGGGTTGGGGGCGGTGAACCTTTAATTCCCCCAGTAATCCCCCCAGTCGCCTCGGTGGCTGGGCAACGCCACGGTCGCCCAAGGGTGGCCGTGGTTGTTCTTTCGTTATGTGCCGGTCTCTCCCGGCTGTTGTTTTGTTCTGGCGATCACTCTCTCCAACAAATCCGGTCGCCATCGAGAACCATGTATTCGACCGTCATTCGGTGGCCATCGTCTGTCGACAGCCGACATCTGAGCGAACCCGCACAGCCTCCGGTCGTGCTGCACTCGTGCTTGACAACCGAGGCACAAACCTCCATGCCTCGGATCTTGATATTCCAATAGTCATACCCGGCGCCGACGAACAACGCGGCCGCCAAGAATGAAATGCAAAGCCAAAATACAAGACCCAACCAGTCTCTTTTCATTGCGCTTCCCTCCAAAGTCCGTTGTCCAAACACACCCGCCGCCACCTCTCACACCGACGACAGGCACAGTTGGGCTGGTGGCTCATCCTACGGAGTTGTTTGACCGCCCGGTGCCCCAGACCCTGGTGGAGCTCGACAAGTAGCTGGCCGAGTAGTAACGACCTCTCCCCCGAGGACATCAAGCACGAGCTTGACGGCGTTGACGTGCTGCTCGAGCTGGTCGAGTCTGACGATGCATTCAAAGCCAGGGAAGGCGAGGCGGATTTGGGTTGAGGGGTCAAGGGTCACTTTACCTCTGCTCTGTTTTCCGCCCGTTCAATCAGCCGTACAAGCTCATGAAAATCATCGTTGCTCACCAAAATATCAGCTTCGTCATTTCCTGGTAGCCTGGCAATAAACGTCAACTGCATCTCTGGAACAAAGAACTGCGCCAAGGTGTTCAGTGCGTTCTCAATTGCCATGTGTGCTGCTTTGATTTTGGTCATTGTTCTTTCTCCTCCTTTCTCTTATTCAACCAGACCACCGCAAAAAACAAAGCCCATTGAGCGATAAACGCAAATGCGGGTATCACCAACCAATCAGGTAGCATCATTTGCCGCGCCAACGGATCTCAAACAGATTGTCATCGCTTCTCTCGGTGAAATAGGCGACCTCGGTTTGGAACCCGAGCTTGCTCAGTTCTTCTTCGAGAAACGAGACAATGACCGGAGAGAGCTTCTGCAAACGGCAATCGTAGGCCCCATGAGACGCCGCGTGGTTGATGGCCTTGATCGCCATTTCGAGGAACCATTCTCGCTGCTCGGCCCAAAACTCATTGGCCGCCACGCAGGCGTCTGCGGCTGTGCGGATAGGATTTTCAGCGCCGTCGAACACTGGCATTGTCGCGCAGCGGTAAGGCGGATCACCGGAAGGGTTTGGTGATGGCGGAAAGCCGCCCCATGCATCGGACCCGCCCGCCGCCCTGATCCCGGCGAGGTAGTCGGCGCGAGAGCAGAGGACCTGGTCTCGCTCGCTGGCACTCACTCTAGGCGGTGGCGGTGGTGGTGGTGGTGGTGGCTTCGGTCGTTTGCCGTTCGGTGGCTTCTGTGGTGCTTTTGCGGTCATGGTTGATCCTCCACCATCGCCCGCAGTAGACAGAGCGACACGATAGCGTGGGAGGCGTCTTTTTCATTTTCCCACGTTTTGACTACTGGCATGCATGGACAAAAAGAGAATGTTTTCGGTCCGAGTAACAACGTGGGGCACCTGGAACAATTTACCAAGAACAGCCGACACAATGGACACTCGTCGTGAGACACAGACCCTGCTCGGTCCCCAGCCTCCCTCTCTCCCCAGATCACCAGGCACTCGTCGATTGCTGCTAGGGTTTGTTTTTTGGTGGGCATCACTCACCGCCTTTCTCGATCAGTCGGTCCAAATACCAAGCCGCCTTTTTCAAATCCTCCAACCGATCGCCTTTGCGCCCTGCCCGGGAAATGTATTTGACGCAGTTGCCAAGATGAAAGCCGAGATCCCATGCCTCAATCACGTCGATGGCCTCGATGCCTCCGGTTGAGTAGTAGGGTGGGTGGTTGACTGCATCGTGATCATTTGGTCCTGGCTCGCGCTTGCGTCGCATCACTCACCCTTTGCTTTCTTGATGACAGCGTGAAGCTGAGCAACCGTTCGCTTTTGCCAGACTTTCCACTTGTCGATATCCATTATGCCGGGCTCAGCCAAGACGCCAAGCGCAGCATCGCACGCATCAAGCAACTCCGGCGCTGCGGCGATGAGACGTGCGTTGGCTCTTTTCTCTTCGCCTCCCATCCTTCCTGGCGTTCCAACATACGCAACAGTGTGTCCCCCGCCCATGTATTGGTGCCTGATGGCAATCTGGCTATAGATTTCCTCGGTCACCCACGGCCCTTTTGTGTGTTTGTCACTCATCCCATCACCTCTTTCTTTTTCGTTCATTCAATCGCAGCCTCCCCACCCATACCCCTTGTTACATAAACACTCACCGATCATCGTCGGGCCGGCGACTCTTGCGAATGCGCCGCTCTCCAGCTTCACCGCGCACCTGGACCCGTTCCAGAAGTCACCCTCCGTGCAGTCGCCAACCGTTGCCACGCGGCTACATTTGGGCTTGATCCGAGATTCGAGAATCATCGTGCGACAAGAGTTACCCATCACGGCAGCCACGGTCACCACGAAGGCCATCCAAAACAAATATTGCGGGAGTTTCTTCATCGTGATCCTCGTCTCCTCACAGCATAAAGCCCACTCGGCGGCCTGTTCTCTACCTGCTCACCATCTCGTATCCGGTCCAGGCAGTGGTCCACCCAGGCCCATTCGCGCTCTGCTCGGCACTCGGGGCACAGGTCCTCGTAGGTCTCGCGCCCGCAGTCGGCGCAGGTTGTCTCGTCTTGGGGGTCGTGGGTCATGCTTCCGCCCTCCGTTTGTACCAAGCGAGCTGCTCGCCGATGGCCATCCCCTTGAGCGGCCAGACCGAATCTCTGGCCCCGATTGCACGCAGCACCCGCAAGAGCGGCTCGGCGTAGTCGGCCCCCATGTGCAACTCGGCCGCGATTTGGCTCGGCTTGGTGTCGTCTTCAAGATTGTCGAGCAGACAGGCAACGACTTGCAGTGCCCACGCCGCCCGGTCGATTGGCTTCAGGTCGCGCAGCTCGACATCGTATGGGGAAAGGTACGTGATCGGGTGAACCAATCCGTGGTGAGCCGACACAATCCACCACCGACACTTCGACTGCTCGGCGTATTGGCGTCTCGCGCAAAACAGGTTGCCGGTGTAGAGGTCGCGGGCCGCCGCCTGCTCGGTGAGCTTTGTCCGGCCGCAGCCGATGATGACGATTTTCATTCTGCCGTCTCGTCACCTTCAGTCGGAACCGTAGCGTGCTCGTCAACGATGTCGACCCCATCGACCACCGTGAGGGGGTCGACTTCTCGCAGCAAACCGATGATGACATTCTCAAGCCAATCGGTCTCCGTCGTGTCTTTCACGCCGGACATGAGACGGGCAACGACGAGTCCTAGATCGTGAGCCCCAATCCAAAAACCTTTGGACAAGAACTTGCGGACCCGCATGAGAGACCCGCCAGCATCTTCTTCACGCTTCGGGCAGCAATAGATGAGGCGGCGAGCCGCGAGATCGGCGTAATAGTCTTGATCGCAAATCGAGCACCAATGTTCAGCCTTCTGATTCCACCAGACGGCCGCGCGGGCAATCGTAAAGTCGAACTCGTCCACGAGCTTTTCGGGTTGCTCGTAGAGCCATCGGTGAATAAATTGAACGGGCGTTCTGCCAGGAGTTAGCACTGTGAAAGCATTGTCTGTGGAGTGCAGTCGTGCCTTCCGAGACAACGCGAGACCAGTGGCGGCCCGTTCGAGCATATCTTTGCTTGGCCCAAATAAGTCAATGTCTGATGGCTTCTCGTTCGAAATGACAGACCGAAGGAACCCACCGCCAAGAAACACCGGGCTTTTCTTCATTATCGCTCGAACGTCGGCCGGGATGTGGAGCACGACTCGGCGGAGATCGACCTGCGTGAGTTTGATTGTTGGTCTCTGCTTCATGCCGCTTTCTCCTTGCTCGCTTTGACGATGATGGTTTGCGGTTTGGTCTTCATCTCAGAACCCCCGCCCCTTCCAGCTCGGCCGCTTCCTTGTCGGAGATCGACCTGCGTGAGTTTGATTGTTGGTCTCTGCTTCATTCTGCCGTCTCGTATCGAGTTCGTTTGAATTCCAGAATATGACCAAGCCTGACGGTCTTTTCGCAGCCATCAACCGGACATTTGTTCTCGGCCGCCTCATCAACAACGCCGTGGGTCTCACATACCGTTTCGAATATGGCACAAATTTTTGAGTAGCCATCCTCGTGGCTCCCGGCGATTCCCGCCAGAATCCCGATGAGCCCAACCGTGTACGGATGACCGTGGTATGTCCCGACCTGGATGGTCAGGTCTTTCGCCAGGGTTTCGTTGCATGGCACCCGTTGGTCGCACAGTGAGGCAACCGCTTCACTGTCAGCGTTGATGGCTCGGTTCATCACTTCGAGAATTCGGTCAATCACAGTGTCGTCTTTCGTTTTGTCGCTCATGCCGCCTTCTCCTTGCCTTCTTTGACCTCGCCATCCTCGATGACGATCGTGGCGTTGTCGTCGTCACCAACCCGCTCGATCAACAATTGCCCGCCGGCCTTGTCGGCCAGCTCGGCAACCAGCTTGAGATTGTCGGCGTCGAGCAACGAGCCATCCCGAATCAGGAGCACGCGAAACGTCGGGTTGAGCGCGAATCCCACTGCAACACTGACCTTGAGCTGCTGGGCGCTCGATGCCTGTTCGAACGGAATCCCGTCGAGCAGAATGCCCTCGTCACAGAAACTAAGCCCGTCGACCGGGAATTGAGCCTCAGACACCAGCCGCGCCTTCTCGGTGTCAATCTGGGCGATCTCGTCCGACAGGTCGGTGGTGGCGTCGGTGAGCGCATCGACCTCGGACTGGACTGCGACCCGGCCCTGATTGTCCCGAACCTTGCGGTTGGTTTCCTCGACCGTCGCAATCTGGGCGGTCAGCTTGCCAACGTCCTGGTCGACGAGCTTCTCGGCGCCGGCCGCCAGTTCTTTGCCGGTCTCGATGACAGCAGCAAGGTGGCCGCGCTTCGCCTCGAGCTGCTTTTCCATCTCGGCGATCTCGCGCTTGAGCACCACCGCCTCCTCGCGCATGGCCGCCAACTCATCGCGACTGTGCTTGTTCTCGGCGTTGACCTGCTGCCGGCGGTCTCGCTCGGCAATGAGCTGTGAGACGGACACCTCGGACTCTGGCGCGTCTCGATGGCTCGGCATCTTGTCGAGCCGGGCCTGGGCGGATTTGAGGTCACGGTTGGCGTTGGTGCGCTGGTCGTAGAGCGCCTGCCGTTTGATGTCGAGCTTGGTGGTGTCGACGCCCGCCAACTCCCGCATGATGGCCAGTTGCTTCGCCGGGTCGAAATTGGCAAACGCCAGCGGGTCAAAGCTCACCTGGCCCAACAACGAGTCGAGCATCTTCTGTGGTGTGCCGAGCTTCGCCCCCGTGTCACGATCGCGAATTTCGAGCGTAGTGCCTTTGTCGGTGAATCGGCGAATCACCGAAAAGTCTTCGGTCTCGATGAGGATCTGGGCTTTGTGCTCGCCTCGCCGGATGGGCTCGGCAGGG
>Ga0180008_1002492_pt1 | contig 9985 bp, 11 predicted proteins | sample MM_PW_MetaG_FD_121121 | JGI IMG/M metagenome (GOLD analysis project Ga0180008, IMG submission 121121) | Groundwater microbial communities from the Aspo Hard Rock Laboratory (HRL) deep subsurface site, Sweden - MM_PW_MetaG | ecosystem: Environmental > Aquatic > Deep subsurface > Groundwater... | reverse complement strand
TCCATCATTCTATTTGTATATAGAAGATTTATGGTTAAGAACGCTAAAAGATATAATGATATATAAACTTAAGTTAATTCAATAGCGTTCTGTTGTTGTCTCGGTGGCAGCAAATGATAACGGCTTACCTAAACTCTAAATTTTTAGAGTTTAGGTAAGCCATTTTTCATATACACTGGAATGAATATTAAGACTTGTGAAGTTTTTATGAAAATACGGCGAAACAGGGGTTCTGCATAGTTTCTCCTTACTTTTGATGTATCGTTAATTATGAAATTACATGGAGGTGTCAAAAATTATGAACAAAAGACTGATACTGATATTCAGCCTATTTTTATTCATGGTAATACTCGCTGCATGTTCAGATTCAATGGTCGGTATGGATCACAGCAATATGGATATGGGAGGGCAAGAAGAGAACGATCAAGAAACTTCTGCTAAGGATACTCTGACTCAGAATTTACTACAGACTGTCTCCACAGGCAAAATAGAAATGAATGAATTTACCCTAATTGCGCAAGAACGTAAGCACACGTTAACAGAGGGGAAAGAAGTAACTGCATGGACATTTAATGGTTCTTCCCCTGGTCCTGAGATTAGAGTGAAGGAAGGGGAAGAGGTTAAAATCAAACTTGAAAATGAATTGAAAGTTCCAGTTACAATTCATTGGCATGGTATCCCTGTTCCGAACAATATGGATGGCATACCTGGATTAACAATGAATGCTGTACAACCGGGGGAAAGTTTCACTTATGAGTTCAATGCGTCGGTTTCGGGAACCTATTGGTATCATTCACATCAAGATGGCGTAAACCAAGTAGATAAAGGTCTTTATGGTTCATTTATTATAGAGAGTAACGAAGATGAAAAATACGATAGAGACTACTCCCTGGTCCTAGATGAGAGGATGAGTGACATGGAGTTAATGCAGATGGGCGAAAGTGCAGAATCTGAATCTATGGAAGGGATGGACCACAGTAACATGGAAGGCATGTCCGGTGAACCGAGCGTCACCGAAGAAGATGATGCTATGGGACATGACATGAGTAGTATGTATGATACGTTTACCATAAACGGTAAAAGTGGGAAGGACGTTACTCCTTTGACGGTAAAAGAAGGGGAAAAAGTGAGACTTCGTCTGACTAATGCTGGTTTTATGTCTCATAAACTGCATCTACACGGCCATGACTTTAAAGTGATCGGTACTGACGGACAGGAAATTAATGACCCGGCAGTAATTAAAGATGAACTCATTAGAATTGCACCTGGCGAACGCTATGATATAGAATTTACTGCAAATAACCCTGGAGAGTGGTATTTAGAAAGCCACGGAGACATGGAACCTACTCAGGGAATGAAAGCCTTAATAAAGTACGAGGGCTTTTCAGGTGAAGGTCTTGATCAAGCAAACGAGAATGAGACCTTGCCAGTATTCGATTTAACCTCCTACGGTAAAGGAGAGAAAGCAGAGTTTTCACTTGACCAGGAGTTTGATCTGGAATATACGATGGACCTAAATACTGTTTCCCGAGGAGCTAGCGAAAAGTATACAATTAATGATAAAACATATCCAGATACAGATAAACTTCAAGTCAAAGAAGGAGATTTGGTCAAAGTGAAATTGGTGAATAACTCTAAACGCGATGAGCATCCAATGCATTTACATGGTCACTTCTTCCAGGTACTAAGTAAGGATGGAAAGCCAGTTCAAGGCTCTCCAATCATAAAAGATACTCTAAATTTAAAACCTGGTGAAGAATATGTGGTTGCATTCAAAGCAGACAATCTTGGTAACTGGATGTTCCACTGTCATGATTTGCATCACGCTGCGGCTGGAATGGTCACTCAAGTTACTTACGATGGATTTAATTCAGATTTCACCCCGGATCCTCATGCGAATAACCAGCCAGAATAATCTTAGAAAAGTATCATGAACCAAAAGAAGAGCCTATCCATAGAGGATAAGCTCTTCTTTTTTTCTTATTTAGCGGAAAGTTCGCTATCTGTAACCCATTTATGATTGGTCACTTTTTCACCACCGTTAGTCGGCGTGTAATCAATCATATAAACGGTTGTTTGTTTTGCTGAATCAATTACTGCAGTAGCACCTTTCATGCCTTCCATATGGTCGGCCTCAACTGTTACTTCCGCACCAGGTTCAAATGGTTCTGCTCCAGCATCTTTTAACTCTTCGTGGATAACCCATTCATGATCTTCCACCCGTTCACCGCCAGTAGTGGGGGTATACGAAATGGTATAGACCGTAGTATCAAATGCACCTACAATGGTTGCTTCGGCGCCTTTCATGCCTTCCATGTGATCGGCTTGGAGGACAGCTGTACTGCCAACTTCATAAGTAGGGTTTTCTGCCTCAGCCAATCCATCAGGAATTTCACCTGACCCTGAATGGTTCATTCCTTCCATACTACCTTCAGAAGAGGAACTTTCTTCAGAACTGGAACCCATATCCGTGTTTTCATGATCCATGCCTTCCATATCATCTTTTTCGGGAGATGAGTTTGAACATGCACTCAATGCAAGCGCTAGAGCTGGGAATAATAACAATTTTTTATACACATTTTTCATTTATAAAACCCTCCTTCAACTTGATTATAAATAGTATACCCCTAATTTTTGCAGAAATTATGCAGAACTCATTGTTTATGAATGAATTAGGAGGTGACCGTCATCTTCTATAGTTTGATGTGAATACACCAATTCAATAAATTATATTTTGGTTACGATTATGGTGAGCAAAATGTGGACATAAGAAAGCCTCTTTATCTTCAATTAGAAAAATGGATCTTTTTCGATTGTACTTACCATCATTTTATCATAAAACTTGCAAATCAAAATGCACTGTAAATTAGTTAGAATACCCCGAAAATATGCAGAATTTATGCAGTTTCAAATTTATTGGAACATATTTAATTTGAGTGTTTAACTCCTTAAACCCTTGGTAATACATGTAGGGAAGACAATACGTTAAGGAGGAATAATAAATGAATTCACAATATGAGGAATGTATTAAGGCCTGTTTGGAATGTTTAGAAGCATGCAACAACTGCTTTACTGCTTGTTTAAAGGAAGAGCATATTGGAATGATGAGAGATTGCATTAAACTTGATAGGGAATGTGCGGATATCTGTAGCTTTGCGATTACGGCAATGCAGACTGAGAGCAGACATATCAAAGAAATTTGTACTCTTTGTGCCTTGATATGTAGATCATGTGCTGAAGAATGTGCCAAACATGATCATGAACACTGTCAAGAATGTGCCGAGGCTTGCCGTAAATGTGCAGAAGCCTGTGAAAAAATGGCTGGATAAAAATATTATTAAAAGTAAACAGAAGTCCCCTTTTCATTTGAAAAGGGGACTTCTGTTTTTGATGTGATTAAAATACTGCTCGATATAAAAAATATGTTGTTTAATAAGTATAATATTACGAATATTATAACAAATACATATCGTGGTAGACTGGGTTTAGTTAAAGTTTAGAAAAAAATTCAGCCTAGAGCTAACATCGGAGGATTTTACTTTATATGAAATTACAGTCACGGTTGCTTAAGGGCATTTCAATAGTTACACTATCGTCATTCATCTTTTTAGCTCCACTTGCAAATCAAGCAGAAGCTGCTTCAAGTATAAATGCAACACAAATCGTATCGACTGCAAACAAAGTGATGGGTACAAAGTACGTTTGGGGTGGTACTACAACAAAAGGCTTTGACTGCTCAGGATTTATCGGGTATGTATATAAAAAAGCTGGTGTTGCCTTACCAAGAACAACTGCTGGGATGATAAATGTTGGTACGTCAGTTTCAAAGAAGAATCTTAAAGCTGGAGATTTGGTATTCTTCAATACTTCAGGTAAAGGTGTATCCCACGCTGGAATTTACATCGGAAACGGCAAATTCGCACATTCTTCATCCAGTAAAGGTGTCTCTGTGTCGAAATTAAACGATCCTTACTACTGGGGTGCCAAATATATGGGTGCTAAGCGTATAGCAAAAGTATCTCAAGTAGCTTCAGCAAAAAAATAAACTTACATTTCCAAACGTCTAACTGCAAACTATCATGCGGTTAGACGTTTTTTAGTTTATGCACCGCACATCTTTTCTATGTTATTTTCCATAAATAAATAAGTATTTAATAACATTGAAAAAGCCTTATTGCAAACTACATCTGCAATAAGGCTTTCTTATCCACAATTGAAATTAACTGTTGTATGCTATGCTGCATTCAAGAAATATTCTTATAACGATTTATTTAGAGTACGATTCAAAAAAACTTTCGTACGGTTATGCTGGGGATTCATAAACAAGTCAGCTGGATGACCGGATTCTATGATTTCCCCGTTGTCCATAAAAATGACCCGGTTTGCTACTTCTCTGGCAAATTCCATTTCATGCGTCACTACACTCATCTTCATATGTTCTTCGGCCAGACGCTTGATTTCTTGCAATACCTCACCGGTAAGTTCAGGATTCAAGGCAGAAGTATGTTCATCAAACAGCAGGATATCTGGATTCATCATAAGAGTGCGCTCAATAGTTACGCACTGTTTTTGCCCGCCGGAAAGTGTTGCCGGGTAAGCCATTGCCCGATTGGAAAGACCGACTTTCTCCAAGAGATCTGCGCTGCGTTTTCTGATTGCTTCGATTGGCTCACTTTTTAGCATTTTGGGTGCAATCTCCAGGTTTTCCTTTACAGTTGGAGTTAATAGTTATTAACGCATCCGGACATCGTCTCTTTTGATGTTTGAGGATGACATTCATCTTCTGCATCTTTTTTAACAGAAATCCAATTCCCACGTGTGAATTGTATAGTTAAGACTACGGCTCTAAAAGTGATGTCTATCCCAATTGCAATCCAAACACCGAGAAGTCCCTATCCCAGTTGAATTCCTAGTACATATACAAGTAATGTTTGAATCCCCCACATACCTACTTAAGTCAGATACATGGGGAACTTATTATTATTTGCTCCTTGAAATGCACCGGTAAGAATGAGTAATAAAGCGAGGCGCGTGTGTTACCAGCTCCTCTTAAGACCGAACTTAGTACAAACATTAAAGACATAAATACAGAGGGAATTGCTACTATTTTAAAGTAACTAACCCCTGCCTCTAGCACATTATCTTCTATTCCCATTAACTTTAATAATGGTGTTGCAAAGAACATAGTTAGTATTCCCGTTAATATGCCAAATAAAATAGACAATATGACCGATTGTTGGGCAATATGCCGGGCTTTTTCAAGCTGTTTCGCTCCAATAAAATTTGCTATCCGTACATTAAAGAGAAATCTTAGAAATCCTTAATGACAATTGCTTGTTTATTTAGAGAATCGTAACTTCTGAATAATGTGGTTTTATCATGTTTAACATATCCCTTTAGAGGATCCATAACAATCACTTCATTTTCTGTTGATTTCAGTAAGACTACTGTATGTAAATTTGTGTATGAACGATGAAATTTATTAGTCCCATTTATGTACCAACCCCCATTTATCTTGGGTTCTTCTAAATTTAAAGTAACCCACATGATTACAGGAACTCCTTGTTTTAACCAATTATCTATTTCTTCTACAGTACTGCCACTTACATTTTCTGTTTTCAACCTAGTATCTAATGATTTGGATGCCACCTTTGCAGCTTGTTCTATTGGACCCGCAAATGCATACCATCCATTTTTTGCATTCTTTGGACTTCCAGCATAGCCGATGTTTGGATCGGGTCCGTACCTACGGTTGTTTACCGTCACAATAGGTGATTGGTAAAGGTAGTAATCAGACATTTTAATTTTATCTATAAGAAAACCATAATAGTGAAAAACTGATGTTACTGCTGTTATTTCACATCCGTTAGGAAGTTCTGGATTTTGATAAACTATAGGGAAATTTAAGATTTCTTGTTCTTTTGAATTAAAGTCCGAAATGCTGTTTTCATCGGTTAATGTAGGGTAATTTACACCTGAAGATATATTGGAAATACCTATATTAGAAGTAGTCTTATAAGGATAAAGTCTTAATGGAGAAAATGTATACAAATTATCTTTTTTGAATTCGAACTCTTTTTGAATACGAGTATTTTCGGGATTTTTAACTTTCAGTGTAGACATATCCTCATATAAAAATAAAAGATAACCAAAGGCAGTGAGTAGAGATAACAATAGCATGAATAAAAATATATTTAATTTCATTTGAAATTCACCTACTAATGTATGATAGTTAAGTCTTTCTACTACTAGCTAGAATTCTTCATAATATTGTCAAGATTTTTGTTTTTTTAAAGTATATTACGAAATTAATTTTTATATTTCACTTTAATAGTGTACTGAATAAATAAGCAGAATCTATGCAATATTACATTTTACGGAAAAATTTTATACAAAAAATGTTTAACCACATCTTAAATTTTGGGAAAGCAATGGGTGGAAATAAAAACGAATAATATAATTAGTGGAGGAATAATATTACAAATGTGCATTGTGAAGAATGTATTCCAGCATTTTTGGACTGTTTAGAAGTCTGTAACACTGTCTTTTCTTCTTGTTTGAAGGTAAAGCACGTCGATATTGGGAGTGTACGGATATTTGCAGCCTTGCGATAACAGAATGTTCATTTAGAGCCGAAATATGAAAAAATTTTGCTATATGTGCTTTGATATGTAAATCATGAGGCTTATTAAAAATTAGAACTAGAAAAAATAAAAATATTCTTAGTTTTTTATGTAATTTATTGTAAGAAAACAACAAATGAGCACCACTAAAATGATCTGCACCCCAATTGTTAGACACAACTAACAATTGGAGGTGCAATTTTTTATGACTAAATTTAGTACTGCTTTCAAATTGAACGTAGTGAAGTTTTATCTTGAAAACAATGTTTCAAAACATGAAATAGCTAAGCAATTTGGTGTAATAAAATCTGAAGTGATTAAATGGATTGCATTATTTGAACATCATGGGGAGAGTGGATTACGACCTCGATATACAAATTATTCACAAGAGTTTAAAATAGACGTACTCAATTACATGAACGAAAACGGGACGTCTTTCCGCGAAACGGCTGCGATTTTTAATATTTCTTCAGATGCCACTATTGGAAAATGGTTAAAAATCGTTGAGACACAAGGGATAGACGCTCTACAACCAAGAAAAAGGGAGCGTCTACCTATGGAAAAAGAAGTGAAGAAAATGATATTTGTAGAGGATTCAAAAGAAGCGTTATTAGCCGAAAATGAACGTTTACGTATGGAGAATGACTATCTAAAAAAGTTGAATGCCTTAGTTCAAGAAAAGGAAAGATTACAGAACAAGACAAAGCACAAGTGATTTTTGAATTAAGGCATAAGTATAAAATCATTAACTTAGTTAAGGTCGCTGACCTTCCACGTAGCACGTACTATTACTGGATCGAGAAAATGAAGCATCCTGACAAGCACAAGCTAGTTAAGAGTGTAATAAAACAGATATTTGAGGAACACCAAGGGAGATATGGATACCGCCGGATTACGATAGATTTGCGGAATCGTGGTTATTTACTTAATCATAAAACGGTCCTTAAGTTAATGAATCAACTTGGACTAAAATGCATGGTACGGATGAAGAAGTATCGTTCCTACAAAGGAAATGTCGGAACGGTCGCACCAAACATTTTGGAGCGTAATTTCAAGGCTTCTAAGCCGAATGAAAAGTGGGTTACTGATGTGACAGAATTCCACTCCGTGGTGAAAAGCTGTATTTATCACCTATTTTAGACCTATACAATGGGGAAATCATTGCATTTCATCTAGAGAAACGTCCAGTATATCAATTAGTATCCAGGATGTTAGATAAAGCATTAGAGAGAATCCATGACGGAGACTCTCCAATCCTCCATTCCGATCAAGGATGGCATTATCAGATGAAAAAATATAATCACACATTGAAGGAAAACAATATTGTACAAAGCATGTCCCGTAAAGGGAATTGTCTTGATAACGCGGTTATAGAGAGTTTCTTTGGTTTATTGAAATCTGAGTTATTATATCTTAAAGAGTTTGAAAGTATCGATCATCTCAAGCAAGAATTAGAACAATATATTGATTACTACAACCACAAACGAATTAAGGCAAAATTAAAAGGCATGAGTCCGGTTCAATACCGAAATCATACCTCATCTGCCGCCTAATATTCGTGTCTAACTTTTTGGGTTCAGATCAAAGGTGCTCTCTTTTCTATTTTTAATCATTGTCGTTCGTTTTGTATATAGTTTTGAACGTCTTCTTTTACCCAATAAGGTTTTCCACCGATAATAGCTGTCTCTTTTGGTAATTTCCCTCTCTTTCGATACATGTGAATCTTTTTTACGTCCATAGTGTAACCATACTCATTCATAAGTTCAGCAAAATTCTGTTGACTCAATAAATCGCTTGGATTTTTGATAATTAAGGGTTTCTGTGTTTTCGCGAGATAGGTATCCTCGTGGTAATACGTCCAAATTCTTTCTAACGCAAAGGAGATCCAGTCCGAATCTATTTCTTTAAATAACCGATTCAAGTCAAACGTTTCTTCGTACTCAAATAATCGGGCAAGGGATGCGAACGCTTGTTCATTTTCATTCAATGGTGTCCAATCTTTTGGGATTTCCTTTTTTTCTATATAGCAAGCTAATTTCGGGTAATGGGTCAAAATCTCCTTTGTTGCATTTTTCAATGGGTTTCCCTCCATTTTGTTGAGTTACTCAACATCCTTTTCAAAAATCCTACTAAAATTAATAACACCAGAAAGAATTATTTACTGGTGTTACCATGAATTCAAATTGGAAGGTTACTAAAAGAGACATATTGAATAGCCCTTTTTTATTCTTGAACAAAAGGGGAAAGCTCCCCTTTAGCCTCTTTAAATCAATTCTTTTTCTCTTAAAGAAATGCCGTCTGAGTGACTGACGATGATGGAATCTAATACCTCAATGCCCATTATATCTCCGGCTTCTTTTAGTCGTTCACTGACTTCAATATCTTCCGGGGAGTACTGACAGTTACCACTTAGATGGTTATGAGCTACCATGATACTCCCTGCATTATTTAGAATAGCTGATTTGAACACTTCCCTTGGATGAACAATACTAGCGTTTAAGCTACCCACATGGCTTTTATGAATGGCAATAATCTGGTTTTTTACATTGAGGCAAAGTACCAAAAACACCTCTCTGTCCTCCTCTGCTATCATGGCTTGAATGAATTCGATGGCATCTTTTGGTGAACGAATTTGTTTAGGTAGTAAGCTCGTATAGGCTTCTTCCACCTCTCGGATTTCTTGTTTAATACGTACGATTTCAATCATCTTGTTTAATGTCATGATTTGTTTCGCTCCTTTTTTGTGTTGTTCTCCGGGCGGTAAATGTCCCAAAAGGGATTATTTTTTGCCTTTTGACACGAAGGACGAACAGATCCAATAGCCGACCAGTCAAGGGTACCAGCGTAAAAAGTTTTTCTGCGCAAGCGTGATGTGAAAAAGTTTTTCGCCCCTTGACTGTTGTTCTGGTGGTTAGTCGGCTCCTGTCTTTGTTCGAAACAGAGGGAGGGCGAACGCCTAGGAATCTGCCTTTGTTTCGGGCTTAGACAGGTTGGGAATCTGTACGATCCGGAGGACAAAAGCAAAAAATACAACAACAAAAGGCAGCCATTTGGCTGCCCTCCATTTCTTCATTTCTTTTTGAAATTACTCTCTTCGGCTCGTTTCCTCGTAATGAAAAGAACAGGAACCTACGAAATGTAGGCGAAGCCGTACAGATCGTGGTTATCGGGCTTTTTAGAGGAAAGCGACACGTTAGAGTTTCTTTCAAAGCGTTTGCTGTTAGGAGCTATCGTTCTGACCCCAGTCAAATATCAGTTTTCATTTGCAACTGCCACTAAACTCAGATGAAGTACGTGATTCGCTTTGGTCCAATTTTCTCTATTACAGAGAGTAGTTTTATTTTGGTCGTATTTGCTCCATA
>Ga0180008_1002491_pt1 | contig 9988 bp, 13 predicted proteins | sample MM_PW_MetaG_FD_121121 | JGI IMG/M metagenome (GOLD analysis project Ga0180008, IMG submission 121121) | Groundwater microbial communities from the Aspo Hard Rock Laboratory (HRL) deep subsurface site, Sweden - MM_PW_MetaG | ecosystem: Environmental > Aquatic > Deep subsurface > Groundwater... | reverse complement strand
CTTAATGCCGCCGTGTTCCTCAACCTGCGACTTAGGGTACTTCCGGACTTCACCGAGGACCTTGAGTTCAATTATTTCATCCTCAGGTTCTTTTACCGCGGGTTCCCCCTCTTCCTGTTCTTCCTCTTCTTCCCGGTTCTGGAGGTCTTCCACCTCATCGGTTGTCTTTGTGGGGCCGTCCCGTTGCTCTCTCTCCTCATCCGCTTTCGCCGCTATTTCCTCGATCGCATTGAGCTTGGTAAGGATGGTCCGTTCCCTGCCCTGTTTTTCGAGGGCCTTTTTCTCTTCATCGGTGAGCTCGGTTTCCTCCTCCAGCTCCATTTGGGTTTCCTGATCGACAGACACGTCCGTTTCCTGGATGGCATCTTTTTTCTTTGGCATGATTTATTCTCCCTGTCCTTCTTTTTCCTGTTTCTCCATCTCTTTGATTTGGGTATATTCCGTGAGGGCGTCCCCGCCCTCGATTATCTTATCGTTGACCCATTGGGGGAACGCCGATGCTACCCGGATCTCGTTCTGTATCTTGATAATGGTTTTTAGATCTGTCGGGTCAGCCCGTATAAATTCTTCAACCGCATAGTCTATGGCCTGAGTGCTTGATTCGATAATATCCTTTACCGCATCTTCCCCCAGGAGGCGCCTGGCCTCTTCGCCAAGGATAATCTTTTTGTGATAGTGGTTTTGCGTTTTTTCATCCATTCTGGTTTGCATTCTTTCTCGGCGGTGTTTCTCCCGCTACTGGATTAAGGAGGTCCATCTCCTTCTCGGCCAATCGCGCCTTGACATCGGCCACCTTGCGCCTATCGGCCCCCCTCTCCTTCATGTCGCCGATCATGAGCTTAGTCTGATTATCCATCTGCTTATCCTTGACCTGCTGCTCCAGGTTCTGAATAACCGTCTGAAGTTGCTGAATGATCTGACCCATCTGCATCTTCTCAGGGTCTTCACCCATTGATTTAACAAAGAATCGTTCCCCATCCTTAAACCCGATATAGCCAAATATTTCTTTGGCAATCTCTATGACATCGAGGGTGGTCGGAGTGCCAGGGGGTATCGCTGTTATGACTTCGAGGATAGCCTTCAGGCCCATCACGAAATGATTGAGCTTCATGATCGGGTCCGTGGCACCCATCCCGACATTGACGCTGACGGTAAGATTTTGGTTCAAGAGCCGATCCGTCACCTGATTGATCCCGTAGCGCTGCCATAACTGCGCTTTATCGGCGGCCAGGGCCAGGACCACGTCATCCGTCTCATATCGCTGGATGAGCTTCACCAGTTGTTTTATGGTGGGTTCCGCCCATGTTTCCGCAAACGTCCGGAGGGAGTATTCCGTGATCGATACGGACGGCGCTCTAATCATGTTCATACCGCCCACCGTCTCGTTGAGCTTGCGGTTGCTCATGACGGATGATTGGCTGAATGTCCCCACCGCCTCGTCAAAATCCACATTCAGCCGATCTTGCTCCTGAAATGCCGAACTGGTAACATCGTCAAACCCGACATCCTTAACATCCCGCTCTATATCGTTCATCATTGTGATAGAGGCCGGCGCGTTGCGGAGGATGGATTTAAGGTCCACCTGGGCGCCTCTCCGGACAAACCACCTTTTGTTGAGAACCAATTTGATGTTATCCGACCGTTGGCTTGCATTTTCATTGAGTTCTTTTTGAATCGGAGACCCTATCTGCACTTCGCTGTCCGGGTATGTCTTATGGGCTTCGATCACACTGACACCCATCACATAGGGTCGTTCTGCTGTTAGATGCGGATAAACCTCCTCTATCGGCTTCGGGTCGGTCAGCATGTGCTCGGTCCCGAGGGTGTAAAATACATAATCAACGCCATCAACCCGCATGAAGACCCTGTGGACCCACACAATATCGAATTTACCGAGTTTGTCGGTCCCTCCTGCCGGGTCGGTTTTGTCCTCCCGTTCCTTTTCCCTGGTGGCCCTGGTGGTGTCGTATGACTGTTTTTTGGCCGCGGATATCTCCCCTTCGCTCAGCTTGTTCCATTTGGGTTGCCCTGTCTTCGGGTCTTCCGTCTCCATCCGGTGCTGGACGTCGATCACAAACATGGGGATCAGGTGAATGAAATAGGGGCTGGTATTGATAGGGTCTGTCCAATGAGAGGCGGGTGAGATCCTGATATTTTCAACGGGGATCAGTTCCACAATGGGCCGGTCCTTGATCACATCGGATGTCGTGATGGTGTCATAGGCTGGTTGCCCGTCTTCATCGAGGATCTCCATACCCGTATCGGGGTCAATGGCCGGTTGTTTGTCTTTCCGCTCACGCTCCTCATACTCCCAATCCTGGTACGATATGACGACACCGGGGACCATAGAATCCTGATAACCTCCTATGCAGATCATATACCACGGGATTGAGTTGGTGAGGCGATATTGAAGAATTGCTTTGGTGATTTTACTTGATGCTTCCTGGATAGGGTCGTTATCATTCTGTGGTTCGATGGATACGATGTCTTGATTTGAGAAGAATGCGGCGACGGCGGCCGCCTCCTTGCCCCGGATAGCGGATCTGGTCTTTGGCCGGAAGATCTTGGATCGGTATTTGTAGGCATTTGACAGATATTTGGAGCCGGTTTCATGGCGAGATTGAAAATACCGGATGTTATTCTCCCACTGTCGGCGGTAATTGTTGTCAACAAAGGATGTGGATGTCGTCATGGCCTCCTGGTGGAGGGCCAAGGCCTTTTCCGGTGTTAGTTTTGGCATTCGTCTTCCCTCGCCTTTATCAGCCAATCGGGGGGCTGGTGTGCCTGCTTTACACCGTCAACGGACTTCGGGATATCGCCCTTGTTCCATCCCCGGGGAAGTAACGCCCTTTCGAGGATCTCCCCGCCTGCCATAACCACACATTTAAGATTCGGATCCAAATAAGCCGTGCGAAGGTGTATCCGGTACCCGTATTGCTGATTCCCCAGGACATCGTTGACATCTTCGTTGTAGATATCCAGCATTCCGACGTAGGGCCGATCATCGACCGCTACCCTCCATGTGTACCCGGGATAGTGCGTAACGAGCTTATGCAAGGCCTCAGCGACCAAGCGGGCATCCACCTTACCGTGAAGGGGGTCTTTCTCGATATTGAATCCTACGTTATTGCCCTTGAGGATGATCGCTATTCGGGTCGCCACTTCCGTATTGTTGTCCTTATCGACCGTTATGGCGCCATCTTCCATTTTAGCCCTGGCGCCGTACTTCGGAATGTATGTCGGATCTCCGGGGAGGATTAGCTGTGGTTCCATTCTTTCTTTACCTCGTCTTAACCAATAACGTCCCAGGGCCTTCGCATCGGTGACGCCTGCAATACTCCGGGCGCTGATCGTAGATGTCGCACTGGTTGTCTTCGTTTAGGCTATGGCAGCGATGTTGGATGAGGACACCAACGCGCTCGATAGGCCGGTTATAGTGTGCCGATAGGACCTCAGCAAGAACCCCCTCCATCGGGACAAAAAAGTTCAATCTCCGGCAGCATTCACCGCATTTCTGGCACTGGAATTGATCTGTATCATTCATTTGTGTACTCCAGGAATACCGTGACGCCACTCGATAGATCGACATACAGACCGTTATTGAAATGAACGGGATGTGTCCATTCCCTCGAAGTTTGATAAGTCGTCACGCCTGAAACCGACATTTGGAGCAACATAGAGGTGACACCACTCGCTTCGGTTGCATTGTCGTAGATTATAACGGTACCGGAAGAGCCTTCCGTCGCCAGGAGGTACACCCCCGTAAGGTATCCGGCTTTGGTTGTCACGGCTACATCGGACGTAATCGCACGGCTGCTGGTCACGTTCAGCGCGTAGCAGATAGGTGCTATCAGGATGGCAATTAAAACGATTGCAAACAGAATTGAACGAAATCTTTTCATGATATTCTCCTTAAAATAGAAACGGCGACAGGGGAGCGGTCCTATCGCCGTTTGGGGACCCGCGCTTTGGCTGGTAAGCAAGCACGGGGTGGTTGACTGTTTATCTAATCCTGCTGTCCATCATCCTCCGGTTCCGGGCATGTCTCCCGCTCCATAAGCCCTTCCCTCTGCTCATCGGTCAACCAAGCGTATTCCTCAGCGGAATAGATGAGCTTGATTGATGCCGGCAGGGCGTCATACTCGGGGTGGTGGGTGAAGGTTGTCATCACGCTCCATCATATATCCCATGATCTGAGGCATCGGTACTCTCGAACTTCCGGCCGTTGCTGAACTCGTACACATCTTCCGGCTTGTCTTTATCCTTATCCACTTCCAGGACCTCGGACAGCCATGACTTTTCGCTTGTCGTGGTCATTGTGTCTCCCTAAAAATGTGGCTTCCTATAAAACAACACTCCCGCCGCTTTCTTCTTCCTGATGGTCACCGCCTCTATCAGGCCCTCGCAAAATACCGTCCAGGTCTTGCTTGTTTCAATGGCGCTCTTAACCCGAAACAGCATCTTGCCTCTGTCCAGAAACCATGCCGGTGCTCGATTACTCATAACCCCCTCTCCCCATACATCTGGTCCATCATCATCTCTAATTCACGCTCCTGCATCTGGCCGCCCCTGCTGTTCTCAAGCTGTGCCACCGCATACCCGAGAGCGGCGACTGCAGGATAATTGGTGTCGGTCATCTGGTTTGGGTCTTCCTGCACCTCCATCATGTAGGACGACAGGTTGGATCTCTCCCCCAGGTACAGGATTTTCTCCTCTGGATTGAGCATAGCCCGAAGGATGTTGAAATGGTACTGGATGAGGCCGCGCTCTTCGGTGTAAGGGGCCTCGTACAGGTAAAATGGGATCTTGCCCGTCCGGCCGGCATCCCCATTCCACAGGTCCAGGAAATGCATGGCAGGGAGCTGCTTCTCAGATCGGCGTTTGAGGCGCCCGTACATCCCTTGCGCCTTGTAGAGCATTCGAATCCGGATAGAGTCCTGAATCAACTTGTCCATCTGCTGCTCCTCAACTTCGGACAGAACCATGTAGCGGTAAATGTCTCCTGCGGCATACCGGGTGACGTGCTCTCCGACGATGATACAGAATCCCGGTCGTTCCGATGGCCACGCGAACCCGCCGACGATCCGGTTGAACTGTACCGTTTTACCGCCTATGGTGAGATTGATCATGCTAAATCCACCCCGTCGAAGAAGCCGCCGCCGTGAAAGTTAGAGATAGCGAATGTTTGAAATGCATCAGCCCCATGGCTTGACCAATCATGGACAGGTTTCGTCCCGAAAACCTTGTTTTTTTCATCGTACTGTTTTCGGTAATTCGAAAGGGCGCTGATACCATTTTCACATTTCTTTTTATCAAACCAGCATTTCGGGAGGATCCGTCTGGCCGCCTCAATAGCGTCTTCCTTTTTCGATGGCCTCTTTGCTGCCCTGAAATACAGCCCCATCTCTCTGGCTGACTGCAATCGGCTTTTACCGGTTGATAACTCGCGGACATTGATGTCATGGGGCGCCGTGTGATACCCATATTTCCATCCGTTGGCCTTCTTCTTGTCAGCGAGCACGTTGGCATAATGTTGCAGGCCCTCTCCACTCATCTCGTAATAATCAATGAACCGATGCTCTGTTTTACTGCTTTGGCTGAACCAGATCGTCATTGAATCGTCAATTCCCAGGTCCCACCAGGTATCGACCTTTAGCATGGGTTCATAATCAAGGGCGCAAACCCGGTTCTCTTTTTTGGCTGTCCTCAGTTCGTGGGCGAAATACGCCCCAAGGATAGCCGCCTCGAAGGAACACAGGTACTCCTGCTCGTACAGGGATCTGCCCTGATCTTCGCCCCACTGCGCGATATACTCCGCCAGCTCTTCCGCGAGCTCATCTGCCGTGAATACGTCGGTACTCTCGGCAGACAGGCATTCCCCAAACCACGATGTGTTCCCCTCTGCAAAATCGAACATGGATTTTGCGTGATTATCACCCCGGGGAGTAGTGATAAACACAGCCCACCCTCCATTCTCCCGAAGGATAGGCCGGATATAAGCCCATGCGTTAGGGTCCGCAAGCGCCCACTCGCTAAACACCACGCCGTATGGAGGGGAGCCAACCAAGGAGTTATAATTGTCCGACCCAACCACTTGCCAGGTTGACCCGTTGATGAACCGGATGAACATCTCCTGGTTGTGGGTGGTATCCCTGATTTCTTTCGGGAACGCTTCATCAATCCTCCGGATACCCGTGTGTGGGTTGACGGCCTCCCATATTGCCTTGCGAGCCTGTGCCGCCTCCGGGAGCATGTGCCAGTATGTGGCGGGGTGCTGCATGGCGGACACCGCAGCCCAATGGAGGCAGACCTCGTCTTTTCCCGCCCTTCTGTGCCAGATCGATATAGCCCGTTTGCCACCCCGTTCCAGGTATGCCCATATCGGGATTTGATACCAACGCGGCCTCCAGTTATTTGGTAGGATTATTCGTTTCGGCATTGGCCCCGCCGAACTGGTTGATCTGGATTATGATCCCGTTATCGTCAGGGGTCGTGAGCTGTAACTGCACGGGAAGCTGGTTGAACATCGATTTATATTGCCCGGCAAACCCCTTCAATGCTGTGACAAATTCCGAGATGTCATCACCCTGGAATAGGTCAATTACCTCAAGGGATTCGATTTTCTGACATATCCCAACGGTGATTAGCTTCGCTTCAGCTTGTGCCTTCGCATCCGATGTGAACCCCTTGCCCTTTACCAGTCGGAACCATCTTTTGATATCCTTCAGACATTGGGTCTTCAGGTCAATATAGGCGATGAGCTTGTCTTCTATGGGGCCTGGACCCCGTGGAACCGGGATGTCTTTGAGTTTCATAATATTCTATCCGGGTATCTGCCAATTATTTCATGGAGACCCGGAGCCCATGTATCAGGAGGTTGCACGCATCACGAAATGACCGCATCGGCAGCAACGGAACGTTTTTTATCCCACCCGCCACACTTGACCGGCATCCCCAGGACTATGGCCCTGTAAACGATAAGATCAATGATAGGCACGCGGAGATCGGGTTGTGATATAATGGGAGACTTAATCCTCCTCTGGCTATCAATGGCATCAATGATTTCATCCTCAATCCTCTGCCTCTGTCGTTCTCGGTCGTTAGCCTTCATTGTCGTCTATCGTCTGGTTCACTCGCCACCGCCCATACGCCTGCATGATCTCACGGCATAACGGGGACCGCTTCCGCATCGTGTAGGTGCTCAAAAACCTCCTCATGCGATCCAGGGCCCCCCACCTGCGGAAACAAATACTTACCTCACACATCCGTAGCACCACGGGTAATCGCTCATTGACGCTTGATATAACGTCCTGGTGCAGGATTACCCCCCGGGCGCTCGCGCCTGCTACCCAGGCGAGGACGTTAATCCAAAACCGGTTATCCTTGATCGGGCATGTGGAGACAAAAACGCCCTGCTCCCTTACGATACAGGGGAGAGGGCATTGGAGAGATCGGTTGAAATCGCAACGGGCCGGTTGGCGTACATTCCCGCAGGTTATTAAATTGTGCCATTTTTGAGTGGAACCTGTCAAGTGAAGCTCGGCTTTCTATAGGGTAGCAAAGGGCAGCAAAGGGGGGGCAAAGGGGGGTTATTTTCCGGGCATTTTATGGCACGGATTTCCTTGCACCCTCCATTTATCCAAATCCTCGGGTTTTGCCTGTGGTTTTCCGCTCGGTGAACGACTCACGGGCATACCCAGGGTCTTCCACCATCGCCGTGCTGTGTCAGGTGATATCTTACCCATGTAATGAGCGATATCCTTCCATCCGGTTAGCCATCTGGTCCTTATCATTTTGCCTCCATTATCTCCAAAAACCGCCTATACGACCTCACCTCATAAATCTCATGACCGAGAAATAGGATTTTCCGGTATGTCTCCCGTTGCTCATCGGTCATTGGTCTGCCACTGACCTTGTTTTCAATGACGACGTGCCGGCCTTCTGGTAAATATATATGTAGGTCGAGGATCTTCCCCCGCTTATTTTTTCTCCGGGATCTATCGTGGATGAATGGATACCCTCGCTCGTTCAGCCAATCTTCTTCTTTTCGCTGGAGGTCTGATTCCGGGCCTGGATCGGGTATCTCCCTTGCCTCCCTTTCTTCCGGTAGCCACCCGGCCTTTGCCTTGGCTATCTGTTCCGCGGCCCATGCCTCTGTGAATTCAGTACGGGACATCATCAATCTCCCCCTGCTTACCGGACACTGCTGCTTGGTCCCTGAGTTGCCTGACGCGATCCTGCTCGTCGTCAGCCTTGGTGTCCGATTCATCCCCATTGCCTCCGTTGAAGGCTTTCCCTATGAGGGCTTCAATGGATGCCCCGGGGTCTCCGGTAAATTCGGAATAGGATTTAGCTCCCCTGCATGTGGGGCATAGATATTTTCCTGAATCGTCTTTTTCGAGGAGGTGAGTCTTGGCTTTACACTTCTCGCAATGATGGGGGATTTTTTCTGTGGGGGGCCCTGGGGTTGAGGTAGTGGGAATTTCTATATCGTCCTCCCATCGTGCTTTTTTGAGCCATCGTTCAGGATCTGGCCATTCGGGTACAAAACCACCATTTGATTTTTTCAGCGCCTTGCTTTTGACCTGTGCTTTTATGATCTCGGGGAATGTTTTGTAGATCTCTTCAGGGATTTTTTTAAACTCAAGGAAGGCGGATTTTTTCCCGTTGTGGTTGGGGTAGTGATTCCAGAAGAATTTTTCAAAATAGAGAGAGTATTCTTTTCTTTTCTTCTCTGCTTCTGCTTCTGCTTCTGCTTTTGGTTGGTCACGTTGACTGCCACTTGACGCCATCTTGACGCCATCTTGACTACCATCTGGCGTCACAAAGCCTAACTCCATGAATTTATTGATATTTGGGGCCTTGGTCATGTAGCATAAATTCTTTATAACATCAGGGTCATTAGGTATGGAGCCTTCTTTATCTGCAGCCAGCAACCAGAGGCAAATAAGTTGCCCTCTTTCGGAGTCACTAAGGGACACCCACTCGGGATTTCGCATCAACCTGCGATGTACTTTTATCCATGGAGGTTGACCGCGATCCTTACGGTAGGTTTGCCATTTATCCCAATTTGTGATTTGGAGATAGTTCATTTATTCCTCTCCTGTGATGCCGTCTTTTTCCAACCCCTGGAGGATATAAACCAGGGCCTGCTGGGGCCAGGTACGAAGGTTTTTTAACAGCTTTCCGGAGGTCTTTAGCCTTGCAATTATCCACGGGTAATCATCGATCTGGATATTGAGCTGGTGATCGGCTTTCCCCGGGGAAGGTATATTGGTGCGTTCCTTGTGGCACTTAATGCAGATATGGAGGAGACCGTCCTTGCTCCGGTTGTTGCGCTGGAATTCGTCGATCGGGAGGGGCTTTTGACAGTCGTGGCAGATCTTAATCATGGGACCCTTGTGTACTACGGTATCAATGCCGGGAATCTTGCCTATCTTGACCGTATCGGTCGATTGGGGGGGCCCGGAGGTCTGACCTTGATATTTATCGGTTAATTCATATTGAATGGTCCTTGATCCCGGGATAGGACCGAGCTTCCGGATAGCCCCTTTTTCTAATAGGACCGAAATGCGCCCATAAATGGATGATTTCTGGTTCGGGTTCTCCGCTCCCAGGGCAGTCTGGATATCCTTGGCAGTAAACACGTTTCCGTTAAGAGAGAGGAAGAACCTGTCTATTTCGGCAGGTGTAATCTTCCGTGGCTCCGGGGGGCTTTTGATAATCGTGGATTCCGGCTTCTCCTCGTCATTTACGGGAATTTCTTCAAGTTCTCCTTCATAGGTCTCCTGTTCGGGAATATGTGCCATTGGTTTTTCCTCCTCGTCTCCCCATGTTTCGAGATATGATGTTTTTCCGTAATACCTTCGCTGATTCTTCGCCGTCACTTGTCCGGTGCAGAAAGCGCATTGACCGGGGAGCAGGTCATGTTTACAGCGGTCCGGCATCAATACACCCACTCTTCCGGGTTACACCGTGCCCTCAGCAG
>Ga0180008_1002490_pt1 | contig 9988 bp, 7 predicted proteins | sample MM_PW_MetaG_FD_121121 | JGI IMG/M metagenome (GOLD analysis project Ga0180008, IMG submission 121121) | Groundwater microbial communities from the Aspo Hard Rock Laboratory (HRL) deep subsurface site, Sweden - MM_PW_MetaG | ecosystem: Environmental > Aquatic > Deep subsurface > Groundwater... | reverse complement strand
GATAGCAGTACCCCAACCAGGCATTATTGCTGTACCTACAGAAGCACCTGCCATAGCTCCACCAAGTGCACTTGCAGCTGGATTTGGCTTGGCCGAACCGCTCATAGCACTTGGGCCACCTATTGCACCTAATAATGCGCCAGCTTCTCTATAATTGTAGAATACCCACTTTACTTCTTCAATATCTAATTCAACTTGTCTATCAGCCTGTTCCTTAAAAGCAATTATAACTAATCTTGTATGCTCAAGTTGTGATAGATACTGCCCGCGTAAGCTTTCTCCATATTTCATAGTTAAGTCAACAGCCTGATTTGCATTCATGAGAGCTAATTTAGATGCCTCAAGTCCAACTCTAGCATACAGCATTGATTTACCTAGCGCAAATGAGCTAGTCTGAACAGCATTTATATCTCTCATTCCAGCTTCAAATTCAGGAATACCACTAATTTCTAGTGCTGCAACTATAGCAGCATTTAAATCAGTTGAAACTGTAGTAAGCCACCCACTCCACATAGTTTTAAATGTTGTTAAGGTATTACCTATAGACGTATAAAAAGCTTTATAACTAGAAAGAGCTGTATCTAAGGCAGTAATAACTGTTGAGGGATTATATGCAACTATACCTGTGTATGGATTAGTTGCTGGAACAATAACATCCATTTCATTTAACCAAGTTGTGTGTTTATCTTGCATATAATCAGGCCAACTACTTTTTCCTGAAGAACTCCCTCCACCACTTCCACACTCTGCTATAGGGCCTACATACTCGTAACTGTCTTCTTCAATGACCTTGCCCCGTAAGTTTAGGACAATCTTTCTATAAATTTTCATGTCTTCCTTAAACCTCCAGTCGCAAATATGTAAAGCTTGAACTACCACCTATTGTACTAAAAAGTCTTGCTATACTTTCAATATTAGTATACGCAGAAATTGCTATACAGCCTTGTGACTTTGTATACTTCTTAATCAATTCAAGACCCTCAAAAATCAGTTCTCGATTTAGTTTACGTCCTGCATAAAGTGAATAGATCAATAGTTCCTTATTATCGCTGTCAACTGCGTTTATTGCTGCCGTAGATATGATACCATAGACAATAGGACGCTCATCTTCATAAACTACAAAGACATGAACTTCTATCTTTCCTGCTAAGATAGATTCTAATATCCTATTCATTCTGTCTTCCGATTTACGACTATCTATAATTGGAGGCAGTGCCTGCTCAATCGCATAGCCTATCTTCTCCCAATGTTTAACTACCTGCTCAGGGTAAAACTTTAGCATCCTTAGCATACACACCTCGTAACATTCGTTTATCTACATATTTGTACCTAACATTTAAATAGTCCAGGTCAAACTTTGTGTAGTCTGCACCTTTGACTCTAAATTTGAATTCAATTCCACTAACTATGGGAGTAACAGCGCCAAAATTACTAGCTGTCTTAAATCTACTAGCTGTAAATGCAGCATCTGTCACTTTATACTTGTAGTCAATATTGGCAGTCATGATTTGCCCAGTTGAACCTATCTCCATAGTTGTTATTGTCTTGAGAGCACGAACTCCAAAATCCATAACGTCAGTTGCCATATACACAGATACATCTGTAGCAACTGCAATCGGGCCTATTAATCTTTTGTTAGCGTCATCCCAAACTAAAGATGTAGGATATTGAAACCACCCTGTTAAACCAAATGGAGACAGTATGTAGGTTTTAGAGCCATTACTAATGTAGTAATCTCCATAGTTGGGACTTTTAGATATGACGATGGTTCCAGACATCGCACCTATAAACTCTTTATAGCCAAGACGTTCAGCCTTTGGGCCCTCTTTAATCCTCCATAAATCCTTGCTGGAGTCGACAATAAGGTGCTCATTTTCATCGCCTTCAGCACAAAAAGTTGAAGGAATTCCAAAGGCGGCAACTGGTACAATACCAAATGTAGGTTCTGGAGTAGATACAGCCTTCATATAGAAAATTTTATCAGAACAGTAAACCATAACTCCATTACCTAACGGTAAGACTCTATGTACTATTGAATTAGGTCCGACCCTATAATTCCCACTTGTCCTCTTATAAGGTTGTACAGGAAGACTGGCTACACCAATCTTTCTATCTATATATCCATAGCTTCTATCAAACATAACAGCTGGGTTTACAGATCCTATTTCACTCCAAATAACAAAGCCACCTATTCCTTCAGTAACAATAGAAGATCCATCTTCAGTAATGATACCTAAACCACTCTCTGTTAAAAGTTTAGCTGAGTCCTTGCCTATTCCAGCTATTAGTTGCCCTCTAAAATTACATACGCATCTAGCTGAAAGAGGCGCACCGTTAATCGTAATTTCACTCCACTCATACTCATTAGAATCAGTAATAGCCCTTTTGATAGTGATTACTCCATTAGTCCAGATCTGATAAAATCCAAAATCAGCTACTGTAAATCTACTAGCTGTACTAGCTTTAGTAAAGACAGGTTCTAAAGTATAGTCACTAAGTACTTCACTAACTACAAGATTCCCAGTAGCAAAATTTACAAAATGTAGACCCGTATCGCCCTGCCTTAAGCCCATAACTTTTACAAGTTGTGGAAGTGGCCAGCTAATAGTGGGAGCCCCCGAGATAGGATACACTATAAGAGGAGGTACTTCCAAGCCAGCCACTCCACATCTTGAATTATATAACTCAGATGCAAATCCAGAATTACGAGGCATATTCGCATCTGGACGAAGGCCTTTGGTAAAATCAGTTAGTGTCTTCACAAATTCTCTCATTTTATTCCTCTATCATTTCAGGTTCATCAGGAAAATCAATCCTTCTCTTTATGGGAGTCTCAGGCTCTAAAACAAGACTGTACCATATGCCAAGTGCCTTTGTGTTGATAGAAACAGTTACACGACTCTCAGATGAAATCCTAAAGTTGCTAACTTCTCTGATTGCCATCTTCTTTGTAATAAACCGTTTACTAATTATCATCCCATCAGGCTGCTGTGATTCTACATAAAACTCTAAAGAATTCTTTTTAAGAAACTCAACATCCTCAAGAGCTTCTATATATAAAGAGACCTTTGCAATAAAGCCAGAAACTGGAACCATAACACGAGCTATAATTCCACCATCATCTTCTTTACAGTAGCCCGATATAATCATGGGAGTCAACGGAGCCACAATACTCCTTGCATTAATTCTTCTTTCAAGCTGACTCAAAGCTTTTTCAGCAGCTGCAAACTTTTCCTCAACAGTATTCCCTCTTATGATGGTGTGTCCCATATCTTTATCTCCATACTTGAAATTCCAGTTATTTGTTCTTCAACAATGTCTTTATCAAGTCCGTCAGTTATTTCCATGATAGCATTCTTCCAGTCCTTTGCACCCTCGGTGTTGCGGTATGAAAGTTCCATCATGAAAGCAGCTGCAAAAATCAACAGAAGTTCATTAGTTTCAGTCCAGTATGAAATATCTGCATCTGCAGATAATGCATCTGTGTAAAATAGACCTTTCACTTCTAAGGTATACTTACTAGATACATCAACTGGAGGCATCAATAAAATAGCATTAACTGTTTCATGCCCAGTTAATTTCATATCCTGAGTTGCCCATATCTGATTTAGTCCAGCTGAAGTTAGATTTTTAGGGTATGGTCTGACCACAATAGGTGCATAATACTTAGGAGACCCACTATCTAAATTTGCAACTGGCTCATTATAATACCCTTTTAAGACAGATGCATCTTCAACAAGTAATGGTGTCCCAGTTTCAGAATCATAAAGCCAAACTTCTTTAAATGATCTAACATTTGCAAGTGGAACAAGAACCTGCCCCGCAGTCAGATTCACAAAATGTCTAGCTTCAGTTTTACCTTTATTAAATAACCTATCTAAGTATTTCTGTCCTTCATTTATAAAAAAGCCAGCATCAAAAGCAGCGCCTGCATCTGCAAGATCAGCTCTACCTGTGATTTCAATAAATTTAGCTTTTACTAATGAAAATTGAGACATCTCATCCTCCACCGCCGTATGCTGTTATTCTGCTTCATAGATCAATCCATCTCCCACATTATTGAGACGCACTCTCTTGGTTACCGTCCCAGCGGCATTTTTAAGAATGATTCCTCTTCCTGCGGTGAGTAACTTCCAATCTGCGATTGTTCCACCTTGAACTATAGCAGCCCAACTTGCTAATCCCATCATACTACCTACATATACTCCAGTAGGTGAACCCTCCAGCCAGATATTATAATCAAGGACTGGAGCACCACGTGTATCCATGACCGTGTTACCATCAATAAAAGAATTAAGAATATCTCCCGCTCCACTTTTATAGATATGGATACCAGCACTTGAACTACCTCCCACCAATTTTCTCGCATTACTAATTAAATTATTTATAACTCTATTCGCTTGAATGTTGTTGGCAGCACTTTGGATGGCTATTCCGTGAGAAGAGGGATTGAATATATTATTTGAATCTATTATTAATTTATTGTTAATATAAGCAAAAATCCCAACTCCCGTTTGATTACCATTGTCAGCATCACAAATGATAGAATTGCCTTTGATCACAATATCACTTGTAGCTTGAACATTGATTCCTACGCCCTTAGGGTTATAAACTACATTGCCCGTTATTGTGCCATTGAAACCAAATAAAGATTGAATCCCATTTCTATCCGTGGCAGACCCAGTTGTGGCCTGTCCTGCATTTCTTATTACATTATCGGAAATTGTGAAATAATTACACCCGTTAGCAAAGCCCGCCTCACTATCAACAGCAATTGCAGATGCACGGGTTTGACCAACTATATTTCCCTTTATAACTACATCATTCATGCCCAATACTCTAATACCAGAAGCAATATCGCTGTACTGCGCCGTGTTTCCACTTATGACAGCGCGAGAAGTATTCGTAAGGTCTTGGGTCAATACAACAATGATGTCGTCATAGACATTGGAGACGAAGTTGTTATGGATATAAATATCGTTGGATGATTGAACTATTATGCCTGCACCATTAATATAGTCCGCAGAGCCGGAAGTGGGCGAACCAATGTCATTATTATGAACAAAGACTTGATTACAATTAGCAACATAGATTCCGAAGGCATCTGAACGATGTAATCTGTTATTATAAACTTTTACATTGTTGATGTAGCGGCAAAAAATCAATCCGCAATTTGAGGTATATAAAACAGCCCGATTATATGTCATCGATAAGTTTTTGATTGTTACATTCTCGGCGTAGGTTCCAACCAATCCTTGAATGTTAAGGTAATAGTAGCCTGCCGTAGCGACTCCCGTGGCCTTTATGGTAGAGCCCTGGCCATCAATAGTGAGATTATTCTTGCTCAAAATAACAATAGGAGCAGAAGTTCTATATATTTTATTGGGAGATAGTTTAAGGCTTGACCCCGTAGCCGGAATAGAACCAGCCCATTGAGTCAATGCTAAATAATCATCCGTTAAGTCATCGCCCAATGCTCCGAACCATTCAGGAAAAGGCTCCTTTAACCCTGTAACATCCTTAGAATCAAAGCCGATGAAACAATGACCATTATCAGGGTTTTGAAAGGACCCAGAAAGAGCAAGGGTTGAACCAGCAGTATGCGTGAAACTACCACCTGGTATCCTCATAACAGAAGCCGTTAGAGTGTTGGCGCCTGTAAGAGTATAGTTCTGAGAGACTACCAAGAGCTTTTTGGCATTGTAAGCAGCGGTATTAGCAAGTTCAATAGTAGTATAAGCACTAGAATCTACCCAACCAAAAGCTTTAGTAAGATTTGCTAAAGTAACTTTTTGAGTTACTGAGTCTACTCCAGGACTATCAACTATTATAGCTAAATCATCAGATGTAGGAGCTATATTTTCTGGAAGCTGAGTTATCTTTACATCTGCTGCTGAACTAGGAATAGCAAGAAATAGAATACATAATACAATAAGGAGCCAATTCTTCATCTTACCCATATTCATCCCCTTTGCTCATAATTTTGAACAAAGCTGACAGCCTCCTCAGACTGTCAGCCTTGTGTTATAGGTTAAACGATGTTGTCTTTGCCGACTCCATCTAGCACCATGAAGGTGTCAGGATGCCATAATTCAAGACCACACTCAGTCAAGAATTCCTCGTTCGTCGCGTCTTTGCGACCGCTGTTAGTTCCAGGACCTGCCTGCTTTGCCTCGCCTTCACCGAAGAACGTAGTATCAGTAACGAACCGATAGATCAAATTCTTAGGCTCAATAAGGATCATAGCATAACGAGTCGTCGCTTCCTGACTCATCAAAGGATGAGTCTTTAAAAAGATACTACCGAAAGGTGTAATCCATTCGGTGATCTTAATTCCATAAGCGGCAGCTCGAGGCTCCAGCTTCATCTGAGCACCACTCCTCGCTAACTGATTAAGGCCTAAAAGAGCACCAGAACCACAGAGGGCTAATTTCTCAGCGCTACCAAATCTAAATACCAGTTCTAGATAGGCATCAAGCCAGGCTTCTCCACCACCTGCAGCATCCCAGGCTTTGGTAGAATATGTAGAATTCAGTCGATAGTCATTGAAGTTGGCAGCTACATTCGCTTTAACGAAGTTGATAATTCCCTGAGTTGTTCTCTCAGGTTTTATCTCAACTGTACCAGTGTTCTCAGTCTGAATCCCAAAGATGAAAGCTTTTTCCATCTCGATACCATGCAGCTCAAGAGCTTCACGTTTCATCTCTTTGTATGCGTCGCCAGTACGAAGTCTCGTTTCACGAGCTGTACGAGTGATGCTTAGAGGCGTTCTGAAAATCTGTGTGTAGTTGAAGTACTTCACAGGGTTGTAGCCGAGGGCGTTAGGCATAGCCGCACCTTCCTCGTTGATATTGCCAATGACTATAACTCTATCTGCATGAGCTAGATTGTGAGTCTGAGTACTATTATCATCAGCTTCCAATAGTTTAACTGTTAGTTTTGAAGCCGCACCTGCTAGTGTTCTAGCAGTTACTTTCGCATTAACATCAAGAGTGGAATCACTCGCATCTCTCAAAAGAATCTGATGTCCAATCCTAAACTCCGAAGCAGCCAGTTCAGCCATCTTAATATAGATGGTTGTCCCAACAACAGCACCAGCTGGAGGAGCAGGGTACGTTGTAGCATAAAGAACTGTCATGCTAGCATCAGTGTAAATATTAGTAACTGCACCTGCCTGCTCCGGCAGTTTCTTTGTCCACCAGTAGTACTGAGGGTCAGTCACTTTCTCATTTTTCATTTTTGACAGGATAGCTGTCAGAGGAACCATTCCATTAGGATAAAGAAAAAGGATTAGTTCCCGCCAGGACTTAGGCCTCTGGTCAGTTGCCCAGTCGCCAGTTCCACGCATTCCCAAAAAAGCATTGTCAGGCATTTTAAATCTCCATCTTTTTAATTATGCCCCTGAATGACCCAGGGGGCGAGGTACTCTCTTTCAATTTAACTATGTTTAAAATTTTAAACAAAGGTATTACACCTGAGACACAACCACTGCGTCCATCGTACCAGCGCCTGTATTAACAAAGCGCACTATTGTTGATAGACCAGTTGTAATTGCAGCGGTGCCCTTTAAAGTAATTCCAACACCAGCTGTCAATGTTAGTGTTTGAGTACTTTGATTCGCAAAGGTCCAATCAAACCAAGCGCCGACTGTTGCGTTGAAAGCTGCCTGAATAAGGGCAGCAGTTGCTGTAGTTACAAGACGAGGTACTGTACAGTTCGTCTTTTCCATATACCCGCCCAGGTGTTGAGCAGCGGTAACAACAATATTAGCATCTGTAGCTTCCACAGTTTTCGTAAGAATTCTAACCTGCTGTGGAGTAACTTTACCAGCTCCAATTGCAGTAACAATATCACCAGCAGCGATTGCTACAGTAATATCGCCACTTATCGTAGCACTGATAACATCACTTCCATCACCACACACTATTGTATTGACAGTCTTAGCACCAAACTTCTCAACAGTTGCAGTTCCACCTCTGACGAGATCGCCTCTGACTAACACAAGGCCATTAAGAACGCCAGCGCCTTCGTTAATCAAAATCTCGTTGACCGCAATACTCAATGCAATAGGTGTAGCAGTTGTTTGTCCAACTAAAATATCACCTGTCGCCAATGCCACACTTCCAATCGCAGGACCTGTAGCTCCAACAACAACTGCACCAGCAGCAACTGTGATCGCTAATAGATCATTAGCATCTGCTGACAACAGTTGGCCGGCGGCTAGTGCGTAAGTCGTCAGTACAGTCGCACTCGCACCTAGAACTGTCTTTCGTGCTATAGCGAGAGCTCCAATTAGAGAGCCAGCAGTCACTGCCAAAATCTGATTGGCAGCTAACGCAACTGCAGTAGGTTTTCCAGCAGCATTTGTAGCATTGACTAAAAATGTCAATGCAGCTTGATCTGCCAACTGCGTCAATGCAATAGCAGCAGCCGCATCAATCTCAGCAGCTGTAATCTGGATAGCTGCAACATTACCAGCAGTTAGTCTACCAAGTACTCTATTAGCTGCGATTGTCAATGCCTCAATATTCCCAGCTGCTCTAATGAGAGCAGACTGTGCTCCCATCGCTACTGCTGTAGGAACAGCTGCCCCAGCGGTCGCATTTGCCAAGATTGTGTTAGCAGCTTGTGTAGCTAGTTGAGTCAGAGAGATAGCAGCATTAGGATCAATCATAGAACCCGCTACTAAGATAGCTCCCAAATTTCCGCCAGTCACTCGGCCAAGAACTCTATTCTCAGCAACTGCTACTGCAACTATATTAGCAGCCGCTCTAGCCAGGATCTCATTAGTTCCAAGTGCTACCGCTGTCGGAACTGCAACGCCGACTGTAGCGTTTACTAAGATAGTATTAGCAGCCTGTGTTGCCAACTTTGACAGCACGATAGCAGCAGCTGCATCAATATGTTCATTCAGAATTTGAACAGCACTTAAGTTCCCACCTGTAATCCGGCCAAGAACTCTAGCTTCAGCAACAGCTAAATTAGCTAATGCTCCAGCTGCTCTTCCAGGTACAGACTGTACTGCAATAGCGAGCTCAGCACCAACACCAGCAACTCCAGCAATCACACTACCAGTTGTTAAAGTAATATCTCCAGGTAGTGTCGCTGCACTCTCAGCTGCAAAAGTACAAGAAGTGATAGTGCCTCTATTTGTGTAAAAACCAGTAATGCCAGCACCAGCATCTGTCTTGATAAAAATGGCGCCTTTAGCGTAGCCAGTAGTCCCATTTGTAGGGGTTGTAGTACCACGACATACCAAGATTTTGCCGGCTGAATCATATTGTAGGACCTCAATAGTCTCAGCTCCTACAACTACACTCTTACCCATTAACTTAAGATAATCAATTTCGCCTTTCTTAAAAAGGCTCCAAAACTTTCTGTCTAAACTACTCATTTCTCGAATCCTCCAATCAGGTATTACCTGCAATCTATGTTCAAAATTATGAACATAGCAATGAGGTTTACATCAAATCTGCGATCTCTGTCTCCAGCGAAGTTAACTCCGACTTCTTATCTCCTGGAACTCTTGCTCCACCTTTTCTTCCAGGCTGAGCTGGTCCTTTATCCTCAATTTTCTTTACTCCTTCCTTCATTCCAAGTCTCTTCCGAACTTCTTTAGGAAGTTCCTCAAATAACTTAGTCAAAGTCCAGTCAGGATTCTTCCCGCTCATGTCATTAGCGACATATCCCACGAACTCTTTATTCGTCTGCAAATCTTCATTGTCAGTGTAAAACTTTGTGGTCTTAGTCTGAACTTCAAGTTGTGCTTTTATAGTGTTGTTGATAACCTGAGGCAGTGACTTCAACACTTCCTGCACTGCAGCCGTTCTCACACGTCCCATTACTTCACTCATGATCTCAGGTTTCTCAAAAGCTAATTCATACTCAGCTTTATCTTTAAAGAATCCCATTCCCAAAACTGGCTCTTCTTTCTTAGGTTCAACTTTATCAGGTTCTTTCTTTGCTGCCGACAGCTCAGTAACCTTAG
>Ga0180008_1002489_pt1 | contig 9991 bp, 9 predicted proteins | sample MM_PW_MetaG_FD_121121 | JGI IMG/M metagenome (GOLD analysis project Ga0180008, IMG submission 121121) | Groundwater microbial communities from the Aspo Hard Rock Laboratory (HRL) deep subsurface site, Sweden - MM_PW_MetaG | ecosystem: Environmental > Aquatic > Deep subsurface > Groundwater... | reverse complement strand
TTCTATTTAACGGAAAACAGGACATTTTCATTTTGCTGTTACAGAGAAATTTTAATTAATTAATTAAAGGAATAAAATTATGATACATATTAAAAACTTAAGCAAAAGATTTGGGGATCTCGTTGCCGTAGATGAATTGAATCTGGATATTGAGAAGGGTGAGATTTTTGGGCTTTTGGGGCCAAATGGTGCCGGGAAGACTACTTGCATGCGAATGCTTAATACACTGATTCAACCAACCTCTGGTCAGGCAAAAATCAATGGGTTTGATGTAGTCAAAGAGGCTGGCAGAGTAAAGCAATTGATTGGTGTCTGCCCACAGGAGAATAACATTGACAAAGAACTTACTTGCTATGAAAATCTTTATATCCATGGCTTGCTCCATAGGATGAAGCAAATAAAAGAAAGGATAGATGAGTTACTCAAGTGGGCTGAGCTTTCAGCTCGGGCAGGCAGCAAGGTTTCAACATTTTCCGGTGGTATGCAAAGGCGGCTGCTTATTTGTCGGGCTATTATGCACAGACCAGGGGTGTTGTTTCTGGATGAGCCAACCGTAGGGCTTGACCCACAGATAAAACGCCAGATATGGGATCTTATACGCGACTTAAACCGGCAAGGGGTAACTATCCTGATTACTACACATTACATTGAAGAGGCAGAGTTTCTTTGCCGGCAGGTTGGCATCCTTAGCCATGGTAAGCTAATTGCCCTTGGCAATCCTGAAGAACTCAAGGCAAAAATAGGCGGCTTTGTCGTTGAATCACTCGATGACGGGGTAACAAATTACAGGCTGTTTGATACCAGAGAGTCAGCGTATGAGTTTGCAGAAAAGCGGGTTGATGATGTGCTTATCAGGGTGTCAAGCTTAGAGGATGTCTTTATTAACTTTACAGGGGAGAGGATTGAGAGATGAATTTTTACCCTATATTCTTGCGAGAGATGATCATATTCAGGCAAAGGATAGCCAAGCTTGGCTATCTATTCTCTACCATGATTACCCCTTTGCTTTACCTGATTGCCTTTGGGTTAGGATTGGGTAGAGGGATGAGTATTGATGGTGTTTCGTATCTTGCCTTTGTTGTGCCGGGGATTTGTGCCATGAGCTCTATGACCAATTCTTATACCTGGATTGCTACATCGATTGCGGTTGGGAGACTCCATTTTAAGACCTTTGATGAGTATTCAGTAAGCCCTGTAACGGCTGTCGATATTATGCTTGGTGAGGTCTTGTCCGGCGTAATACGGGGTCTTTTTGCCTCATCCATTGTTTTAATAGCCGCAAGCATATTGGGGGCAGGATTTCCTGTCAATCCTGTCTTTTGGGCTGTCTGGATATTGAATTGCTTAATCTTTGCCTGTTTTGGTGTTATCTCCGGATTCCTGGCAAAATCACACGAGGACACAGCCACATTCTCTAACTTGTTCATTATGCCTATGTCTTTTTTCTGTGGAACATTTTTCCCAATAGATAACCTGCCGTATTTTATTAAGGCAGGACTCTATTTCTTACCACTAACCCACGCAAGTAGTGCCTTGCGGGCAAGTTTTCTCGGACAGCCAGTGAATATAAATTCCCTTGTAATTATGATTCTTGTATTTATCCTTTGTTTCTGTTGGGGAATAGTAACTATCAAGAGGGCAAATAGATGAGCCGTAAACAAAAGAAATATCTTTTTATATTAGTTATTGGCGTAGTAATGGCGTGTATCATTGGGGTAATGATAGGTCCTGTATTTATCCATCCATTAGTCATTCTCAAAATATGGGGGCATAAGATTTCCTGTGGGTTATTTTTTCAGCCTGACTGGAATAGCATTGCAGAGACAATTGTGCTCGATATTCGCACACCGCGGGTTATACTTGCCATGCTTGTAGGTATGGGGCTGTCCATATCAGGGGCAGCCATGCAAGGCTTATTCCGTAATCCCATGGCCGAGCCTTATGTTTTGGGTATGTCTGCAGGTGCGGCTTGCGGGGCAGCCTTGGCCATGGTACTGGGTATTGGTACGGTGTTTGGTGGACTAACCATACCGGCTATGGCTTTCTTGGGTGCTACAGCAACCATATTTGTGGTTTATAATATCGCCAGAACCGAGGGCAGGATTCCAACTGAAACACTGCTTTTATCAGGCATTGCTGTGGGATTCTTTCTTTATGCAGCTGTTTCATTCCTGAAGCTGATTGCCTCTGAGCATACCTTGCGGGACATAGTGTTATGGTTGATGGGCTCATTTGCCTCGGGTAGTTGGCAGGATGTCAAGATTGTGGCTCTGCCCATACTTTGTGGGATTATAGTGCTTTATTTTTTCTCAAGGGAACTGAATGTCATTGCCTTTGGTGAGGAACAGGCATTACATCTTGGGGTAGAGGTTGAAAGGTGTAAGCGAATAATATTAGTCGCAGCAAGCCTTGTTACAGCCGTTTCTGTTGCTGTCTCTGGAATAATTGGGTTTGTGGGATTAGTTATTCCTCATATAACCCGATTAATAGTTGGTCCTAACTACTATATCCTTCTGCCGGCATCTGCCCTGGGTGGTGGCATATTTCTTGTTCTGGCTGATATATTAGCCAGAACAGTTACTCAGCCGATGGAGATACCTATAGGTATTATCACGGCAGCTATCGGTGCACCATATTTTGTGTATCTACTACGGCGAAGGAAAAAATCAGTTAGTTGGTGGTAAAATGATCAGGTTAGAAAACATAAAAGCATCCTATAGTGAATTTTCCGTGCTTGAAGGGATTAACTTCCATGTTTCTGAGGGAGAATTCTTAGGCATTATCGGTCCAAATGGTGCGGGTAAAACTACCTTGCTTAAGGTAATGACCGGTGTAAAGCGTGCATTAAACGGAAAGATTATGTTGGATGACAAAGATATAAGCAGCCTTTCCCGAAAAGAGATTGCCAAAATTATGGCTGTGGTGCCGCAAAGCATATTCATTCCACCCCTGTTTACGGTTGAGGATGTAGTGTTAATGGGTAGATATGCCCATCAAGAAAATAGGTTTGGTGTCACCAAACAAGATTTAGCGGTGTGTGAAGAGGCAATGAGAAAAACCGCTTGCCTTAGCTTTCGACATCGACAAATAAATGAGTTAAGTGGTGGTGAGCGGCAGGCTGTAATCATTGCCAGGGCACTTGCCCAGCAGCCAAAGATACTTATGCTGGATGAACCAACAGCAAACTTGGATATAAAACACCAGATGAGGGTGCTTGGGCTGGTGAAAACATTGGTTCGTGAACATGGAATTACCACAGTCATGGTTATTCATGATTTGAATTTAGCCGCAAGATTCTGCGACAGGCTCATCTTATTGCATAATCACAGGATTCTGTGTGATGGTATTTCTCAACAAGTACTTACCCCCAAAAATCTCCTGGAGGCGTATGAGGTAGAGGTGAATGTTGAGTATAGTGAGATCCTCCAAACATTACAGGTAATGGTGAAGGGAATTATGAATTATGAGTAACTACTCAGGCATTCAGGTATCTATTCTAATATCTGCCCTAATCCATATATTGATAGTTTTCGGTTTTATGGGTATAAACAAATCTTGTGTTGCATGGGAAGTAGCACCAACAGATAAAATAATTATAGTTGATTAATTAATGAATGCTATAATAATGCTACTCCTTCGGGATTAAATACAGAAGATGGAAGGAAAAAATAAGCAACCCCGAAGGAGTAGCATTATTGCAGCAAGAAGGAAAAGGAAAAGATGAATCGTAGTCTCATCATCTCTGCTTTATTGCACATCATTTTTTTTACGATGGGAAATATTTTCAGTAATCCTGATCAGGTGCAAAAGAATACCGAGAGATTGATAATGGTTTCACTACTAGAAAATTTGGACGATAAGGGCATGCAAGCTGATGCTAAAGATGTCCAGCTGCATAGAACGCAGGCATTACATAAAACAGAGGCAGCTCCTATGCCGAAGGAGATACCACAGACATTGACCGAAACCTCAAGTCCTGCTGTGACAAATGAGATGCTGGATCCACAAGTACTGTCTAAAACCTTACTTGATACACCTCATGTACTCACATGTGCGGCTGAAACTCAGGCAGTAGAAGAAAATAGGCTCGGTCAGGGACCGAGCCCTACAGAAAGCTGTGCTGTTCAGGGTATGCCATGTGCAGAAGAATTTCAGGGCATTGAACCATTACAATCCCGGATTATAGGGGATAACACACCCCGTCTGCTTCGCAGCCACCCCTCTCAAGAGGGGATTATTAAAGATAATTTGCTGCAGGAATATACAGTTAAGGTTAAGGCAAAGATAGAAAGAAATAAAAAATACCCTCAGGTTGCAAGAAGAAAAGAGATTGAAGGGGTGGTAAGGGTTCAATTTTGTATTTCTAATGATGGAAGATTAAAGAATGTTGAGATAGCCGCTTCATCAGGCTGCAAAATTCTGGATGATGAGGCTGTCATGAGCGTAAAGAAGGCAAGCCCATTTTTGTGTATTCCAGAGGGACTAAAGAGAGAGGAGTTGAGTCTAAGGGTAAATATAGCCTTTAGGTTAGAGGGATAATAACATGGATTTAAGCATTATTCTATGGATTGGCGGAATGCTCTTTACCTTAAGCATATTTGCTGTTAAGGTTGGCTTTGGGCTTGGGTTTGGAGGGCTAAGGAAAAAAGGCATAGTCTTGATTCTCTTGTGTTATCTTGCTGCCTTTGTACTTATCGCGACATTTTCAGGTCGCCTGTTCCAGTTGTTTGAGCCTGTGTTAAGAAAGGGTCCATACCTTCACATGCTGATGGCAACAGGATTGATGATATGGGGGATATATCTACTGCACAATACAAAGCACAAGCATTGCTCTAAATACTCTGCAATATTTCTGTGGATTCCCTGCCCTGTTTGCGTTGCTGCTATAACCTTTTCTACATGGGCAGCATTAAATGTGATTAAACTCCCTGCACCAGTTGTGGGATTGTGCATTGGCACATCCTTTGTTGTTTTAACCCTTCTTATCATTATCATGATAAGGATGAATTGCATCAGTAATTCAAATGTGAACATTGGACTGAGTATGATAGGCATAGGTCTTTATTTTCTTGCAACACTGGTTCTACCGCCAAAGATTGAAGAGGCAAAGGGGATATACGGATCGTTTCTAACAGGGACAAACAATATTGATTTGAATAATAGTATTGGGGTATTTGCTCTGCTTTTTTCAGCAATGCTGATTGGGTTTTTCGCAAAGAGAACACAAGGGGGGATTAAACAATGAATATTCTTGCGGGACTTGAGACATATCTGTATATCGTCTCCTCTGTCCTTTTTTACCCGGTGGTTGCCGGGATTGCTTTGCTTACATTCTGGATGGTTATTTCGTTTGGGGGATTCTTGCGTGAATATATCGAGAGGGTGCAGGGTATATCACTGCCATTACGCAGGTATCAATTGATGCTTGAATGTGAGTGCAAAGACAAGGCAGCGGAATTAGACATCAAGCTGGAGAGACTCCTTCAGTCAGCAGAGCTTGATTTGGTCAAATCATTGGATAGGGTTAGATTTGCCATTCGGGTTGGACCTGCCCTTGGTCTCATGGGGACATTGATACCTATGGGCATTGCCCTTTCTGCCATGGCACAGGGTGATATGCCTAAAATGGCTGGAAGTATGGTAACTGCATTTACAACCGTTGTTGTGGGACTTGCCTGTAGCGTGGCCGCATATCTTATGTCTATAGTAAAAGAAAAATGGCTCAGAGCTGATATGAGGGAGATGGAATACCTCACAGAACTAACGCTGCGAAATGCAGATGTAAAATCAAGGTAATGGTTCACCGCAGAGACGCAGAGGCACAGAGTATGGAAATTAATCAGACACAGGAAAAAGACTTTCTTGGTGCAGCCTATTGATCAATTTCAATATTTCTGTCTTAAGGAATGGAATTAAGCGTATAGCCAATAAACTTTAAGTTTTTCTCTGCGTCTCTGCGCCTCTGCGGTTAGCTGAACTATTACAAATCAGGAGCTAAGCATGAGATTTTTGAAAAGACACAAAAGATTTGAAAAATACGAACAGCCGCTTGAGGACCCTATTGCCGGAGTGGCAAATCTTTTCGACGCCAGCGTAGTCTTTATTGTCAGCATGATGATTGCCTTATTTATGGCTTATGATATGGTTGACCTGCTGGACCCAAAATCAGAGGTAACCATTACCAAAAAGACCGCTGACGGTCAGATAGAGATAATTACCAAGAAGGGCAAAGAGATTAAGGTGAAAAAGGTAACTGATACGCAGCTAAGCGGTGAAGGCACGAGACTTGGAATTGCATATCAGCTAAAGAATGGAAAGGTGGTTTATGTACCGGAATAAGAAGAAGAATACAGAAGACAGGAGACAGGAGTCAGGAGTCAGGAGTCAGAATACAGGAGTCCGATTGTTTCTATCTTTATTCTGGATTCTGACTTCTGGATTCTGGATTCTGTTCCCCTGCTTCCTGTGCCCTGCCCATGCCCAGCCGCTAACGGTCAGCTTTCTCATGGGCGACAGCCATTCAAAAATAGCCATAGATGTAGTCAAGGCAATAGAAAAGGAATACCCGCAAGATGTTAAGAGGGAAAAAATAGGCTTCAATGTCTATACAACCCATTCCATTAAGAATAACCCAAGTGTTGCAAAAGATATTGCAAATTCAAGGGTCGTCTTTTTCCTCCTTATAATGGACAGACAGGCAGTAGAATTGGCAAAGCCCTATATTGAACAGGTAATAAAAAATGGCGGTAAGGTCTATGGGCTGGGCGGGAGCTACACCAAAGAACATCATAATATGGGAATTATAGACGATAAAATGGTTGGGCTATACTACAAGGAGAATGGCTTTGAAAATATAAAAAATATGGTACTTTTTGTTTTAAGCAGGGATTTTGGACTCAATATTAAGTACAAAAAGCCTTTGACAGTTCCTGATTTTGGCATGTATCTTAAGCAAGAAAAAGGGGGGAAAAAGGTTGTGGAAAGCCATGATGAGTTTATAAGGCACTATTCCTATAAACTCAACCGTCAATGGATAGGAATAACCTTTTATAAGAGCACCCTTGATTCAGGCAACACCGACCCCCTTGATTTCCTCATAGACAGTATTGAAAAACAAGGCTTCAATGCCCTGCCTGTTTATGGCTATCCAGCAGAAGCAGCAGTGGAAAGGTTTTTCTTTGATGAAACAGGGAAAAGCAGGGTGAACGCGGTTATTGGTATGTCATTAAAGATAGGACTAAACCCACAGATTGCCATCCCCATTTTAAGCAGGCTCAATGTGCCTGTTATTAACGCCATAACCCTTTATACCCAATCAAAAGATGAATGGAGAAAATCCCCTGTTGGGCTGGATATTCTTGAGCGGACATGGCAGGTAGCCATCCCTGAAATGGCTGGAATTATTCAGCCCACAGTAATTGCCTCAAAGGAAAAAATGATTGATAGGGAGACAGGGGTTGAATACATAAGGGAGCAGCCTATCCCTGAACGGATAAAAAGGCTTACAGAAAGGGTCAAGGCATGGATGGATCTTCAGAATAAACCAAACCATAACAAAAGAATAGCAATTATCTACTATAACTATCCGCCCGGCAAACAGAATATCGGGGCATCATACCTTAATGTCCTGCCTGAGAGTCTGTGGGAGATACTGAACCGGTTGAAGGCAGAGGGATACGATACAGGGGGGGAGAAAAACCATCCAAAAAGCAAGGATGAACTCTTCAGGGATATTCATAGCTATGGCAGGAATATCGGCAATTGGGCACAAGGAGAGATTGATAAATTAGCCGAAAGTGGTCAGGCAGTACTTATCCCTATTAATGTATATAAGCAATGGTTTGAGGAACTGCCTGACGGGTTCAAGGGGTCTGTTCTTAAAAACTGGGGCATAATAGAAAATAGTAAAATTATGCTCTGGCAGGGGAATATCGTTATCCCTCAGGTAAGATACGGCAACATACTCTTTACCCCACAGCCTTCCCGGGGCTGGGAACAGGATGTAAAGAAGTTATATCACGATGTTACCATGCCGCCGCACCATCAGTACATAGCCTTTTATCTCTGGCTCAAGAAAACCTTTGGGGCAGATGCAGTTGCCCATATCGGCACTCACGGAACCCATGAATGGCTCTGCGGTAAAGAGGTTGGATTTACCGATGAGGACCCGCCTGAGGTATTGATTGGCGATTTGCCAAATATCTATCCCTATATTGTGGATGATGTTGGTGAGGGGCTACAGGCAAAGAGGCGAGGCATGGCAGTTATCATTGACCATATGACCCCGCCATTTGATACGGCAGGGCTGAACAATGAATTAAAAGAATTGGCAGCATCTATCAATGATTATCTTGTGGCAAATGATAAAAGCCAGACATTGGCTGAGTTGAGGCTTGAAGAGATTAATAAACTCAGCCTAAGGATGGGCATATTGACTGACCTGAAGATTGAGGCAATAAAGTCAGGAAAAGAGGTAGAGATACTCGAACATTACATAAAGGAGATAGCAGAGAAGCAAACACCATTTGGATTGCATACCTTTGGAAAATCTCCAGAGGAGAAATACAGGAAAAGCACAGCAGAGGCAATTCTTTCCATTGAGGAGGGGTTGGGTAAGGAAGAGAAGGAAAGACGGCTGGCAGAATTGGAGGAGAGGATAGCCATAAGCGGACAAAGGGAACTTGACTCATTTATAGCTGCCCTTAGCGGTAGATATATCACAGCAGGGCAGGGTAACGACCCCATAAGGAATCCAGACTCACTTCCTACAGGTAAAAACTTCTATTCCTTTGACCCGCGCAAGATACCCTCACCGGATGCATATAAAATGGGGGTAAATCTGGCAAAGGAATTGATTGAAGGCTACAAGCAGAGGCACAACGAATACCCTGACAAACTCACCTTTAATCTATGGGGCGTGGAGACTATAAGGCATGAAGGGGTGATGGAATCGCAGATTATGTATCTTATGGGAATAAAGCCAAAATGGGATGAAAGGGGAAAGGTTATCGGGGTTGAGGCTATTTCAAGGGAAGAACTCGAACGGGGAAGGATAGATGTAACCATTGTTCCATCGGGGCTTTACAGGGATTTATTTTCCAACCTTATGGTATTACTTGACAAGGCTGTGAGCTTGGCAAAAGAGCAGGATGAGGATGACAATATTTTAAGGGCAAATGTGCTGAGAACAAAAAAGATGCTGATGAAAAAGGGTATTCATGAGGATATGGCAGAGCGGATAGCACGGGTAAGATTATTTACCGTGCCTTCAGGTGCTTACGGAACAAATCTATCTACTGTCATCCCTTTGTCTGATACATGGGATAATGAAAAGCAGGTAGCTGATGTGTATTTTATGAGAATGAGCCATCTCTATGGACAGGGATTCTGGGGAGAAAAAATAGAGAGGGATTATAAGGATATTAGCCTTGAGGTATTTAAGAATGCCCTTTCAGGCTCTAAGATGGCTGTTCACAGCCGCTCAGGGAATGTCTATCAAACATTAGATAATGATGATTTCTTTCAATATCTTGGCGGTACGGCAATGGCAATTCGTTCTGTGGACGGTAAGAGCCCGGAGGTATATATTACAAATATGTCCAACCCAAGGATGCCCAAGCAAGAAACCCTTGAAAAGATGATGGGCAGGGAGATGAGAACAAGGTATTTGAACCCAGAATGGATAACGGCAATGATGAAGGAAGGATATGCAGGGACAAGGTTTATAGATATGGTAACAGGACATCTCTGGGGATGGCAGGTAACCGTGCCTGAGGCAGTGGACGCCGCCAAGTGGAACGAAATGTATGAGACCTATGTGTTGGATAGAAACAAGTTGGGGATAAAAGATATGTTTCGCGGCTCAAAGAATATGTGGGCATATCAATCCATTGTGGCCAGGATGCTTGAGACAGTGAGAAAGAAATACTGGAAGCCTGACGAAAGGGTGATAGAGACGCTTGCCAAAGAATATGCAGAGACCGTAAAAGAG
>Ga0180008_1002486_pt1 | contig 9996 bp, 15 predicted proteins | sample MM_PW_MetaG_FD_121121 | JGI IMG/M metagenome (GOLD analysis project Ga0180008, IMG submission 121121) | Groundwater microbial communities from the Aspo Hard Rock Laboratory (HRL) deep subsurface site, Sweden - MM_PW_MetaG | ecosystem: Environmental > Aquatic > Deep subsurface > Groundwater... | reverse complement strand
TCCATTTTATTTCAATACCTTAGCAAACAGTTAATATGCTGTGATGCAATATATACCTTGCCCTGCCTGATTTCAGCACCTTAGCAATGCTTTTTTGGCAGGGCATTATCCTGATAATAACAATTGAATATACTTGTTGTATGTGTTATCATAATTTTAGACTATATTTTTGGTACATTTCCATATGCTTCTTAGCCACGATCTCCCACGATGTTCGCTCAGCGTATTCAAGCGCTTTCCTGCCAAGCTCTTCCTGCCGCTCAAGCGCTTCCGCGATCTTTTCTACAAGTTCATCTTCACTATCATATTTCAGACAGTCCTCATTCTCAATAAGATCAGAATAATGCTTGACCCTGTTGCATATTACCGGTCGTCCCGCTCCAATTACCCTGTGCAACGCACCGCTGCATGAATAATGCTCCAAGGGGTTGGTCTGGAACAATAATATATCACTTGCCAGCGCGTACAGATCTACTTCAATCTCACTGAGGTACCTGCCGAGAACTATATTATCCCGCCCACATCCGATATTTCCCCGGTAATTAGCATGGTCATTAACTGCGCCGCTGATTATCAGTTTTACTCCTGCTTTCTCACATGCCTGCGTTACCATACTATAATTCTTATTATCGGACTGAAAGCCAAACATGTATGCGCAGGGTTCATCTATGGGTATTTCAATCAATTTCCTGAAATATTCTTTTACCGCAGGCTCGTTCGCGCCGGGTATGATCTTCGAGCCGTGTGGGATAAGCCATACGTCTTTTTCCGTACTGGTTGATATGATATCTTTGGCTTCCTTGAAATGCGCCACGTATGCGACTACGTTAAGGTTCTTTTCGTATGCTACTAATGTAGAGCCTATGTTTTCAGGCACCGAATGAAATGTGATTGTCACTTTGCTCCGGGTTCTTGGTATTTTCGGTATGATCCCATATTCGTGCTGATAATGCACTATCCTTCCCACCACACCATCCACTCCCTCGCTGATAGGATGAACACTCAGCGGGAACTGATTATCTATCTTTTTGATAGCATTAAACAAATATTTAGTATATGTAGCAATGCCACACTGTATATTCCATGTAGATACCAGCGCAACATCGCGCTTTGACGCTTCAACATCAGATATCAGATCGGCCAGTCTGGATATGTGTGGATCATCCTGTTCCGGGAACTCACCAACCAACTGATCGAATCGTTTTGGATCATCTTGTTTCTGTGTGTGGTGTGTATGGGGCACGTCAGGGATCTCTGGAAATTCATCAAATAGTTTATCGGCGATCCTATAATTCCGGAACGAAATGTAGTTTTTAGCTTCGTTGATAACATACTCCAGTTCAGGAATTGAAAGCGGTAGGCAGTCGTGAAACTCTACCAGGTCTTCTTTTGTAATTACAGCCTGTCCTTCGCCGATATTAATACACAGTTCTGCAAGAGTATGCTTGCGCTGTTTGATTTCTTCCAATTCTTCTTCTTTCATGATCAGATATCCTCATCCAGCGTATCCAACACCGTGCACTGATCCGCGCGAACCCATCTTGTATCGCTTAATGCACTGCCCGTCGCAAAATCAAACTGTACCGCCGTTCCGTTCGGAGATAAGCGAATTACTTTAACTTCGTGCAACTCGCCGTGCAGTTCCACAACAAGGGATTTGTCTATGAGATCGCGCCAGTTGATTTCCATTTACGCCTCCACAACTTCCCTTCTTTTGAGTTCTGTAAGATACACCCGGAGAATGTTCTGCTTCTGGTGATTGATCCCACGAATGCAGGAATTCAGGTCTTTCTCAGCATATTTTAAAAGCTTTTCGATAGTATCTTTTGTGGTGAGCACAATTTCACGATCTGCTTTGATGACCACCTTCCCATTCGGGTTTGTATATACCTGTGTTCGCCCCACCCACTTCGGCTGTACGGCCATGTAATCGAATCCGGTATCTTCCTGGAAAAATTCAATTTTGGGTTTGGGGGCGCCATTGTCGCTATGCTCATTATGCTCGGACGGTTGTTCTTCTGGTTCTTCTGATTCTATCTGTACCTGTTCGCCAGAAAGTGTGGATATGTCCACATCCTTTAAAAACCCGGTTACGTGGTACTTCTTGTACGGTGTGAATTTTTTGAGTATCTGGTTAACTTTATCCAGGTGAGCATATAAGTATTTCAAATCGTCTACTGCAGCATGAATGTACAGACCCTGTGCATAGCCTTCACGTTCAATGCAGACCTTTTTTTGATCTGCACTCAACCAGTACGTTGATTTGCCTGCTTTATGCTCTGGTAAATTTGAGTGATCGAACTTTTCGCATTCCTTGAAATTATATTCATCTGATGCCGCATCTGGCGCTGATGCAGATACAGTAGATTTCTCTGGTTCTGGTTTGGGATTTTTGGGTTTCGGTTTCACGTTCCCGTCAAGTGTTTCTTCGAATAAATCCAGTAGCTTCCTTGCCTGAGCAACAGCTTCCCTGCTCTCAGGTAAGTGCATTTCAATGTTTTTGAACTTTATTTCTATTGTTTCCATGGCGACATCAACATAGTTTATATCATCGCAAAGACTATATATCTTTGCTCGCCCCAATGCGCGACTTCAACACAATCGCTTTTTTTGGGACGGGCACCCTATCCACCTATGGAAAGCGTCGCGGTCAGAACTGCACACAACGGCTGATAAATCCATATCCGTTTCGATGCCTGAACTGACCAGTTGCCGCATGAATTCTGAACATTCAGCGATAATGTATGGATTCCGAGAGTTAACGGCGAAGTATCTACTATAATTGTACCTATATTATCCGGCAGTATTGTAATATCCAGCATCCATTTATATGCTGTAATAGTCTGACCGGGGCCGGCATCTGAAACAGCATCGAGCTGTATTTTACTTCCTTTAGGTATTCCTTTATAAACCGATATTGTCTGGCATGATATAGACATCTGACCGCCACATATTTACCACAGTAGCAGTTAGTTCGGATCAGGACAGCAAGTATAAGTGTCGGTTACTAATGCAGTTAAATTGAACGTTTCTGAAAATGTAGCGCCTGCCGCTACGTTTTGATTATATCCTGCTCCTGTTCGGGTTCCGTTAACGACTATTGCAGGTTCGAACGTACCGGGTATCCCGCCAGTATTTGTCCATGTGATCGTCACGTCTGTATCGCAGGGTTCTACACATTCGGTTTGGCTTAACACCATACTCGTTGCAGTTATGTTCGCCTTTATTTTTACAGCTAATATTTCACATGCTATTGTCATTTCATCACCTTAGTTAACTATATTTGTTTCCAAATTAATTAATGTATGCATGGTCGCCCCACATCCCAACTTAATGAGAAAAATCAGGAATACTAAAAAGCTTGTCAAAGAGAAGCGTGAACATCTGATCCCAAGTCTCATTAAGCAATTACCGAATGAATACCTTACACTTGAGCACTTTAACATACTCGATACAATAAAGCCCTGGGTGGAGAGCTCAAAACCCAGAAAACAAAAGCTTCTTAAATCTGGTCTTGAAACCCTGGCTCCGGTCGTCCGCGATAGGGTAATCGTTCTCTGCGTCGATTTCTCCGATAAACCAGCGCAAGTATCAACCACCACGATCTATAACAGATTCTTTTCGAGTACGGGCAAAACGTTCAGGAACTATTTTGCTGAAAACAGTTACGGCAAATATATCCCCGAAGGTCAAGTTCACGGCTGGTATAGAGCGCCCCAGACGCTTTCATATTATGTCGATAATCAGAACGGCTTCGGCACTTATCCTAACAACATACAGAAACTGGTTGAAGATCTAATCTATCTTGCAGCCGCAGATCCAGAAATTATCTGGTCATCTTTCGATAACGATGAGGATAATGTAATAGATTATGTTGTAATCGTTCACTCTGGCGCGGAGGCAGCAGCCACTGGCAGCCTGACCGATTTCTGGGCGCACGTCTGGGCGATCAATCCCATAATCATGTGGGGGTACAAATTCGAATATTATGCTACTGTATCAGAGTTCATGTCCGGTCCGGCTGATATCCAGAGGACGGGCATTGATTCTCATGAGTTCGGGCACCTGCTCGGCCTGCCTGACCTGTACGATTATTCCAAGAACAGTAATGGCGCGGGATACTTCTCACTCATGGCTCACGGCAACTGGGGAGAGAATGCAATTACCCCAACTCATTTAGATGCCTGGTCAAAATACTTCTGCGAGTTCTCGAATACGCTTGTGAATCAATCCGGGATGCTTCTTATCAATGATGCAGAGACAAATGATATAAATTACCTTTTCACAACCCAATACTCAAATGAATATTTCATGGTAGAAAACAGGCAACCTACTGGTTTTGATGCGTTTTTACCTGCGCAGGGGATACTTGTCTGGAAGGTGAACGTAAGCCAGTTGTATAACGATAATGAGCTGTGTTATAAAGTCGGGCTGGTGCAGGCTGATGGGTTGAGACATCTTGAAAATTCTGTGAATTCTGGAGATCCGGGTGATTCGTATCCCGGAACTACCGTCAACCGCGCTGTGAGTATGACCACTACTCCCAGTAATGTGCTTTGTGCCGGTACTTATCCGAGTTTCTCAATTAGAAATATCACTGACTCTGCCATCACGATGTCTTTTGTGGTGGAACTATGCCCGCCGCCTGTGGTGAACTTACAGATTAAATAGGGCTATCTTTTCCAGAAAAATATTTCAAATAAGCTTCCAGTTGGGATCTCCCAACTGTGTTAAATATTTTCTATCGTACCAGAGCGGCACTGAAACGAGTTCAACAACTTTATAAAGTTTAACGGCATCTAATATATCACTGCGTGTAGCCTCTACTGCAGCACCCACAGTCCATCCTTCTAATATTCTTTTCGCAAGAGGTAGTAGCGCTTCTTTAAAAATATTCTGCGTCCCGAATTTATCGCTCACAACTATTAAATTATCGGAAAATCCAACATACGCCGGGCTTCCGTACTGGATCGCACATTTCGATAGCTGCGCCCCGGAATGACAGCTGTATGCAAATACTGCCGTCCCTGATATTGCCTTTAGATTGCCCGGTAGACCACATACCCCGCATGACTCCGGGTCCTCCCATCCCCGTGTCAGCGTGCACTTCATGTCGTTCCCCATTAAGTATGTTTGACAGCCGTGACTGAAATTGAACAGAGCCGCAGGTTTCGTTGCTGTAAGTATTTCAGTCATTCTCTGGTACGTTAAATTAGAGCCGCCAATATCCACTACCTGATATCCGAGTTGACGGGCATACTGAATTAGCTCCAGCGCCCACTGATCTAAAATAAAAGTCGCGTCGCCGATACCCAGATTACTATGCGAAACCGCTATCGTTGGTCTCGGGTGCTGTCTCGCATATTCGCGTAGTTCCGGAATGCTGAATAGAGCCATGCTATCAAGCACCCCTTTTCTTAATTATCCCGATAAATAGTGCCGTGGCACCAACAAAAAAACTACACCAGCCGATCTTTACCATATTGTCGTTGAACGCCTGCTGCATGGCAATGGTCGTTTCTTTCAGAGTGGCTATAATAGTGTAGGCGTTGCCTGCAAGGACTGAAATCTGACCGCTGATATCTTCATACCTGGGTGTGATTCTCAGTATATATGTATGGGGGCCTTCGGCTAAATCAAGAGTTATAGGTGTGATGACATCATAATCTAAGTTATCTACATAGACCGCTGCGCCTGCAGGAACGGTTTCAAAATTAACTTCTACCATTACAGGTTTGCCACCTCATCTTTTGCTATTTTCAGTTTTTTTCCAAATTCGCTACCCGAATTTATCTCGTCAGTCAGCCCGTCGGCTGTATAGCGAGATGCACCGACGTGAACTACAGTGCACTGCTCAGATATGCACTTTATTACAAATGGTGATTCCATATTACAATATATATTCACTCCTTTATTTATCGTTTTGCTTTACCCAAAAAAGTAACCCTCTTTCGTTCAACTTATTCATAAATAATTTTTCATAGAACTTTCTTTCACTTATTTTATTAACTTTAGAATTACATGTTCTACACAACGATATAAGGTCGGGATAACAGTTCTCTTTATCATAATGTACATGATGTATTGCTAATTTAATACCGTCTTCTTTACTACAGCAAAGTTGACATGTTCTATTATCTCGGTTTCGCACCCTTTCTTTCAATCTATTATTGAATTTCTTACAATATGGATAATATGACCTTCCATCTATCCATGAATAACTATTTTCTGCAGTTCTATTTTTTGATTGCCAAGCCCCATAACATTTAATACAACAAAAACGACATTCCTCATTGCGATATGGATGTATATAAAATTCTTTACCACATTCAATGCATATCTTTTTTATCTTTTCCTTGTAATTATAAATCTTATCCCCATTAATATTTTTAGATATCCATATTCCACGACATTTATTTGAGCAAAACTTAGCATTATTTTTACGACATTCTGGAACTTGAAATTCTTTATTACATACCTCACAGTGTAATGTAGTTGAATTCTTATTTCTCGGAATATCGCCTTTTTTAAATTGTGTCGCCCTTAATATATTTTTTGCATTCTCTGATAGATAGCCTGTTTTTCCTTTATTCCAGGGTATATGTCCTTCATTTGCTTTCCCACAACATACTCGCGAACAAAACCGAGCTTCAGTCTTTCTATAATTATCTACTTCAAAAGATTTTTTACATATCTCACAAATTATCTGCACCTTTGTGCTTGTAAAGTTTTTGGAGTGCACAAAATGCTTCCCTTTACGCGCTTGTGATATTCTCCTTAAGCCGTCTTCGGAATAATGACGGTGTATCATTCCCGCTTTTATCGCATTTACCCTGCATTTATTAGAACAGAATCGTTTTTTGTCTTTATAATAGTTGTAGGTCTTAAATGGTTTTTTACAATATTCACATATTAACTCTACATTTTTTATTCTACCTGTTTTGAAGGGCCTTTTTTGTGCATCAGATAGCTTCTTTCTAGTTTCTGCTGAGGGGTGCTTACCTTTATTTGAACGTCCGCCACATGTTCGTGAACAAAACCGTGCCCTGTCTTTTTTATAATTTGGCACTTCAAATGGCTTCTTACAATAATCGCATATCTTCTCTACCAAAGTTAAACCTTCTGAGCAATAACTATTAATGCTTTGAAGGTTAAAATAGTTATGGGTGGCTGGAAATGTGCTACCTTCTGAGCAAAGATAGCTTTTTTATCCAGCCACTAAAATTAATATTTTAGAAATATTATTCAAAAATCCAAGGCCTATATTTCCTGACAAGCCTTATCACTGTTTTTATCGCGTTCTCTATGATCACTGTGGCACCAGCGAACAATCCAATCTGGAGTTCCACACTGGTCTGGTCCGGCACAATGCCCTTCAAGGCAGCCGCAACACCTATCAAACCACCCAGAATAACTGTTGCCGCAAACTTAGTCCAGTCAAATTCTTCAGGTTTATCGCCTGGCACCACCTTCTTAATAAACTGCGTCCCTGCGTAAAGCGCCGCTGCTACCAGCGCCAAAAATATAGTTTCTATTGCCATTTTATCACCTTCTTTTATTATATATTAACTTTCATGAAAATCTTTTAAGTATCCAGCCCCATACAAACCCTGACATGGCGGCTATTACGCCACTGAAGGCATAAATCTTATACTTGACTTCCTCAAGCCCTTTGATCCGGGCGTCATAATGTCCCATATCCTTATTGCATTTGGTTTGAAATTCTTTGAACGATGTTTTTATTTCATTTATGTTATTTCTAACATCTATATGATTGGATTCCATCTTTTTTTCCATCGAATCAATCCTGCCGTCAATCGCCCTGTGCATCATATCCAAAACATAATCCGAAGGAACTTCCATTTTCACCTGATTATTTTTTTATTAGACTGAATAATAAGTATCCACCTGCAACCACGCCGCCAATGATCACTATCGTCTTTCCTGTCTTTGCGGTCAGGATGCAGCTTCCGGGAGTCAGGCCGGGGATCCAGCAATCTTCGGTAGTTACACATTTTCCTTGTGTTATATCATAATATTCGCCTGGAGGACAGATGACAGCATCCAGTAGTTCTCCACCTGCTGCGAGTTTTACTGCTAACAGGCAGGTCTGATAATTTGTCCAGTTTGAATCTATTAAATATTGATCAAGACATTTCTGAGTCTCTGTTGGAATATTAATTGTCGGTGGCGGTAAGTTGAGTTTGTCCTCTAAACCATCCTGAGCGCCTTTCATAACCGAATCATAACATAGTTTAAGACCGGCTGCATCGGCTGCAAAATTTATGTCACATTCTTCTAGCTGTCTTGCAACTATACTGTCCGGGTCAGTTATAACAATCTTAACAACATCTTCAGGAGTAAACTGTTTTGCAGGATCCTTAGTACCCGTTAAAATAGTTGTAAGCACAATGGCTGCAGGAATTCCAACTGTGATACATATTGTACCCAGTATCGCCATAATCAGTCCGATCTCTACTATTCCGAGCTGTACTGCCAGTGTCTGCATGTTCATGTTTGATGCAGATAATATTGATGGTGCTGGTGCCGTGGAGCCGTCATTTAAATGAACCCGGATAATAACATTAGTACCAACAATTATAATCTCAGTATATATAAATGTCCATCCCGTGAATGGGGTCAGCCAGTTAACTATCATACCGTTTATACTTACCAGATTAGTGATCAGATAGTCGGCAGCTCCCTGCGGTGAATACCATGAGTAGGGGGATATTGTCAGGTCGAGTACATGAGTCGCTATTTTGCATAAGGGGCTGTCCTCCTTTTTTAATGTGTCTTTTTCGCATATATATCCTGTTGGAATGCAATCAGAATCATAAGTTTTTGTACAACGTTCATAATATAAATCAGTTCCATAACATTTATCTGGACATGATATACTATTACATGGGTTGTCTGATTCAACTAAATCTATAACCGCAGTATTATTATTTATATTTTTAGATACTAAATGAAATGAGAGTATCACATTATTATATTGAGTTGCATTGCATCCGGAACCTATACCTACCCATTGTATCTCATCAAGCAATATTTCAATAGATTCTAATGATGGCTCCATATCGGATATTTTTATTAAATATCCACATACTAATGTATTGGATGTTGTAATTGTTTGATTATAGCTAGAACATATTAGTCCCATTGCGTTCCTCCAATAACATAATTTATTTCTTCATCATTACAATTCCAAGGAACGCTATCACTATCACGGCACCAATGATCATCGGCGCGGCTGATGTGGGAGCTGCTGTAGTTGCCGGCGGTGTGATTATTTCTGCTGCAATTTCAAGCTGCGCAGTCTGCAAACATGTCCCGCCGCAAGCATTATCGCCTGAATGAGATACTGTATGCAGTCCGGTTGATGTGTATGTTTTCTGGAACGATGCTGCAGTTGATTCCAGAACGCCGTTTATATTCCATTGATGTGATATTAGTGGATTTACGGGATCACTGGGTGAGACAAACGTTATTATCTTATCCTGTTCACATTTATATCCACCTACTACTGGTATGCATGTCATTTCATTTCACCTGCTTTATGTTTGTTTTATTACCTCTTTAATATTTCCTATGATTTTTGATTTTTATACAATATTCATCGTTATCCCCAGTGGTGTGCAGACTGCCGTCAGTGTACATGATGCTGTTGCTGTTGCGCCTGCAGTAACTGAAACCGTTACTGGGCAAGCATTATACCCGCTAAGGGCGAATGTGACAGTATGTGATCCTGCTGAAACATTTGTCAGCGTTACAGGGGTTATTGCACCGCTCTGCAGGTATCCATCAAGGTAGATGCTCGCTCCTGATGGAGTTGTCGTGCATGAGATACTGCCTGTAGTGACTACCGGAACCAGTGTACATGATGCTGTTGCTGTTGAACCTGCAGTAACTGAAACCGTTACTGGACATGCATTATACCCACTAAGGGCGAATGTCACAGTATGTGATCCGGCTGAAACATTTGTCAGCGTT
>Ga0180008_1002485_pt1 | contig 9997 bp, 14 predicted proteins | sample MM_PW_MetaG_FD_121121 | JGI IMG/M metagenome (GOLD analysis project Ga0180008, IMG submission 121121) | Groundwater microbial communities from the Aspo Hard Rock Laboratory (HRL) deep subsurface site, Sweden - MM_PW_MetaG | ecosystem: Environmental > Aquatic > Deep subsurface > Groundwater... | reverse complement strand
GTCCAGCAGCTTCAACTCGTGCGTGAGCTACTCGACAAGCACGGATTTTCTTGTGTTTCCCTCGAAGGATTCGAGGCCGACGACATAATGGCGAGCTATGCGGCCCAATTCCAAGGCAGAATTACGCTACTCTCGGCCGATAAAGATTTGCGTCAATGCCTCTCGGACCACTGCAACATCATGCTCGACGTGGAATGGTCCGAGGATGAAACCAGCGGGGATATGCTCCCAGAATACAAATGGCTATCCGCGAAACAGCATACCGAATCAACTGGAATTCGCCCTGACCAATGGCCCGATTATCAATGTGTCATGGGAGATACGGTAGATGGAGTCAAAGGCGTCGTCGGAATCGGCGAGAAAGGCGCAGCCGAGCTTATCAAGGATTTCGGCACCGTCGAGGGTGCCATCGCAGCAGCAAAAACGGACGACGAGCGAATTAAACCTAAGAAACGAGAGGCATTGATTGATTTTGAAACAAAGCTGGACCTCACACGACAACTCGTCACATTGAAAACCGATTTAGCATTACCACAGAATACGAGAATATAATGAAACGTAACCGAGTACGAAAGCTCAATCGCTGGCCGAAAGACCCGCACAAGCGGTACGATTTGGCCTTGGCCGACATTGGGTTTTGCAGGGCTATTACCAAGATAATGGGTAATAGTACCAAGGAACTCGACCGCATCCACATCAAGGCCCTCGAAATTCTAAAATTATATGAGGAAGAATTGGAGGCAAACGAATGAAACAGCGTATACCAACGAATAAACACGTCCCCGCCAAAGGCCGCCTCAGAGAGATTGCTGACGACCTCTGGAGCTTAGCCGTTCGATCCGATTGGGCCGGAAAATGTGCCGTCTGCGGTGCCCGAAAGTGCGAGGCGCATCATATAATTCCTCGGCAGCATCAGGCCATGCGGTACGATTTGAAAAACGGAATTGCACTCTGCGCTCCCTGCCACAAATTCAACAAGGACATCAGCCCCCACCAGAACGCCGCGGGCTGGCTAATGTGGCTCCTAGAGGACCAGCCGCTAAGGTATCTCTGGTACATGGAAATGGTCGCGAGCGGCGATCACAAGCGTTTCGAGGGCACAACCAACGCCACTTATTACTGTGATGTAATTCGCGGGCTGAAAGAATATGTAGAAGAAGAGGATTACACCCGCATCGTGGGAAAACGATTCTCGAATTATCTTGATTCCCAGGAATAGGAAATCACACATTATGTCAAACACGAAACAATATACTCCCAGCGAAAAAGCTCGGCTATATCTCCGAGATAGATATGGAAAGAAATACGAAAATGATACTGCGGCTTGCCTAGACAGCAAATATGACGAATTGCTGTTTGGTCTCGTGGGGGGTGTCATTAAAGATGTGTCCGAAGTTATCTACCAAATAGTAGGAAATCGAATTCAGACTGAAATCGCTGACAAAATCTACCAAGCTGACGATCATGTCTATTCAGAGATGCTAGGGCGCGAAAAGAAACATGGCCCATGTCCAAAACAATTAAGAGCATGGTTATTAAACGAAACAAAAGATAGAATCCGCTGTTCTGTGGGGAGACACTTCCTTTGGGAGTGTCCAATTAACTCAGTTTTTTATGAATGTATTGATCCGCCACCCAAAGATCATGCATTAAGAGCCGAGTACAATAAATGGATGAAACGAAAGCCACCAAAGGATTCGACCAAGATTTCCTGATTCGGGGTTGACACAAAAATCTGAATAGTGATAATTAGGACATGAACAATCCAATGCTCAATATACTGCTACAGACCGACAGAAACCGAGGGTCTTGCCCCCGGTGGTTCCCCTACGGGGGGCGGCGTAGTATCCGCGAGCAGACCACTGGGGGTAAGGCCCTTTTCTTTTGGAGGCTGCTATGGAATTCATTTCAGGACTGATGTGGGGCGCAGGCTTGTCGCTGGGAATCTGCGTCGGGCTTGTGGTATGGGTGTTTCTGAGGGAAGCCTTATATGGGATGCTCGGTATCACAAATAGAGTGAACGCCGCCAAACAATTTAACCAGGAAACTCTGGCAAAATTGCAGGAGCGAAACGATCTGACCATTCAAACAATCGAGGCGTTGAACCGCATCGCGGAAAAGATTAGATCATGAAACCACAATCCCTCTCTATTGACCTACTTCGAATCGACGCCGACACCCAGAACCGTTCCTCCATCAACGAGGATGTGGTACAGGACTACGCCGATCTGATTGCCGAGAGCAATGGCGAATGGCCGTTCCCCCCACTGGACGTATTCCACGACGGAACCGAACACTATGTCGCTGATGGCGTCCACCGAATCCTCGGGGGGCGTCGGACGAAACGAGGCTCGGTTCCGTGCCACATTCACAAGGGGACCGCCCACGACGCCCGGATATTCGGAATGACCGCCAACGATAAGCACGGGCTGCGCATGACCCGCGCCGACAAGCGGGCCTGCGTGGAATGGCTCTTGGATAATGGCGGGAAAATGACCCAGACGGAAATCGCTACTAAGGCCGGTGTCGGCCGCCGACTCGTGCAGACAATCGTGGCCGACCGCAAGCCGAAGTTCACCCCGAAACAGCCCCCCCTAATGGCTACAAAAGCGCAAAAAGCGCTTTTACAGCCAGAAGAGGGGGGCGACCCATTTGACGAAACGGGAGACCCCTTTGGAGAGGATGGCCGAACGGATTCGGACGGAATGGACACCCAGGAATCTATCCACCGGCCGCCGAGGAATGGCAAGGACAAGCCGGTGGATCGTTCGTATTGGTACAAGCAGTGGAATCAGTCCATAGGACCAATCGTGCGACTGGTTGATAAGATCGCCGAAAACGTGGGAGATTCCAAGACGATGAGTCGGTCGGTGGTGCAGGATCATTTGAATATCGCCACCGAGGAAATGATGGAATGGATGCAAGTTCGCCCTTAACCACCTGTTTACCCGTGAACCGAGGAGATAACGAAAAGGAGTGAGTGATGAAAATGTTATTAGTGGGGCTCGTAGCGGTAGCAGTTCTTGGGTTTGGTTGTACCCGTCCTGTGCCCGCAGAGCCAGATTACAGTCCCGGTGATTTAGTGCAACATGTTACCGATAAGCGATGCGGTGTGGTGGTGTTCTGGTTTCCACGTTGCAGGGGATACAGAGTACGGTTCCCAGCTTCAAATGGCCCCTCCCATGCTATGGAAACGTGTTATTCGTTTGAACTGGAGCCATATACCGGGGCAACGCAACCCAGATGACCGATCACCTATTCACCCGCGAACCGAGGAAGTGGAGCAAAATATGATAAACGAAGTGACACTGGGCCGCATCTGCCGGGCCATTGCCAATGAATTGGCCCCCGTCGAGCCACCATCTGATTATGATTGGCACCAATTACCCCTGGACCCGGACTTTAGTGTACGCCTACGTAACGTTTTTATTAGGGCGGGCATTAGGACGTGGGGTGATTTGCTCCGCCACACCGAAGATGACCTGCTTGAACTCCGCCATTGCGCACAAGTTTCAATTCAGGAAATACGGTTAGAGTTGGCCAAGTATGGGCTCACGCTGAAATAATGATGACTGACCACCTATTCACTCGCGACCCGTGGGACCACCAGCGTGACGGTGTTGCGCAAATTATTGAAACGTTGAGCAACGGGACGAAATCCCTTTGTCTCACCGCTCCGACCGGCTCGGGCAAGAGCCTGATGATGGTGGCCTTGACGAGATGGGCACTGGAATCCGAGCAGAAAGTGCTGTTGCTCACGAATCGGATTCTTTTGACGCAGCAGACCCGGCAGGTATTTGAATCAGATAACGTGCCCGTGGGCGTCATCTCGTCCAGCATGAAATGGGCAGAACGGGTAGAGGCCCCGGTCCAAGTCGCCACAATACAAACTCTGCTCGCCCGTCGTCGGGCTAACCCTAGCTATTGGGTGAATGCTGATCTTGTGCTCGTTGACGAGGTACATCAGCAAGCGACCGGGGAATCCGCTGAACTCATCAACGAGTACGGGGATCGCGGAGCCAAAATATGCGGAGTTACCGCCACCCCCCTCGGAGTCAGTAACGTGTGCGATGAATTGATCGTCGCGGCCCGCACCCGCGACCTGCAAGACAAAGGGATACTTTGCTATGCCACATGGTTCGCCCCCAGCGAGCTAGATACGCGGTCTCTCGTTAAAGGGCGGGTAAACCTTAACCTCACAGAGAACGAAGCACGACGCACCTGGGGGCCGCTCAGGGGCAATGACCAAATTCGCACCAGGATCGTTGGAAACATCCTCGAACACTACAAAAGGCTGCATCCTACCCAGGTTCACACACTGGCGTTCGCTCCTGGCGTCAAGGAATCGCTCTGGGCCGCGCAATTCTGCCGGTCAATGGGAATTCGAGCCCTGCACGTCGATGGCGACGACTTCTGGCTCGACGGCACAATGTACGACCGGAGACAGGACGAGCAGCGATTTGAAGACGCGCGGCAGGCTTGGCGGAAGGGCGAAATTGCCATCCTGTGGAACCGCTATGTTTTCCGCGAGGCGATTGACGAGCCGCAAATCCGGTGCATTATTTTGGCCACGCCGATTAGCTCGTACCGCTCATTCTTGCAGTGTGTCGGGCGCGGATTGAGAACGCACTGCGACAAAGAAAAGTGTGTGGTAATTGACCACGGTGGCTCGTGGTATCGACACGGATCAGTCAACGTCAACGTCGATTGGGAATCCGTCTATGACTGCCAAGACCCGGACGTGATCTCCAAAAACCGCATCTCCCACCAGCGAGAACACGGCGAGCCGATGGGGCAGGTATGCCCGAAGTGCGGCATGGTTCACAAGGCTTATTCCCGACTGGTTGTCTGTCAGTATTGCGGGCATAAACTCCACCTCGGGAAACCATCCAGGCCGATTCTCCAGGCCGATGGTACGCTCACCCAAGTTTCCGGTGAGCCAATCAAACAATGGACGATCCGGAATACGCCGGAAGCAGAACGCATTTGGACGGGATTATACTGGAATGCAGTAAAAAAGCACAAAGGTGATGTGACATTCAACGAACTCTACAGTCGATTTCACTATAAGACTGCGATGTTGGCGGGAACGAAACAGCATCCCGCATTCTGGAAGGCTTACTACCCGCCTAGGGATTTGCCCTTGATGCCAAAGCACCCAAACGACTTCCATCGGTATATCAAGGAAGTGCCCAAGGACGCCCTGTATTGACAATTACGGAATTTATAATATGATTCTATTACTGAGATCGCGTGAAACCCAATACGACGAACACCCCCGCCCGGAGCGTTCAGCGCCTTCTGCGCCCGCGCGATCTCAACCGGGCGGGGGCTATTTAGGAGATCACGCAATGGGCCAAATAAAGCAACAGGGGTTTCTAAACACAAAAGGAGAATGACATGAAACTGTCGAAAATTACAGATGCAAGGGGACAAATCACATGGTGTGGCACGGCCAAAGAAGTGCGGGATGCGCTGACTGCATCAAGTAGCCCGGTGACACACGAATCCATGGAGATTCCAGGGGCTTCTGGCGTTGCGAAACTGCTGACCCGCTACGAAGAGGCACTTCGTTCCAGCAAAGCCCCCACAGAATAGAAAACCAAAGGAGATTGATATGATTTGTCCACGTCATGCAGGTGAACACCGCAAAGCAAGTCACGTCTGCAACATGATTATTGAGGCGTCCGTCACTGTCGAATGGCCCGAAGGAATTCCATTCGATGAGGATGAATGCACAGCAATTGCTACGTCGGTCGTGGCGCAAAGGTGGGAGGTTGATGTTGGCCCGATAGGCAAGATCGTATGGGCGCAATGCTCAGCGGAGTGCAGCCAGGAAGATGTCGTTATCGAGGAATCCTACGAGGTATGAGATGGACACGAAAGAATTAGCCTGCATTGTCCAGGAAATGCGACATGCGCAGAACGAATACTTCCGCACGAGAAGCAATACCGCACTCAAGGAGGCTAAAAATCTGGAAGCGCAGGTGGACCGTTGCTGCCAGGAAATTATAATTGGACAGCAACGGCTATTTCCCGATTCCCGATTTTTGAATGCCCCCCAATGACCATTCACATGACAGACTGGACTGGTTCAGCAGCACAAAGGCGACCACAAGGCGCCTGTTTGCCGCCGAAACCGCCTACAGGCAACTTGAATTGCGATTGGATTCCAGCGGGCACCCCCGTAATGGTTCGGCCAAAGCGAGGGGCCAGCAATCAATGGATAAAGCACACTACCAAAATCGACTTACAAATCACTTCGACCGTCAAACGAACAAACAAATCGGTAATTTTTACTCGCCACGATTGGGTTGTGGCAGTATCAATTAAATTCGTGCGTCCACATTCTGCTTACGGAGCAAAAGGTAACGGGTAAAGGCGAAGCCAGGAAACCTGAGCCAAGGCCAATAGGTACAGCAATTCCAGAAAAAGAGCCAACCAAGCGACGGCCATGAACCAGAATGCCGGATACTAACACTATTCCGGGCTGGTGGCGGGGTTACGACCTCGGCCTAGGGAATCATATCCCAAGTTGTGCGGTGAATTCCCGACTCACGGCGCACGAGTCGGGCGACGTAGGGATGGGCGTACAGAGCCAACGTCGGAAAATAAATGGTGGGTTACGGGGGGGTGCGCGCAAAGGGAAGGATACCATGAACGATTCAGGGCCAGTAACTAATCAAATCGCCGCAAGCATTGAAGACGTGAAGGCATTGCTAGCAGATAACCGGAACTTATCGATTGCATTCCTCTCAAGAAGAATACGTGACCTGGAAGAAGAAGTACGAGAACGATTCAGGGAACAGAATCGCACTCAGGAGCAGCGTATCAATTCCTTGGAAACTGCCGTGGAAAAGCTGAAGGAACGAATGAACTTAGCGGGAGTCAAATTCAAGGAAATGCGAGAAGACGTGGACAAGGTAAAAGCAATTAGGGAGAGGACAAATGAGTAGGACAAAAATAGCATGGACGGATGTGACAAGGATAGCGATATGATTAAAAACGACCATGAAAATAGTCCTCGACAAAATCAGAAAACGCAAAGCAAATTTAGGAGCGTCGCGTTAGGCGGATAGTGCATCGTTGATGACCGTGGCAGAATGACGGTAGTCATGAGCCGAAGAATTCATGATCAAAACGCCCGAGCCGGTGAAAGGCCGGCACTTTGCTTCCGTTATTATTTAACCACGAAAATATGGAGGAGAAAACCATGAGTGAAAAAAGTGGCATCGTAGATTATGTAGAACAGTTGGAACATTTTCGTACGATTGTCAATTATCGACAAGCCATGAAGTGTTGCGAAAACTGTAACTATAAACAGGTGGCGTATGAAGTTTGGGGGTACAGTCCTCAATGTGCGGTTGCAGACGTGGAATTTGAGTGTGTCTTTACAATAACCAATAGCTTTGTGTGCGACAGATGGGAGAAGAAAAAAGAAGATGAGAAAAAAAATCAGAAAAGTAATCGGAACCGGGCACGTCATGGCAGGCGAGGGTGGGAGCAGTGAAGGGGAAAACTTGACACGAGGGACTGAAAAGGATGAATAGCCATGGAGTATGAGTCGAATAGAAAGCCACGCCGTTGTCTGCGGTGCGGAAAGCAATTCATATCCGACGGACCAGGAAACCGAATCTGTCCGAAGTGTACGAAAAAAAAATCGTGATATTCGTGCGTTCGGTTCTGCCTATCCAATTGGCCGCACGTGTTACGATGATGATGATGATGAAAACAGCGATGAACCTTGATTTCTAGTTCACTTTTGCTGTTCTTTCCGCCACTTGGCGTCCCATGCCTTGAATTCTTTGGTTTTACGAAACGCTTCAACAGTGGCGAGTGTGGCGGGCTTGCCGTAGAGTTTCGCCAGGGCGATTGCTTTTCCTTTGTAGCTGGGGTCAAAACGCTGTCTGTACGTGCCAGAAACGTATTCGGTTTGCATCTTCCCCTTGTCGTCGATCTTGCGGCAGGATTCCACGAGTAATTGCTGAGCTTTGGCGTGGGTGGGGGCGACGGCGAGGACTCGTTGTTTATTGAGTTCCCACGTCTCGCGGTATTTCTTTTTAGCCTTTCGCAGATCCTCCTCACGCCCTATATACTTCTTCGGGTCTGGCTGTACCTTGCTCGCGTTACGGATGACACCCGCTGACATCTCCCTGTGAATCTTTTCCCACTTCTTTTGTAGACCAGCCTCTGTGCTCGGCCTTTTCAAGTGAGCCATCTGGTTGGCCTCTTCAGCCATTTGGCTCATCTTGAGGTGGATGTTAATGAATTGGTTACGCTTTTCGTCATCAGTCAGCGACTTGTCCGCCAGAACTCCACGGCTCTCGTTTCGTAGTTCCGCAAGGTCCTTTGATCGGGCTTGCATGAATTTTAGCATGGTAATTGACGTGTCGCTTTGGTTTTTCAATTTCAGCGATGCGTGCTTTTGCTCTAACTTCTCCAGTCGATTATAGAAATCGTCGAAATGGCGAACGTACAGGGGCGAGGTGAACAACCTCCCCACAACAGGCAAGGTGGCCGGGCCACCGGTGATGCTGCGCTGAGTCTTCTTCCCGGTCAATCCAGTAACGGATTCCACGGTGCGAACGGCCCCAGTCGCCAAACCGCCGGTCCAGCCGCGGGCGAGGTGTTCGACGTAGATGGGAGACACCCCGAGCAATCCGCCGATAGCCTTGGCCGTTTCGGTTGTGTAAGGCGCGTATTGGTCCTTCGGTGTAAGGTTTTTCAGTCTTTCCGACACCAGCGGGCGGTCGAAGTAGAAGTCCTTGTTAGCCGCGATTTCTATCGGGGGTTCCATGAGGCCGGGGATAATTGAAGGCGTCAGGTCTTCCAGCATTGTACCTGCCGCTTCACTGATCGCTTCTGGGTCATTGTCTACCATCGACTGTGCCGCACCTTCTGGCATCGACGCAAAGATGTGCCCCCACTCAAACGGTTTCGGAATACGTAGCACGATTTCTGTCCCAGGGATTTGGACATGCCAATACCGGTTACGCTCCATTGCCGTCAGACTCTTGTACCACTCCTCATCTTTCTGCCGCCACCATAGCAACAAGCTCGGTATCGTTAGCCATAGAACAGCGGAACTGATAGTAGCGATGGGGTGGTTTCGTATGCTAGACGCCATCCGATGCGGTCCCTGAATGGCAACATTGAAGAATGGGTTGATCTGATTGACCCACATCGCCAACCATCCGCCTTCACGGAAATCCACAGTCACATTGGCTGCCGCGAGTTGTGCCTTGACGTATTGCTCAAAGGTGACTTTTTTTCCCGGTCGCCAACCCATCTTATAAAGTGCGGCTCGGAATTCAGCGAGGCGTGGAGCCGATTCAGGTAGCGAAAACAGAGACCTAATGCTGTCAACCGGATGTTGCATCCAATTAAGTGCCTTGGCCTGGGGAGATTGCGCCAATAATTCCTGAATGGTTTCCTTGAGGAATTTACGGTCAATGCCCAAGGGCTGCGCCATAGGGCCTCCGCCACGCTCCCAGAGTTGCGAGACCTCGCCACCCATGATTTCCTCGACAAGCCCCTGTGCGGCATTTATTGATATGCTGAATGGATTGCGAGGCTGGTACTCGGTCTGGAGCATAGCTGTTTGAACGTCTCGCAACGGGTTGGTCAGCAATGAGAAGCCCGGCCTCAATCCAGTTGTCCCAAGTCGAATAGCTCTGGCCACTCGACCAAATGTCTGGTCGAGAATTTTTGGCAGTCGGCTGGGCTTGTCCACGGCCATCAAAGCACGGTATAGGTCTGGTCTGACATAGTACAGTTGCGGTTCACCGTTCTCATAAACCACAAGGATGTTGTCTTTAGCATCCCCTGTGAATTCCTGTGAAAATACCGTAAGTAAAGCGTCCGTATCGGCGTTACTGAGATCGGCACCGGCATCTTCCAGTTGCCTCTTCAGATTGCCCAGCCGCGTTGATGTGGCCACGTCCTTCGGATCGACCTTTTCTATAGTGTCTCCGAGTGTGCCATACTTCTTGGATGC
>Ga0180008_1002484_pt1 | contig 9998 bp, 8 predicted proteins | sample MM_PW_MetaG_FD_121121 | JGI IMG/M metagenome (GOLD analysis project Ga0180008, IMG submission 121121) | Groundwater microbial communities from the Aspo Hard Rock Laboratory (HRL) deep subsurface site, Sweden - MM_PW_MetaG | ecosystem: Environmental > Aquatic > Deep subsurface > Groundwater... | reverse complement strand
CTGTCCGGCAAAGCGGGGTCGTGGCGGCAGAGCTGAACCTGACTGCTTTACAACAATTTAAACAGAAGTTTCCGGCTTATCTGGATGCGGATGCTTTTTCATTGACGTCTTTACTCTAGGAGAACCCATGTATCAGCGGCAAGTGACGGTACTGGTGTATTTAAGTTTTATGTTACTGGGTTTACTCAGTATTTTGTGGGGCATTTTATTGCCCGATATTATGGTGCAGCTGCAAATGTCGCCTGCCGCCAGCGGTTTATTTTTTGCCTGTTTGTCGATGGGATCCATTACCGGTGCTTTTTTAGGTGGCAAATATGTGCAGAAGTTTGAATTTGTGCCCTTGTTTGCTGTGTTATTACTGATCCTGGTGGTGCTGATTATTGGTGCTTCCTTTGTGCAGTATTGGCCTTTGCTGCTGTTTTTTGTCTTCGCTTTGGGCTTAACCTGCTCAGGTTTATTCACTATAGGTCATACCCTGATAGCCCGGCTTTATGTCGCAAAACGGGCTCGCATGATGGGCTTTATGGACTTTATGTTTAGCTTAGGCACTTTAGCAGCACCTTTGTATGTGGTGGTGTTGTATTGGGGTGTGGAAGACTGGCGCTGGCCGCTGCGTTTACTGGCGGTGATGTTGGCCGGTACTGCTGTTTATGCGTGGTATTTAGGCCGTACTCATCAGAGCCCTGCTCATATGACACACAGCAAGGGCAGTTTGTCTTACCGTCAGGTGATGAAAAAGCCGGTGTTTTTTGCTTTGGCTTTAATGATGTTTGGGTACGGCGCAGTGGAATGGGGCCATGGTAACTGGTTTGTTACCTATGCCAGTCAGGGCTTAGCTTTAAGTACTGAGCAGTCACGGCTTATTTTTGCCTTTTTTACCGGTGGTATGGTGCTGAGCCGGTTAAGTTTTTCATTGTTTTTACGCTGGTTTACCAGTGCCCAGCTGCTGATGATTCTGGTGCTCTGCGCCTTTTGTGGTGCTGTATTAGTGAAAATCACTGCTGTACCGGCTTTATTGCAACTGGGTAACTTTGCTCTGGGTTTAGGCTTAGGCGCTATATTCCCGCTGATGCTGACGGCTGCTATGGATCTGGATAGTGATAATGGCCCTGTTTTGTCTGGTCTTGCTAATATTGGTGGTTCTATTGGCTATCAGGCCGCGGCTTTAGGCACAGGTTTAGCGGCGCAGCAAGTAGGCATAGCTACAGCCTATTGGCTGATCCCTATATTGGCTGTCTGGTTGCTGGGCACTGTCAGTTATTTCAGTTATTTGTTGCATAAAAAACACACAAAACCAGCGCGAATTTAACCTTTTTGCTGCATTTGTAGGTTTTATAATCAGCTGGCTCTTGATTCTGAGCGGCTTTAGGCGCATAACCTAAGGCCGTATGACCTGCAAAAATTTAAACTATGACTACAAGTATTCAATGGGCTGAATTAGCCAGCGCTGCCAAGGCAGCATCAGAACAGGCCTACGCGCCTTACAGTAAATTCCCGGTAGGTGTCGCAGTTCAGGCCAGCAGTGGCAAAATTTATTCTGGCTGTAATGTCGAGAACGCTTCTTATGGCGGCACTATTTGTGCTGAACGTAATGCGATAGCAGCAGCTGTTGTAGCTGGTGAACGTCAGTTTATTGGCTTGATGGTATACACCCCGCAAGAACAACTGACTCCGCCTTGCGGTATTTGCCGGCAGGTGATTGCTGAGTTTTTTACACCGGACAGCCCGGTGCGCAGCTGCAATCATTTAGAGCAACAACAGGAATGGACGCTGGAGCAATTATTGCCGAGCGCTTTCACACCGTTGTTTCTGGCCAATAGCAAAAAATTCTGAGTTTGGAGTACATGATGTTATTACCTCAGGAAATCATTAAACAAAAACGTAATGGCGGCGCTTTAACTGAAGCTGCTATTGAACAATTTGTCCGTGGTTTAACGGATCAAAGTTTCAGTGAAGGCCAGACTGCAGCATTGGCTATGGCCATTTATCTGAATGGGATGAGTACTGCAGAAACTGTGGCTTTAACCCGTGCTATGCAGCATTCAGGTGCTGTGATGAATTGGACTGATATGCTCGATGGCCCTGTGGTGGATAAGCACAGTACAGGTGGCGTAGGGGATAAAGTCAGTTTAATGCTGGCTCCTATGATAGCCGCCTGTGGCGCTTATGTACCGATGATTGCAGGCCGTGGTTTAGGCCATACAGGTGGCACTATCGACAAGCTGGAAGCTATTCCGGGTTATCAGTGTCAACAGCCTTTGGATAAAATCCAACAGTTAGTGAAACAACAAGGTTGCGTTATTGTCTCGCAAAGTGGCGAATTGGCTCCTGCTGACAGACGTTTGTATCTCATCCGTGATGTCACAGCGACAGTCGAATCTATTCCGCTGATCACTGCTTCTATTTTGTCGAAAAAGCTGGCCGCTGGTCTACAGGCTTTGACTATGGATGTAAAGATTGGCTCAGGCGCCATTATGAAAAATGTCGCAGACGCTTCAGCTTTGGCCAAAAGTATTGTCAATACGGCCAAAGGTGCTGGTGTACCAACTCAGGCTTTATTAACAGATATGAACCAGACCTTGGGTGCAACAGCTGGTAACGCACTGGAAATATTGGAAACGCTGGACTATTTAACGGGTAAATACCGTGAATCCCGTTTGCATCAGGTGACTTTAGAACTAGGCGCCAGCATGCTGCAATTAGGTGGTTTATTTAAGGATAAAGCCAGCGCTATTGCCGCCCTAGAGCAGAGTTTAACCAGCGGTAAAGCGGCGGAGATTTTCAGTAAGATGGTGGCCGCTCAAGGTGGACCTGCAGATTTACTAGAAAAACCTGAACTCTATCTGGCCAAAGCTAAAGTGGTGCTGGATATCCAGGCTCCGGTGGCTGGTTATCTGAATAAAGCCGATACCACTGCTATTGGTATGGCAGTAGTCCGTTTAGGTGGCGGTCGTGCTCATCCGGATCAGGTGATTAATATGGCGGTGGGTTTTAGTGATGTAAAAGCTTTGGGTGCACAAGTGGCCGCAGGCGATCTGTTAGCCCGGGTTCATGCTGATACAACGGAAGCTGCAGAGCACGCTAAAAACGAATATCTGGCGGCTTTAACTATTGAAACAACAGCGGCGACAATCGATCCAATTATCCATTTAGTGATTGATTAATAGACAGAATATCTGATGGCCTGAAAGGTGGCTTTTGGGTCATCAGCTTGCGACGAACGACCTTGTTGCTGATCAAGGCATTTGCTACTGTACTGGCTTCTTTGCACGGAGGCTAGATGAAGGCGTTAAGTAGTTGTATCGTATTGATGTTATGGGCGTTCACTGCGTCTGCCCAACCTGTGATGCAGTGGTATACCAGCCATTGGCCCCCTTATCGTATCAGTGAAGGACCTTATGCCGGACAAGGTTCTTTTGATTTGATGCTGAGGCAGCTCATTGACGCTTTGCCGCAGTATCAACACCAGATCCATCAAATTCATTTGGCCCGCATCGTCAAAGTCTCTGCGACCACCAGCGAAAACCACTGCACCTTTGGTTTGCGTTATACACCAGAGCGGGATAAGCGCATTTATTTTTCTCAGCCAGCAGGCTTATTACCTAATCTGGCCGTCAATAGTCTGCAGCAACATACCAAACTTAAAACCTTCGACCCACAACAAGCCGTGCAGATGAGCACATTGGTGAAAAGCCCGGATTTACTGGGCCTGATTGAAAATGACAGAGCTTACCCTGCTGTGATTGCGGCTCAAATTGATAAAGAAGGTAGTAATTTGGGTGGCAGCTCTATGACCACTATGAACCCGGCGCAGTTATTGGCAGCTAAACGGGTAGATTATGTGGTGGATTATCCAAACCGTTTACGTTACTTCAGTATAGCCGCGGGGCAAGAGACCCAGCTTGAATTCAGGCCCATTGCTGAGATCCCTGACTTTTCTTATACCTATGTCAGTTGTTCTAGAACAGAAATTGGCAAACGTTGGATTAGTGATATTGATGTGGCCCTGAATGAATTAAAGCAAAAGCCAGAGTATAAAAATGCGATGTATCGTTGGTTTTCAGAACAGGAACAACAATTGTTGGAGCCCCATTACAACGGATTTCAGCAAACCCGGCTTTTTGTGCCAGAGCAAGCTGAAACCCGTTTTAGTGACCTTTAGTCTGGCTTTAATGCAGCTTTAAGCGTGGTCTGATGATTTTATTGATTTTACCTATCACCGAAATCACCAGGGTTCGGAACCAGCCGTGTAAGGCTACCTGGTGCATACGATACAGCGATATATAAGCCAGGCGTGCGATACGGCCTTCTATCATCATAGCGCCACCAACCAGATTACCCATCAGATTGCCGACAGTGCCAAACCTACTCAACGAAATTAGCGAACCATGATCTTTGTACTGGTAAGCCGATTGTGCTTTGCCGGCCAAAGCAGCGGTCAGGTTTTTAGCAACATGACTGGCCATCTGATGCGCTGACTGAGCCCGTGGTGGCACCCATTTATTGTCTGGCAGCGGACAACCGGCGCAATCACCAATCACATAAATCTGGCTATCTATGCTGCTTTGCAAAGTGGGTAATACCATCAATTGGTTGATACGGTTGGTTTCTAAACCATCTAATTCTTTTAAGAAATCAGGTGCTTTAATACCAGCAGCCCAAACCATCAGTTCTGCCTGTAAATGTTCATCACCCAGTTGCAGGCCATGTTCATCCGCTGCCGTGACTTTAGTACTGACCCGCACATCCACACCCAGTTTTAACAGCTCCTTGTGTGCTGCTGCGGCTATACGTTCCGGCAGGGCGGGCAGAATACGAGGACCGGCTTCAATCACAGAGATTTTTAAGCGGTCACGTTTCATATCGTTAAAGCCGTACAAATTCAGCTCTGCTGCTGCATGGTGCAGTTCTGCCGCCAGTTCAACGCCAGTTGCTCCTGCGCCAACTATGGCGATATTTAGATTTTCTTTTGGATGCAAAGGTGAGTTCAGCTTTAAATAGGCTTCAAGTAAACGGCGATGAAAGCGGTTAGCCTGCGAAGGGCTGTCGAGGAAAATACAATGTTCCTGTACACCTGGTGTATTAAAGTGATTCGATACACTGCCAATGGCAAGCACCAGATAGTCATAATGAATACGACGCTCTTCCAGTACGACTTCGCCGCTTTCATCCAATACAGGTGCCAAAGTGACCTGACGATCTGCTCTGTTCAGGCCGGTAAAAGTGCCGAGTTGAAAGTCAAAGCCATGAGCTCTGGCATGAGCACGGTAAGTGACCTGATCAATATCCACATCCAGCGTGCCTGTTGCTACCTCGTGCAACAAAGGTTTCCAGATATGAGTAGGGTTTCTGTCGATGAGGGTTATAGCCGCTTTGCCCTTACGGCCAAATTTATTACCAAGGCGGGTTGCCAGCTCCAGTCCACCGGCACCACCACCAATGACTACGATCTGCGGGGTTGTCATCTGCTTTTTCTCACATAAAAAAAACCGGCAACAAGGCCGGTTTTGGGGGTTAACTATTTTTTTGCCGTTTCATCGACTCAAAAAACTCGTCGTTGGTTTTGGTCATCGACAGTTTATCGATCAGGAACTCCATGCAATCTGTTTCATCCATTGGATGCAAAATTTTGCGTAGGATCCACATTTTTTGCAGCTCTTCCGGCGATGCCAACAGTTCTTCGCGGCGGGTGCCTGAACGGTTAAATTCAATAGCCGGGAAAATACGACGTTCAGCAATTTTACGCGACAGGTGTAATTCCATATTACCTGTACCTTTAAATTCTTCGTAAATCACTTCGTCCATCTTCGAGCCGGTATCGACTAACGCAGTAGCGATAATGGTTAAGCTACCGCCTTCTTCCACGTTACGGGCTGCACCAAAAAAACGTTTTGGTTTGTGTAAAGCATTGGCATCGACACCACCTGTTAATACCTTGCCTGAGCTTGGGATCACAGTGTTGTAAGCACGGGCTAAACGAGTGATCGAGTCGAGTAAAATAATCACGTCTTTTTTGTGTTCAACTAAACGTTTGGCCTTTTCGATCACCATTTCGGCAACCTGAACGTGACGGCTGGCTGGTTCGTCGAAGGTAGACGCTACGACTTCGCCTTTCACCAGACGTTGCATCTCGGTGACTTCTTCCGGACGCTCATCAATCAGCAGTACCATCAACACACATTCAGGGTGGTTGGCAGCAATAGACTGGGCGATGTTTTGCAGCAGTATAGTTTTACCGGCTTTTGGCGGTGCCACAATCAAACCACGCTGACCACGACCAATAGGAGAGGCCAGATCTAATACACGGGCTGTGATGTCTTCTTTACTGCCGTTACCACGTTCCATCCGCAAACGGGAATTGGCGTGCAGCGGCGTTAAGTTTTCAAACAGAATCTTGTTACGGGCTTGCTCAGGACGACCGAAGTTGACTTCGTTCACTTTTAGCAAAGCAAAATAACGTTCGCCTTCTTTTGGCGGGCGAATTAAGCCAGAAATGGTGTCGCCAGTACGCAGGTTAAAGCGTCTGATTTGACTTGGTGAGACGTAGATGTCGTCCGGACCAGCCAAATAGGAGCTGTCAGAGGAACGTAGGAAACCGAAGCCATCGGTTAGAATTTCAACAACGCCGTCACCAAAAATCTCTTCGCCGTTTTTGGCGTGGGATTTCAGGATAGCGAAAATAATGTCTTGCTTACGTAAGCGGGCCATGTTTTCCAGGCCCATAGACTCGGCTAAATCAACCAGCTCGTTAATCGGCTTCAGTTTTAGTTCGGTTAAATGCATATGATGGGTTCTTGTTGGTCAAACAGAATTAAATTGCTTGCCGCTGATTAAAAGGAAGTAGGCTTAGGTTTAGTCAACGGAAAAGCGTGGTTACAGGGATTTGTTGCTGCGTTACACATTAGCAGGATAATTTTCAGTCGTCCAGACGTAAAAAACAAAAAGGCGTATAAAAATACGCCTGTTTGTGACTGATTTAGATATTGCTATCCAAAAACTCTTTTAATTGAGTCTTCGACAGAGCACCTACTTTCGTCGCTGCAACCTGACCGTTTTTGAATAACAGTAAAGTTGGGATACCACGAATACCAAATTTTGGTGGTGTGCCAGGGTTGTGGTCAATGTTGACCTTAGCCACTGTAACTTTGCCTGCGTATTCTTGAGCTACTTCGTTGAGGATAGGTGCAATCATTTTGCACGGACCACACCACTCAGCCCAAAAATCGACTAGGACAGGGGCAGCAGCTTTTAACACGTCGGCTTCGAAGCTGTCGTCTGACACCTGCAGAATATGTTCACTCATTTCATTCTCCAATTGCTTTGGGCATAACTATAAAAAAGTATTGTCAATTTTATCCGGACTGTTTCTTATTGCAAGCGTAACGGTTATGCTTAGCGCGTATGAATAAAACACACTTAACTCAGCATAAATTCGCCGATTTCGCATTGGCACCACAGGTTCTTGCCGCTTTGGCCGCGCAAGGTTATGACCATTGTACCCCAATCCAGGCTCAATGTTTGCCTCTTGCGTTAGCTGGCAAAGACATTGCGGGCCAGGCACAAACTGGTACTGGTAAAACTCTCGCCTTTCTGACGGCAACTTTCCATCATTTGTTAACCCATGAGCCAAAGGCTAAAGGGCAACCTCGTGCCATCATTATGGCTCCTACGCGCGAACTGGCTGTTCAGATCCATCATGACGCTCAGGCTCTGGCCAAAACATCCGGCTTGAAGCTTGCTCTGATTTATGGGGGCGAGGGCTACGATTCTCAACGCCAATTGTTGGAACAAGGTGCAGATATTTTAATTGGCACCACAGGTCGTTTAATTGATTACCTGAAACAAGGCCTGTACGACCTGTCACAAATTCAGGTGGTGGTGCTGGATGAAGCCGATCGTATGTTCGATTTGGGCTTTATTAAAGATATCCGTTTTATGTTCCGTCGTATGCCGCCAGTGACTGAACGTTTGAGCTTATTATTCTCTGCCACTTTGTCGTACAAGGTGCAAGAACTGGCGTTTGAACAGATGAACCAGCCCGTGCATATTCACGTGGCGCCTGAACAAATGACCGGCTCACGTATTTCTGAAGAATTATTTTACCCGTCAGACGAACACAAAATGAAACTGTTGCTGACGCTGATGGAAGAAGAATGGCCGGATAAAGCCATTGTTTTTGCCAATACCAAACATTGTTGTGAAGATATTCACGCCTGGCTGGAAGCTGATGGTCACCGTGTTGGTTTACTGACAGGTGATGTGATCCAGAAAAAACGTTTACGTATTCTGGAAGATTTCACCAGCGGTAAACTGGATATTCTGGTAGCCACTGACGTAGCTGCACGTGGTTTGCACATTCCTATGGTCAGTCATGTCTTTAACTACGACTTACCAGACGATTGTGAAGACTATGTACACCGTATTGGCCGTACTGGCCGTGCTGGTGAAAGTGGTAAAGCCATCAGTTTTGCCTGTGAACGGTATGCGTTAAACCTGACGGCTATTGAAGACTATATCCGTCATGCTATTTCGGTCACTCAATACGATACCTCTGCTTTGCTGGAAGATTTGACTGTGCCAAAACCACGGGTCAGACGTCGTCCAGGTCAAGCTCGCAGTGGTGGACGACCAAATCAGAATGGGCCAAGAAACCCACGTAGCCGCCCGCGCTAAGTCCATGGACGGCGCAGGAAAACCGACACAGCATAATGATATTTATGCTGTGATCGATCTTGGCTCCAATAGCTTTCATATGTTGATGGTGAAAGTGGTTGGTGGCAGCGTCCAGGTGATAGGCCGGGTCAAACGTAAAGTGCGTTTGGCCGCAGGTTTAAACGACAGTTTAGTCTTAAGCAAACAAGCCATGACCCGGGGTTGGGAATGCCTGGCTTTGTTTGCTGAACGTCTGCAAGATATTCCTTCTGCAAATATCCGTATCGTTGGCACAGCCACACTTCGATTAGCCCGTAACGTCAAAACCTTTCTGGTTGAAGCTGAAGCTATTTTAGGCCAGCCTATTCAGGTGATTTCCGGAGAAGAAGAAGCCCGCATTATTTATCTTGGCGTAGCCCATACCTCCAATTGTGACTCCAATCGTCTGGTGATCGACATAGGCGGCGCTTCAACTGAAATCGTAGTTGGGCAGGGCTTCCAGCCGATTTTATTGTCCAGTCTGAATATGGGCTGTGTTACTTTTCTTGAACGTTATTTTGAAAATAACGAATTAAGTGAAGCCAACTTTAATGCTGCTATTGCCGCTGCAGAGCAGGAAATTCGTACCATCAGTGATCAGTACCTGCAGCAAGGCTGGCAAAATGCGGTTGGCGCCTCAGGCACTGTGCAGGCGATGCAGGAAATCTTAGTAGGTCAGGGTAAAGATGAAGTGATCACTTTGCCACGACTGGAAGCCATTATGCAGCAGGCCCTGGCTTGTGGTCATATGGACCAGCTGAATTTACCCGGCTTAGCTCAGGAGCGTAAGCAGGTATTCCCTTCTGGTTTAGCAATTTTAATCGCCCTGTTCCGGGTGCTGAATATCAGTGGCATGACTTTATCCGGTGGTGCTTTGCGTGAGGGGGTGCTCTACAGCATGTTACCTCAACTGCAGCATCAGGATGTACGTGCCCGCACTATGCAAAGCATGATGGTGCGTTATTACATTGACCAGCAGCATGCTGAACGGGTGGCTGATATGGCAGCTACTTTGGCCTCCCAGCTGCATCAGCAATGGAATTTAGCCAGTTTTGAAGGTTTAGCCATGTTGCGCTCAGGTGCTTTATTGCATGAGCTTGGCTTGTTGATTGAATACAAAAACCATCACCACCATGGCGCTTATATTATCAGCCATGCCGAACTGCCGGGTTTTACCCGGGCACAGCAACAACTGCTGATGGCTCTGGTATATAACCACAGGGCTGATATTCACAAAGAAATTTTGTCGAAACAAACCATGACCTCAGTGCTGCTTGCCGTGCGGCTAACCCGTTTATTGCGGCTTT
>Ga0180008_1002483_pt1 | contig 9999 bp, 7 predicted proteins | sample MM_PW_MetaG_FD_121121 | JGI IMG/M metagenome (GOLD analysis project Ga0180008, IMG submission 121121) | Groundwater microbial communities from the Aspo Hard Rock Laboratory (HRL) deep subsurface site, Sweden - MM_PW_MetaG | ecosystem: Environmental > Aquatic > Deep subsurface > Groundwater... | reverse complement strand
GCGGCGGCGGTGAAGCTGCCGGCTTCGGCGACACAACTGAAGGCGCGCATGTTTTGCAAAGTGTCCATGGGGTGCTCTCAAGGGAGATGGCAAATTGTGACACGAAGTTACGGGGGCGAGTGACCCCGACCAATGGATTATCGCCTGAACGGTAACAAAGATTCACAGGAATCCCACCTTATCGCCATTCCTCGCGCCCCCTAGAATTGCCGCACCGTCCCCGCCACACCACCTCAGGAATTCGCAGCAGTGCCGCGTCGCATCAGCAGAGAGCTGAAGACTCTCAGTGTTTGGGCTTTATCGTTAGCAATCAGCGGCTGCATCGGAACCGGAGGAATTGCCCCCCAAGGCAAGCGCCTCGCCGCCAATACCCTGGCCACCGACGACGCGATCCAGAGCGCCGCCCGGGATGCCCACTGGCCGACCCTCCAGTGGTGGCAGGCCTATGGCGACCCGCAACTCAATCGTTGGATCAACCTCGCCGTGCACGGCAGCCCAAGCCTGGCTGAAGCCGCCGCCCGGGTGCGTGAAGCGCGGGCCATGGCCGGGCTGGCCGAGTCCGCCGAGGCCGTGCAGATCCACGGCGAGGCCGCCCTCAAGCGCCACAACTGGCCCAGCGACCCCTTCTACGGCCCCGGCAAACTGGACAACGCCAGCACCTGGGACAACAACGCCGCCCTGGGCCTGAGCTACGCCCTCGACCTGTGGGGGCGCGAGCGCAACGCCAGCGAGCGCGCCGTCGACCTGGCGCACATGAGTGTCGCCCAAGCGCGCCAGGCCCAGCTCGAACTGCAGAACAACGTGGTGCGCGCCTATATCCAACTGTCGCTGCATTACGCCCAGCGCGATATCCTCACCGCCACCCTGGCCCAGCAACAGCAGATCCTCGACCTGGCGCAAAAGCGCCTGGACGGTGGCATCGGCACGCACTTTGAAGTCAGCCAGGCCCAGACTCCGTTGCCGGAGACCCACCGGCAATTGGACGCTCTCGATGAAGACATCGCCCTGACTCGTAACCAACTGGCGGCCTTGGCCGGCAGGGGCCCGGGGGAAGGCGCGAAACTGCAGCGGCCGACCCTGGCTTTGGGCGCGCCCCTGAAACTGCCGTCGGCACTGCCTGCCGAGCTGCTTGGCCAGCGCCCCGACGTGGTCGCCAGCCGCTGGCAAGTGGCGGCCCAGGCCCGGGGGATCGACGTGGCACACGCGGGTTTCTACCCCAATGTCGACCTGGTGGGCAGCCTTGGCTACGTTGCCACCGGCGGCGGCATGCTGGAGTTTCTCACCGGCAAGAAGCTCAACTACAGCGTCGGCCCGGCGATCACCCTGCCGATCTTCGACGGTGGCCGCCTGCGTGCGCAGTTGGGCGAGGCCAGCGCCGGCTACGACATGGCCGTGGCCCGCTACAACCAGACCCTGGTCAATGCGCTCAAGGGCATCAGCGACCAACTGATCCACCGTGAATCCATGGCCAAGCAGCAGACCTTCGCCGCCGAATCGGTGGCCTCGGCGCGCAAAACCTATGACATCGCGATGATCGCCTACCAGCGTGGCCTGACCGATTACCTCAATGTGCTCAATGCCCAGACCTTGCTGTTTCGCCAGCAACAGGTCGAACAGCAGGTCCAGGCCGCGCGCCTGAGTGCCCATGCCGAACTGGTCACCGCCCTGGGCGGTGGCCTTGGCGCAGGCAGCGATGTGCCGGCAGCGGGCACCACCCTCGCGAGCAAGACCCCGGCGGCCCTGGCCGTGTTCGATCACTGATCAGGTTTCCCATGACTCCCTTGCCTGCACCGCTGCGTTGGCTGCATTCCCTGGAATGGCGCCGTGGCTTTTTCGACTGGGCGCGCAGTGATGGCGTGACCTGGGTGTATATCTTCAAAGTCCTGATCGCCGCGTTCCTTACCCTGTGGCTGGCCATGCGCCTGGAACTGGCGCAACCGCGCACGGCGATGATCACCGTGTTTATCGTGATGCAGCCGCAAAGCGGCCAGGTGTTTGCCAAGAGCTTCTACCGCTTCCTCGGCACCCTGGCGGGGTCGGCGGTGATGGTGTTGCTGATCGCCCTGTTTGCGCAAAACACCGAGTTGTTCCTGGGCGCGCTGGCGATCTGGGTGGGCGTGTGCACGGCTGGCGCCACGCGCAACCGCAACTTCCGTGCCTACGGTTTTGTGCTGGCGGGCTATACGGCCGCGATGGTGGGCCTGCCGGCGCTGGCCCATCCGGACGGTGCCTTTATGGCGGCGGTATGGCGGGTGCTGGAAATCTCCCTGGGGATTGTGTGCGCGACCCTGGTCAGTACCGCGATCCTGCCGCAAACCAGCAGCGCAGCCATGCGCAACGCGTTGTACCAGCGCTTCGGCACCTTCGCCCTGTTCGTGACCGACGGCCTGCGTGGCCGTAGCCAGCGTGAAGGTTTTGAAAGCAACAACGTGCGGTTTATCGCCGAAGCCGTGGGCCTGGAAGGCCTGCGCAGCGTCACCGTGTTTGAAGACCCGCATATGCGTCGGCGCAATGGCCGGCTCAGCCGTCTGAACAGCGAATTCATGGGCATCACCACGCGCTTCAATGCCCTGCACCAGTTGCTTGAACGCCTGCGCAGCGATGCTGCCGACCCTGTGGTGGCCGCAATCACGCCTGGCCTGCAGGACTTGGCCGAACGGCTTGATGGCTTCAGCGGGCGCGCCCTGACCATCCCGGATGCCGCGCGCCTGGTGAGCCAACTGAGTGCCTACAAGGACAGCTTGCCCGCCAAGGTGCGCAGCCTGCGGGCGCGGTTCCAGGAGAGCAACCCGAGCGATGCCGAGCAGTTGGATTTCCATACCGCTTATGAGCTGCTGTACCGCTTTGTCGATGACCTGCACAACTATGCGCAGACCCACGCCTCCCTGGCCGAGCACAGCCACGAACGCGAGCATTGGGACGAACCCTACACCCCGAAAACCAACTGGCTGGCCTGCGCCGCCTCGGGGATTCGCGCGTCATTCATTCTGGTGGTGCTGGGCAGTTACTGGGTGGCCACCGCCTGGCCCAGCGGCGCCACCATGACCCTGATCGCGGCGGCGACCGTGGGCCTGTCGGCCGCCACGCCGAACCCCAAGCGCATGGCCTTCCAGATGGCCTGCGGGACCTTGATCGGCGCCCTGGTGGGGTTCGTCGAGATGTTCTTCGTCTTCCCCTGGATCGACGGCTTTCCCTTGCTCTGTGTGATGCTCGCGCCGGTGATCGTGCTCGGCGCGTTTCTCTCGTCGCGCCCGCACTACGCCGGGGTCGGCCTGGGCCTGCTGATTTTCTTCAGCACCGGTTCCGTGCCGGATAGCCTGACGGTCTACAACCCCTACACCTTTATCAACGACTACATCGCCATGATCATCGGCATGCTGGTGTGTGCCGCAGCGGGGGCGATCATCCTGCCGCCCAACAGTCCCTGGCTGTGGCGCCGCCTGGAGCGCGACCTGCGCGAGCAAGTGGTGTATGCGATCAGCGGCAAGCTCAAGGGCCTGGCCTCGGGTTTCGAAAGCCGCACCCGTGACCTGCTGCACCAGGCCTATGGCCTGGCCGCCGGCCAGCCGCAGGTGCAACGCAACCTGTTGCGCTGGATGTTCGTGGTGCTGGAAGTCGGCCACGCCGTTATCGAGTTGCGCAAGGAGCAGGCAATCCTGCCGGTGCACCCGGCGTATGCCGAGTCCCAGCCGTGGCGCCAGGCGATCCGGGTGATGGGGCGTTCGCTGGTGCGGCTGTTCCTGCAACCAGGCCAGAGCAACCTGGAGCGCGCCTTGATTGCGGTGGATCACGCCATCAGCCGTGTACAGGCCACCGACGAACCCTTCGCCCCGCACTTCGATACTTCGGCCCTGCGCCGGGTGAAAAGCTACCTGCACTTTATCCGCACGTCCCTGTTGGACCCGCAATCGCCCCTGGCTGCGCTCAAGCCTGAAGGAACCGTTCATGCCCCGTGAAATCGCTTTCCACGGCATCTACATGCCGACCATGACCCTGATGTTTTTCATCGCGGCAGGGCTGGCCTGGGCCCTGGATCGCTTCCTTGCCGGCTTTGACCTGTACCGTTTTTTCTGGCACCCGGCGCTGTTGCGCCTGAGCCTGTTCACCTGTCTTTTCGGCGCCATGGCGCTGACCGTCTACCGTTGAGAATGCCCCGATGAAAAAGTTTTTCAGCCTGCTCGCAACCCTGCTGGTGTTGGCCCTGGCGATCTGGATAGGTCGTACGTTGTGGGTGCACTACATGCAGACCCCGTGGACCCGCGATGGCCGGGTGCGTGCCGATATCATCAACGTCGCCGCAGACGTGACCGGCGAAGTGGTCGACGTGCCGGTACGCGACAACCAGTTGGTGAAAAAGGGCGACCTGCTGATGCAGATCGACCCCGAGCACTACCGCATCGCAGTCAAGCAGGCGCAATCACTGGTGGCTTCACGCAAGGCCACCTGGGAGATGCGCAAGGTCAACGCCCATCGCCGCGCCGACCTCGATGCCCTGGTGATCTCCAAGGAAAACCGCGACGACGCCAGCAACATTGCCGACTCGGCCCTGGCCGACTACCAGCACGCCCTGGCGCAGCTGGAAGCTGCCGAGCTCAATCTCAAGCGCACCCAGGTTGTAGCGGCGGTTGATGGCTACGTCACCAACCTCAACGTGCACCGTGGCGATTACGCGCGCATCGGCGAAGCCAAGATGGCGGTAGTCGATAAGAACTCGTTCTGGGTCTACGGCTTCTTCGAAGAAACCAAGCTGCCCCGCGTCAGGGTCGGGGACAAGGCCGATATGCAACTGATGAGCGGCGAGACCCTCAAGGGCCACGTAGAAAGCATCTCCCGCGGTATTTACGACCGCGACAACCCCGAGAGCCGCGAACTGATCGCCGACGTGAACCCGACGTTCAACTGGGTGCGCCTGGCCCAGCGGGTGCCGGTGCGTATTCATATCGATGAAGTGCCAGAGGGGGTGTTGTTGGCGGCGGGGATTACCTGCACGGTGATCGTGAACCCGATACAAGGCTAAACAGAGGGCATCGGGCACCACGGGGTACCAGGTGCCCGGCGTGAGCGTTGACGATTTTCGCCGGCAAGCCGGCTCCTACAGGTGCTGCGGTCTTTGAATAGACCTACAACTGGCCATCCAAGCCAAACCGCTTCTTCAACACCTTCTCCAGCAACCCCTTGGGCAGCAGCGCCGCCATCAACGGCAACGCCCGGCTGCCGTTGCCCGAGCGCAGCAGGCGTGGCGGCTCGCTCTGTTGCACGGCCTTGAGTACATCCGCCGCAAAGCGGCTGGCCGGGGTCGGCTTGTCTTGTGAGGCTTGGGAGCGGGCGCGGATGCTTTCGCGCAGTGGCCACCACGGTGATTGTTCATTGATCAGCAATTCGGCCTGGGTGCCGGCATTCTTGGCAAAGGCAGTGTTGATCGCCCCCGGCTGCACTTCCATGACCCGCACGCCAAACGGTGCCAGTTCCATGCGCAATGCGTCGCTCAGTGCATGCACGGCGGCCTTGGAGGCGCAGTAGGCGCCGGCAAACGGTGTGACCAGCACCCCGGAAACACTGCCGATGTTCACCACCAGCCCCTGGCGCTTGCGCAGGGCGGGGAATAGTGCCTGGGTCACGCCGACGAGGGAGAACACATTGGTCTGGAACTGGTGCTGCATTGCCTCGGTACCGCCATCGAGCAGCGGGCCCATGGCGCCGTAGCCGGCGTTGTTGATCAATACATCCAGCTCGCCCACCTGTCCGGCCAATTGCGCCAGGGCCGCGCCATCGTTGACGTCCAGCTGTACAGCCTGGAAACCGGCAGTTGCCAGGGCGGTGACGTCTTCGGGGCGGCGGGCGCTGGCCCACACGTCGTAGCCTGCAACCTTGAAGGCATCGGCCAGGGCACGGCCAATGCCGCTGGAGCAACCGGTGATAAGTACGTTGGGCATGGATCAATCCTTTGTGGTTGTTAGTCGCTGAAGCTGCCTTGCAGGCGTTCGGCACGAAACTCCAGGGTTTGCGGGCGATAGCCGGGGCGCAGGGGAGGCACGGGTAGACAATCTTCCCAAGTGGCGCCGGCCTGCAACTCGCCGGGACCGCGATAGCGGGGCGCAGCATAGACGTTGTCGGCCAGGTTCACTGTGTCGCCCGGCGCGTAGGCGGCGACGCGCCAGCGCAGCTCGGTCAGGGGCACGTCGTTGCCGTTGTTGAGCTTGAGCTGCAAGGGGCGGTCGGCGGGGCACTGATCGGGAGCATAGTGGATGCGCAGTTCCAGGCGCGCCAGTTGCTGGGCCTCGCGGTTATCCAGCCAGACCACCCATACCGCCACCAGCCCCAGGCCGATGGCGGCCGCCAGGGAAACCGGCAATGCCTTGGCCGGGTAGCGCAGCAGCAGGATAAGCCAGGTGATGATCAGTAGAACGCCGAAGAACATGAAGGCAGCCTCGCGGATGGATGAACCATCGTACCGTTGACAGGGTGCAACTGCCTATCGGGTTGCGAGCATGGTCCTGGGACATCTTCCCTTACTGTTTCACTGGAATTGATGGAATCGCTCGCATCACATACCGATATACAGCCACAGACTGACAACAGTTGCTCTGCGGATTCCTTCGTGTCTGTCGGGGACAAAAACCATGAACCTATCGATACAGCGTCATTCTTTTCCAGCCTATGAATACGTTGAGACTAGCCAGCAAAGCCGCGCAAGAGCGTCCACACCCGGTACGCAATCAACCACCGGTGCAGGCCCCCGTGACCTGGACAACCGTAACTCGCTGACACTGACCCTGGCGGGCCTGGAGGAAGGCATTACGACGGGGCGTATAGCCAATGAGCGTATTTTCCCAGCCCTGCAAACCGCAAAGGTACAACTGGCACCCGGTGCGCAGCACTCCGGCCCGATACTGGAAGTCAGCCTAGTGCAATACATCACAGCCAATGGCTGGAGTATTCCGCAAAACCGAGAAGAGCTCATCCAACTCAGGCAGACCCTCTCTTCCCTGGAACCGACCAGCACTTCAAATGCTTACGCCGTCATTACCGAGCGAATAGCCAAGGCCAATGCCGAGAAAACCAAATTCAAAAAGATCGCATTGGACACGGCTGCGGCCTTTCCAGATGTGCGCGCACAAGCCAAAAAACGTGCCGAAGAAATCGTCCTCAAATTGACCGGCACCTCTGTGGACGCCGACAAGACTTATCTGAATCGTTTTAACGCAGCCCAACCGGCGGCAACCGCGACCGGCTGGGAGCACATGAGTGAGGAACCCACTTCTTCAATCAGTTTGACCGATGCGGTATTGAAGAACTTTTCCGAGAACGATTGGACGCCCGGCAATCTGGACTCGCAAGCGGGGTTGTATAAAGACGGGCCCGGAAAAAGCAAAGAAGCGGGCTACGGCGCACATAACCAGATTCCCCTGGCCCCCTCCGATTTTATGAAGGCCCTTTGGCAATCCGACTTCCAGGCGAGCGTGTCGCAAAGCATCGACAACTTCTGGAAAGACCACGGCGATGACTATCGGACTGTCCAGAAAGGCACCTTTATCTACAGGGCAGGCGAGCAACTCAAGTCCCAGGAGGCCAAGCTACCTGCCGAGCGCGTGTTGCAGCCTCCCGAGCATCAGTTTTCCAGGAGCGACTACAAACGACTGATGAAGGCGGTTTGCGGTGAGGAGGTGTCTGAAGTCCAGCCCCTGACCGTCGAAAAACTGCAGGCAAAATCCCCGGTCACCGGCGATGTCCAGGCCCATGCATTCGATATCAATGGTTTCCAGTCAAATGACATTGTGCGTTTTACCCTGCCCGGCGAGGGGCCGGCGAAATATGTCAACGGCCGTCTGGACGGTGGGCAGATTCTCTATATTCCTGACGCTCAGCCAGCCTTTCTGAAATTTGCTTCGCTGGAAAAAATGGATCAATGGGTCAGTGACCAAGCCAAGACGCCTCAGTCGCTCAAAGCGCTGGAGTCGCACTTCTCGCTGGCAGATCGGCAGGACAGGGAGTCCCCGGGGCTTGGGCAGACATTCTTGAATGCCGTCGTGCCGCTGACGCTCCTGATCCCTGAGGCACGCCCCAAAGAAGGCGTCGACACGTCGTTTGAATACCTCGGTACGGGCTACGCCAGCCATCAGGAGGGAGAAGTCATTGACCGCAGTAATGTCGCGATCAAGGGCGATGTGTTCAGCCACATGGCTGCTCTAAGCCAGCAGCGCATGAAAAGTGACGCAGACACTGCGATCAAATCCAACAGCGAAGTCACCCGTGATATCTGGCTCAACGACCTCTCGGTCGGCGCAGGACTGCTGGTCAAACTGGCCCCGCTGGGCGTTCCGGTCGCTGCTGCCGCAGCTGTTACAAGCCTTGCGGAACTGGCACTGGGCGCAGAAAAAGAAGCCTCGGGCGACACCCAGGCTGAACGCCATGACGGGGCGTCGAAGACATTCGACGGGATGCTCAACGTGCTGTTCTCTTCGGTCGGTGTCAGCTCAAAAGCCGAAGACCCCTTTACGCTGCCCGAAGAGCAGACGCCAGCCCTTGAAACACCCCTCGAACCGGCGCCCGAACCTGAACGGGGTGTTGAAGACCTTGGTCTGGAGGTGCCCAATCGTCTGCAACCATCACAAGCGGGCAACATCAGTGCCTACGCCGTTGCGGAGGGTGACGAATTGCTCGCCAAGAGTACGGTCAATGCCAAAGGGATTTATCAATACAAGGACGAAGTGGGAAACGATCGCTGGTTTATTCGTTACACCGATCAGTCGGGTAGCGCCAAGACGTATGAGATCAAAGGTGATTTCAAACTCAGCGACAACTATGTCCAGATTATTGATCCCCAGAGCGGCAAACCCGTACTGACGGTCGAAGCGGGTGCTGACAACGAATGGCGCTCAAGCAGGATGCTGGGAGGCAACAAAAAGGGTAAGGGCGTGGCCGCGGGTCGGGAGCGGCCTGCCGGGCCAGGCCTGGCTGAATCGAGCTCGGTAATGAATCAGCCATTGGTCAATCATCAGGATTGGCAAACGCTGGTGGACTCGGGCACCTACAACGGCAAGCCCATTTACATTCACTACACCAGCAAGGAAGGCGCCGAGGCGATCGCTCGGGAGCGAAGCATTAATGACCTGGCGCGTGGTGAGCGGCGTGCAGGTTCAAAGGGCGGCGTTTACGTTAACCCCCCCGGCCAGCAATTCAATAGTGAAAACGTTGAGAACCTGTTGTTTTTAGGGAATGAGCGCTATGTGGGCAGTGGCGACTACATGGTGATATTCAGCTCGGACCAGGCTCCGACGGATTTAGGCCCAGTGACTGCTGGCAGCCCGTTTGTCGAACTGAAAATGCCCAAAGAAATCAGGCTGACACCGTCGAACTTTCTGTATCTGGGGCCCAACAGTTTCAAGGATTATTTCGAATGAGGGGAGCAACGCTGAAGAAGTGATCGCCCCATTCTGCGCTGTGGGGCATCCAGAAAAAGCCCCCACCCAACCCACTGCGGATAGGGGACGCAATGGGCTGGGCGAGGGCTTTTTGTTCTGCGGGGTTACTGCGCGATGGTTTTCACCGACACGCCACGTTCAACCGGGGTAGAGCGCCCGTAGATATCTTCGAACCGCTCGATATCGTCCTCGCCCAGGTAGCTGCCCGATTGCACTTCGATAATCTCCAGCGGGATCTTGCCGGGGTTGCGCAGGCGATGCACCGAGGCAATCGGAATGTAGGTGGATTGGTTCTCGCACAGCAGGAACACGTTCTCGTCGCAAGTCACCTCGGCGGTACCGCTGACCACGATCCAGTGTTCGGCACGGTGGTGGTGCATCTGCAGCGACAGGCACGCGCCCGGCTTGACCGAGATGTGTTTGACCTGGAACCGCCCGCCCATGTCCACCGAGTCGTAGGAACCCCACGGACGGTAGACCTCGCAGTGGTTCTGGGTCTCGCTGCGCCCCTGTTCGTTGAGGGTGTTGACCATCTGTTTGACGCCCTGGACCTTGTCCTTGTGGGCAATCATCATCG
>Ga0180008_1002482_pt1 | contig 10005 bp, 10 predicted proteins | sample MM_PW_MetaG_FD_121121 | JGI IMG/M metagenome (GOLD analysis project Ga0180008, IMG submission 121121) | Groundwater microbial communities from the Aspo Hard Rock Laboratory (HRL) deep subsurface site, Sweden - MM_PW_MetaG | ecosystem: Environmental > Aquatic > Deep subsurface > Groundwater... | reverse complement strand
GCCGAACCTTGTACGTTTAGCCGCGACGGCATCCGCTTGCTCCAGGCCTGTGATGTCACCACGCTACCGGGCTTTGCCGAAGGCCGCGTCAGCGTGCAGGACGAAGCGGCGCAACTGGCGGCCAAGTTGCTCGACCTCGCCCCCGGCCAACGCGTGCTGGACGCCTGCGCTGCGCCCGGCGGCAAGACCTGTCATCTGCTCGAAGCCGAACCGGCACTGGCCGGCGTAGTCGCGGTAGACCTAGAAGAAAAACGCCTGGTGCGGGTGCGTGAGAATCTCAAGCGCCTGGGCCTGGACGCCGAGCTGATCGCCGCCGACGGTCGCGACTTGGACGCCTGGTGGGACGGTAAAGCATTCCAGCGCATCCTGCTCGACGCGCCTTGCTCGGCCACCGGGGTGATCCGCCGCCACCCAGATATCAAACTGACCCGTCAGCCCGACGACATTGCCGCCCTGGCGCAGTTGCAGGGCGAGTTGCTGGACAGCCTGTGGCAAACCCTTGAGGTTGGCGGCATCCTGCTCTATGCAACCTGCTCGGTGATGCCGGCAGAAAACAGCGACAACATTGCCGCTTTTCTCGCCCGTACCCCCGGTGCGCGTGAGCTGGATATTGCCGGGGCGTTCGGTCACAAGACCGCCCACGGGCGCCAGCTATTCCCGCAAGTAGACGGCCACGACGGCTTCTACTATGCCAAGCTGATGAAAATCGCTGCCGCTGCGCGCAGCTGAGGAACACACGGCATGAAGATCATCATTCTCGGTGCAGGCCAGGTCGGCGGCACCTTGGCCGAACACCTGGCCAGCGAAGCCAACGACATCACCGTGGTCGACACGGACGGCGAGCGCCTGCGTGACCTCGGCGACCGCCTGGATATCCGCACCGTACAGGGCCGGGGCTCGTTCCCCACGGTATTGCGCCAAGCCGGTGCAGACGATGCCGACATGCTGGTGGCGGTGACCAACAGCGACGAGATCAACATGATCGCCTGCCAGGTGGCCTACAGCTTGTTCCACACCCCGACCAAGATTGCCCGGGTGCGCGAAGCGGCCTACCTGACCCGCAGCGGCCTGTTCTGCAACGAGTCGATCCCGGTCGACGTGCTGATCAGCCCCGAGCAGGTGGTGACCAATTACATCAAGCGCCTGATCGAATACCCCGGTGCGCTGCAGGTCATCGACTTTGCCGACGGCAAAGCTCAGTTGGTCGCGGTCAAGGCCTATTACGGCGGCCCACTGGTCGGTCAGCAACTGCGGCAATTACGCGAACACATGCCCAATGTCGACACCCGTGTGGCGGCGATCTTCCGCCGCAACCGGGCGATCATGCCGAAGGGCGACACGGTGATCGAAGCCGATGACGAAGTGTTCTTTATCGCCGCCAAGGCGCATATCCGCGCGGTGATGAGCGAGATGCGCCGCATGGAAGACAGCTACAAGAAGATCGTCATCGCGGGCGGTGGGCATATCGGCGAGCGCCTGGCCGAAGCCATCGAGAGCCGCTACCAAGTGAAGATTATCGAGATGAACCCGGCGCGCTGCCGCTACCTCTCGGAAACCCTCGACAGCACCATCGTGCTGCAGGGCAGCGCCTCAGACCGCGACCTGCTGGTGGAAGAAAACATCAGCGACGCCGACCTGTTCCTGGCACTGACCAACGACGACGAAGCCAACATCATGTCGTCCTTGCTGGCCAAGCGCCTCGGCGCGCGCAAGGTGATGACCATCATCAACAATCCCGCCTATGTGGACCTGGTCCAGGGCGGCGAAATCGACATCGCCATCAGCCCGCAAATGGCCACCATCGGCACCTTGCTGACCCACGTGCGCCGTGGCGATATCGAAAGCGTGCACTCCTTGCGCCGCGGTGCAGCCGAAGCCATCGAAGCCATCGCGCATGGCGACGCCAAATCGAGCAAGGTGGTCGGCCGCGCAATCAAGGACATTGACCTGCCGCCCGGCACCACCATCGGCGCAATCATTCGCAATGAAGAAGTGCTGATTGCCCATGACGCCACGGTGATCAATTCCGGCGACCATGTGATCCTGTTCCTGGTCGACAAAAAATACATTCGCGATGCCGAGCGGTTGTTCCAGGTCGGCCTGACCTTCTTCTAGGAAGCGCGCCATGAGTACAGAAGCGCTGGAAAAGATGCTGGCCAAGGGTGTGGATAACGCCCTGCTGCGCTTCGGCCTGGGCAAGGGCTATCTGGACGCGGGCGATAACTCGCGGGCGGCGCAGCACCTGCAATGCTGCGTGCAGTTCGACCCGCAATATTCGGCAGCCTGGAAGCTGCTCGGTAAAGCGCTACTCGCCGCCGAGCAACCGCTGGCGGCACGCCAGGCCTGGGAGCAGGGCATGGCGGCTGCGCAAGCGCGGGGAGATAAGCAGGCGGAAAAGGAAATGACGGTGTTTCTGCGCAAGCTGGCGAAGCAGCACCCCGCCGACTAGCGCTGACGGCGGGCCTGGCCATTTCTCTCATGCACCCAACCACGGCCGCTGCTGGCCAGCGCAGGCTTGGCTACTGGCCTGCAAGTGCGGCCGAACCTAGGTAATACGCACTGCCACCGCGAATGCACGGCAGCAGTTGCGCTTAATTCGCTGTGGCGACGCGCCTTACCATCAGCCGAGTAATGGCGTTGAGCAACATGCCGTAGAGCGGCACGAAAAGCAGCAAGCTGACCGCCAGCTTGATCACATAATCCACGCTGGCAATCTCGACCCAGTGCTCGGCCATAAACGGGTCGCTGCTGTGCCAAAAGGCGATGGCAAAGAACACCGCGGTATCCAGTAGATTGCCCAATACCGTCGAGGCCGCTGGCGCGACCCACCATTGTCGCAAGTTGCGCAAACGGTCGAACACCTGAATATCCAGCAGTTGGCCGAGGGCATAGGCAAGGAAGCTGGCCAGGGCGATGCGGGCAACGAATACGTTGAACTCCTGCAGCGCGGCAAACCCGGCAAAACTGCCGCTCTGGAACAGCACCGACACTACATACGAAGCGAGCAAGGCGGGCAGCATCACCCGCGCGATGACTTTCCGCGCCGGATCTTTGCCAAGCAGGCGTACGGTGAGGTCAGTGGCCAGGAAGATAAACGGAAAGCTGAACGCGCCCCAGGTGGTCTGCCAGCCGAACAGGGTCATGGGCAGTTGCACCAGGTAGTTACTGGCAATGATGATCAGCATGTGAAAGGCGATCAGGCCGGCCAGAGCCGGGCGCCAGATCGACGGAGAAACCGTTGGCATGTCATGTCCTTTTTGAATGAGATGGGGTTAGGGAACCCATTGCCGCGGCAGGGAAAAGTAGCCGCGCGGCATTCTAGCGTTTTCTTGACCGAGAGGATGGTTTTCCTCGCGTAACCAGACCGCTGGTCAGCGTTCGATAAAGCGCAGGCCGATGCCGTCGGCATCTACGCGCATAACTTCCATCTGCAGCACCGGTGCCTCGATAGGCAAATCCTGCACCTGGCCGGTAACAATCGTGCCGTAGGGCAGGGCCGCGAGGTCAGGGTGTTTGACGTAAACGCCACCGTCAGAAAGGTCGCGGGTCTGCGCCACGACTTCACCGAAACTCGGGTGGCATATCTTGATCCGACACTTCATTGGGGTGCGAGGATGCTGGCGTTGACTGGGCATAAACCTGACCGACCTCTATAAGGGTGGTGCGATTAATAGCGAAAAACCCTGAAACCGCCAAGCATTAATACTGAAAAGGTGCCACGTGGGCACCTCAACTCAATACCACTTCACCTCGCCTGGCGGACGCTTCTTGAAGCGTTTCATGGTCCACATGTACTGGCTCGGGTAAGCCCGCACATAACGCGCGATCACTGTACTCATGGCAGCAACCGCCGTGGCCGTGTCGGTGCTGTACATCTCCTCCGGGGCGGCCTCAAGAATCACCTTGAAACCCGAGCCATCCGGCAGGCGCAGCGCATGCAAAAACACACCACGGGCCTTGCCGCCACTGAGCATGCCGGCCACAAACTTGCTGGTCAGTGCCTCGGTGCCGAGGAAGGGCACAAATACGCCAGAAGACAGGCTCGGCTCTGGATCGGCCGGAATCCCCACCGCCCCGCCTTTGCGCACTTCCTTGATGACGCTGAGGATGCCTTCTTTGGTCGACGGCGCGACGCGGTTGCCCATCTGCACGCGCTGTTGGCGCAACAAGTCATCGACCGCCTTGAGCTTAGGCGGACGGAAGAAAATGATCGGTTTGCACTGGTTGCAATAGAAATGGTTAAGCACTTCCCAGTTACCGAGGTGACTGGTGATGCCGACCACGCCTTGGCCACTGGCCAAGGCGTCTTGCAAGACCTCAATACCTTCAACTTCGCGGACTAGACCCAAGGTCTTCTGTGCGGGCCAGATCCAGGCGCAGGCGCTCTCGGTAAAGGCGCGGCCGATATCCATCAATGATTGGCGCAACAACCGCTGGTGTTGTGCTTCATCCAACTCAGGAAAGCATTTGCGTAGGTTGATGCTGGCCACTTCTCGCGAACTGTTGGGCAGCTTCCACATCAGCCAACCAATCGCCGCCCCCACAGCCTGCACCGCGCGCCACGGCAGTAACGCGAACAAACGCAGAAAGCCCACAACCAGGGCACCTTTGAGCTTTTCCACAGGCAACTCCAGCCGATCAAAAGGCGCTTAGTGTAACCGGCCACGCGGCTCGGTGTTCAGTCGCGGCGCAACGCCGCGTAGCGATCACAGTCAGTGATGTGATCCATGACCATGCCGGTGGCCTGCATGTAGGCATAACAAATGGTCGGCCCGACGAAGGTGAAACCGGCCTTCTTCAAGGCCTTGCTCATGGCCTCGGCTTCGGCGGTGATAGCCGGCACCTGGCTGCGCTCGCTGAAGTGATTGATCATCGGTGCACCACCGACAAACGACCAAAGCAGCGCCACCGGGTCATCCAGTTTTAACCAGGCCTGGGCATTCTGCCGCGCGGCTTTAAGCTTGAGGCGATTACGGATGATGCCGGCATCGTGCATCAGCGTGTCTTCGATGTATTCATCGCTGAGCGCCGCCAAACGCTGCACATCAAAGCCGAACAACACCTCGCGGTAGCGCTCGCGCTTCTTCAGCACGGTGATCCACGACAAGCCCGCCTGAAAGCCTTCCAACAACAACAACTCGAACAGCACCTGCGGATCGCGCTGCGGCACGCCCCATTCGTGGTCGTGGTAGGCGATATACAGCGGATCATCGGTGCACCAGAAACAGCGCGGCATGCGGGTTTTCCTGAGCTTCGGTATACTCGCGGACTTTCTGAAGCCGCCAAAGTACGGGTGATATTTGTGAGCCAGACTACGCCTGCCGTGCGCACCTTCCAAGATTTGATCCTCGCCCTGCAACAGTACTGGGCTGAGCAGGGCTGCGTAGTGATGCAGCCCTACGACATGGAAATGGGCGCGGGCACCTTCCACACCGCGACCTTCCTGCGCGCCATTGGCCCCGAGACCTGGAACGCCGCCTACGTGCAGCCTTCACGCCGTCCGGCCGACGGTCGCTACGGTGAAAACCCCAACCGTCTGCAGCACTACTACCAGTTCCAAGTGGTTCTCAAGCCGAACCCGGAAAACTTCCAGGAGCTGTACCTCGGCTCGCTGAAAGCCATCGGCATCGACCCGCTGGTGCACGACATCCGCTTCGTCGAAGACAACTGGGAATCGCCGACCCTCGGCGCCTGGGGTCTGGGCTGGGAAATCTGGCTGAACGGCATGGAAGTCACCCAATTCACCTACTTCCAGCAAGTTGGTGGCATCGAGTGCTACCCGGTGACCGGTGAGATCACCTACGGCCTTGAGCGCTTGGCCATGTACATCCAGGGCGTGGATTCGGTGTATGACCTGGTGTGGACCGACGGCCAGTTCGGCAAGGTCACCTACGGCGACGTGTTCCATCAGAACGAAGTGGAGCAATCCACCTACAACTTTGAGCACGCCAACGTCGAGAAGCTGTTTGAACTGTTCGACTTCTATGAGTCGGAAGCCAATCGCCTGATCGAGTTGGAGTTGCCGCTGCCGACTTACGAGATGGTGCTCAAGGCCTCGCACACCTTTAACTTGCTGGATGCGCGCCGGGCGATCTCGGTAACCGCACGTCAGCAGTACATCCTGCGTGTACGCGCCCTGGCCCGCTCGGTGGCGCAGAGCTACCTGCAAGCGCGGCGCAAACTCGGCTTCCCGCTCGCCACCCCTGACCTGCGTGATGAAGTGTTAGCCAAGCTGGAGGCAGCAGAATGAGTACCCGTGATTTCCTGGTAGAGCTGGGCACCGAAGAGCTGCCGCCAAAAGCCCTGAAAACCCTCGGTGAGGCCTTTTTGGCCGGCATCGAAAAAGGCCTGAAAACTGCTGGCTTGTCCTACAGCGCCAGCCGCTATTACGCCGCACCGCGTCGTTTGGCCGTGCTGATCGAACAGCTTGAAGAACAGCAAGCCGATCGCACCCAGAACATCGACGGCCCACCCGTGCAGGCAGCCTTCGATAAAGACGGTAATCCAACTCAGGCCGCCCTGGGCTTTGCCAAGAAGTGCGGCGTTGAGCTGAGCCAGATCGACCAGAGCGGCCCCAAGCTGAAATTCAGCCAGAGCATTCCAGGCCAGGCTGCTGCCGGTCTGCTGCCAAGCATCGTCGAAACTTCGCTGAACGAACTGCCTATCCCTAAGCGCATGCGCTGGGGTGCGCGTAAAACCGAATTCGTTCGCCCAAGCCAGTGGCTGGTGATGCTGTTTGGTGATGAAGTGATCGACTGCGAGATCCTCGCGCAGAAAGCGGGTCGCGTTTCCCGTGGGCATCGCTTCCACGCCAACCACGAGGTGCGCATTAGCGCGCCGGCCAGCTATGCCGAAGACCTGCGCGGCGCTTATGTGATTGCTGACTTCACCGAACGCCGTGCACAGATCGCCGCGCGTATTGACCAGCTTGCCGCCGAGCAACAAGGCACCGCGATTGTCCCGCCAGCGCTACTCGATGAAGTCAGCGCGCTGGTTGAGTGGCCAGTTCCGCTGGTGTGCTCCTTCGAGGAGCGCTTCCTCGAGGTGCCGCAAGAAGCACTGATCATCACCATGCAGGACAACCAGAAGTACTTCTGCCTGCTGGATGCTAACGGCAAGCTGCTGCCGCGCTTTATCACCGTGGCCAACGTCGAGAGCAAAGACCCGGCGCAGATCATTTCCGGCAACGAGAAGGTGGTGCGTCCGCGCCTGACCGACGCCGAGTTCTTCTTCAAGCAAGACAAGAAGCAGAAGTTGGAAAGCTTCAACCAGCGCCTGGCCAATGTGGTGTTCCAGGCTCAGCTGGGTTCGTTATTCGACAAGGCGCAGCGAGTTTCTGCCCTGGCCGGTTTTATCGCCGAGCGTACCGCTGGCAACGCCACGAATGCCGCCCGCGCGGGCCTGCTGTGCAAATGCGACCTGGCCAGTGAGATGGTCGGCGAGTTCCCGGAAATGCAGGGTATCGCCGGTTACTACTACGCCAAGCATGACGGCGAAGACGAAGACGTCGCCCTGGCGCTGAACGAGCAGTACATGCCGCGCGGTGCCGGCGCTGAACTGCCCAGCACCCTCACCGGCTCTGCTGTGGCCCTGGCTGACAAGCTGGATACTCTGGTCGGGATCTTCGGCATCGGCATGCTGCCCACCGGCAGCAAAGATCCGTATGCCTTGCGCCGTGCGGCGCTCGGTGTGCTGCGTATCCTGATCGAGAAGCAGCTGGACCTCGACCTGGCCGACGCCGTGGCGTTCGCCATCAAGCAGTTTGGCGACAAGGTGAAAGCCGCTGGCCTGGCCTCTCAGGTGCTGGACTTTATCTTCGACCGTCTGCGCGCACGTTATGAAGACGAAGGCGTGGAAGTGGCCGTGTACCAGGCCGTGCGTGCCGTCAGCCCGACCTCGCCGCTGGACTTCGACCAGCGCGTACAGGCTGTGCAGGGTTTCCGTGCGCTGCCGCAGGCTGCCGCATTGGCCGCTGCCAACAAGCGCGTCTCCAACTTGTTGAGCAAGGCCGAAGGGCAAGTGGCGGCGAGCGTCGAAGCCCACTACTTCGACAACCCCAGCGAGTTTGCGCTGAATGCGGCTATCCAGCAGGCTGAGCAAGCGGTACAGCCACTCGCTGCGGCGCGCCAATACAACCTGGCCCTGAGCCAGCTGGCGAACTTGCGCGAGCCGGTGGATGCGTTCTTCGAGGCGGTGCTGGTCAACGCCGAAGATCCAGCCGTACGCGCCAACCGCTACGCGCTGCTGGCCAAGCTACGTGGCCTGTTCCTTGGTGTCGCCGACATCTCGGTACTCGGCTAACGCCTGCTAAATCGTAGGATGGGTTGAGCAAAGCGATACCCATCACCACCTTTACCGGGTGGCGGCCATCACCGCCAGCCGGTTCGGAATACTGCATGAAACTGCTGATTCTCGACCGCGACGGCGTAATCAATTACGACTCCGACGCCTATATCAAAAGCGTCGCTGAATGGATTCCCTTACCCGGCGCCATTGAAGCGATCGCGCGCCTGTCACAGTCCGGCTGGACAGTCGCCGTTGCCACTAATCAATCCGGGGTGGCTCGCGGCTATTACGACCTGGCCACGCTGGAAGCCATGCATGCGCGTTTACGCGAATTGGTAGCGGAGCAGGGCGGCGAATTGGGTCTGATCGTGCACTGCATTCACGGCCCGGATGAAGGCTGCGCCTGCCGTAAACCGAAACCCGGGATGCTTGAGCAGATTGCTGCGTACTATGACGTCGCACTCAAGGGTATCTGGTTTGTCGGCGACAGCAGCGGTGACCTGAAGGCCGCACAAACCGTCGACTGTCAGCCAGTTTTAGTAAAAACCGGCAAGGGTGAGCGTACCCTGGCGCAAGGATTGCCAGCGGGCACCCTGATATTCGATGATCTGGCGGCGGTTGCCGATCAGCTTCTCCACCTATAGAGCAGGCCCTGCCTGCGACGGTAAAAGCTCCCATGTCGATAGTGCAGACCCTCAGAACCTTCCTCTTCTATCTGTTGTTGTCTTTCAGCGCCTTCTTCTGGTGCACCCTCAGCGTCTTTGTCGCGCCCTTTTTACCCTTTCGTGCCCGCTACCGGTTCGTCGTGCAGAACTGGTGCCGCTGCGCCACCTGGCTGGCCAAGGTGGTGGTCGGTATCCGTTATGAGATCAAGGGCCTGGAAAATATCCCGGAGCAGCCCTGTGTAATTCTGGCCAAGCACCAGAGCACCTGGGAGACCTTCTTCCTCTGTGGCTTCTTCGAGCCGCTGAGCCAGGTGGTCAAACGCGAGCTGCTGTATGTACCGTTCTTCGGCTGGGCGATGGCCATGCTCAAGCCCATCGCCATCGACCGTAGCAACCCCAAGGCGGCACTCAAGCAACTGGCCAAAGTGGGCCATGAACGCTTGGAGCAGGGCGCCTGGGTATTGGTCTTCCCGGAAGGCACGCGTATTCCACCTGGCCAGATCGGCAAATTCAGCCGCGGCGGCGCCTCCCTCGCGGTCAACGCCAACCTGCCCGTGCTGCCGATTGCCCACAACGCTGGCGAGTTCTGGCCCAAGCAGGGCTGGGGTAAAACCCCGGGTACCGTTCAAGTGGTGATCGGCCCGCTGATGTACGCCGAATGCACCGGCCCGCGCGCCATCGCTGAACTTAACGACCGCGCCTTTGCGTGGGTCAGCCAGGCGCAGCGTGATATCGGCTCACTGGATACGCAGAACCAGCCCCTCGAAACTCAGGCGTCTGCCTGAGCCGTCTGTAACCAGGCGCCCCATGGCATCGACTCCATTAGCTCGGAGCCAAGCGTAAGGGGCGCCTACAGGCTGAAACGCTGGCTAGGGATACGTGAGGCGCTTATCGGGCGCGCAACCCAGCTTGGAGGCTAGCGGCAGGCTTCAAGCCACAGCCTGAGTTGACCGCCTGTCAACGCCACCTGATTACAGTAATTAGCCACGACCACCAGTACCGCACCTCACAATCGCCCACCTGATGCCCCTATGGGTAGCTGCTGCAGTGAGTG
>Ga0180008_1002481_pt1 | contig 10010 bp, 9 predicted proteins | sample MM_PW_MetaG_FD_121121 | JGI IMG/M metagenome (GOLD analysis project Ga0180008, IMG submission 121121) | Groundwater microbial communities from the Aspo Hard Rock Laboratory (HRL) deep subsurface site, Sweden - MM_PW_MetaG | ecosystem: Environmental > Aquatic > Deep subsurface > Groundwater... | reverse complement strand
TTAAGTCTATCAAGGGCTGTATCTATAGACTCTCCTTCGTTTCTCAATTTATTAAACTCAACTTCGTCTATCAATTTTACATCTGAAGGTAGCCTCTCCTCAACAATCTTCTTTCCTTTCTTTCCAAATATCTCAGCGTATTCTTTATCAGGAGTCCACCATTTTCCTTCTGGTCTACCTTGACGATAGATGATCTGTTTGACCTTCTCCTTCTTCGCTCTCCTAGCCCAACTCGCTGCCTCACTAATCGTATCCTTCCACCCAACAAAATCAGCTTCACTCTCAAACAACCTACGTAACTCCTCTGTCCTTGTTGCAAGTTCACTGAGAAAATTCCTTGTTAGTTCTACATCAACTTCCTTACCGTCCAGCCACTTGTTTATATCATTGAGAAGTTTGGTAGTGGTTACGTTTATGTCTTTGGCTGGTAAGTTAGGGTCTATGTCAATTAGCTCATTTACATTCTTAGCTACACTCTTCCTATCCCTCATCAAACCATCTAGAAGTTCAGTCTTCTTAGGCTTCTGACGAAAAGGTGATTTTTCAGTGGAGAGTTGGATAGGTTCACGAGTGCCTGTTTGGAGGTCGAGGTCAGTGGTTGGTTCAGTCTTAAGCCTTCCTTCTTTCTTCTTCTTAGCTAACTCTTCAAGCTCATAATCAAATTCAGCTTCTCTTTTAGTTCTAAATGTTCTTGGCTCCTCAACAGATGGTTCAATTATTGAACGGTCTCGTTTCCCAAACTCTATACCCTCAGCTTTAGCTTTTGCAGCTATATATGTAATCGCTTCAAGGTCTCCGTCAGCAACAAACTCCTTGAACTCAGCTGGAATCTCCTCCTTAACAAGTTTAAGGGCCTCACTCCTAGTCAAGAACTTTCCACTAGAATCAGCGAATCCTAGTTCCGTCCATTCTTTACCTGGATACCTGACATTGAGATCATAGTGTAACTCACCTTTTTCTCCAATGTAATTCTTTCCAGCTTTGTCCTTGGCAGCTACAACTAAATCTGGAGACAGTCTACCTGATACAAGCCCTTCCTTTATCTCTATTGGTACATCTATAAACAACCGCTCAGCTCCAGGCTTCTCCCTCAATGCTCTATCAATAACTTCATCCGCAATCTCCCTCTTAGGCTGTTTAATCTGTTTAATCTGTGTAGTCTTAGAACTCAAATCCTCCTTAATCATCTTATCGTAATCCTGCTTCTTCATCACCTCAGCTGCATAGAGTTCAGCTTGTTTCTTTTCCATATTAAGAATTTCTTGCTCTGCCTTCTTCAAAATCTCATCAGGTAGATTATCTATCTTCGTCTGCCTATCCTTCAACTCAACACCTTTTCTCACAAGAGGTTCCAAATCCCTAGAAAGCGCTTGCCTACCTCCTCTATAAAAACTACCCATAAAGGCAAATCCAATAGCATCACCAAAGATCTTAATCCCACCTCTCCAATTAGGGCTATCATCAAAGAATGAATCATCAGCTATCTCACCTATTGATCCAGATGCTACTGTATAAGGAGCCATGAACATCTCGCCAATCATCTCTGACTCATCACCTCTACGTTCCTCTGGCTCAGCTCCTAACAGTGACTTACGCAACCTATCTCTAACCTTTCTCGGTGTGTCAAAGACCCTTCCAACAGGACCTGTTACATACTTCTGCCACACAGCCATGTTACCTTCAAGCTCTTCCCAGAAGTCATTGTAGAGATCTAGTAACGTATCATGACTTTGTTGTTTCTCAAATGTACTACGCATGGCTGGTATTGTACTTAACATGAAACCTGGGATGGCTGTGAGAAGTTCGGCTGTTCCTTTAATTATATCGTAGGGATTCTTGGCAAGACTCCATACACGATTTAGGTTGTTCATGAAGTTTTCTTTACTCTCGTCAGATATTAGAGGGCCTGGTTGAGTCAAGTCGACTTCTCCAACATCTCTACCCAACACAGATCTAAGACCTGTAGTAGGAACTGTGGTGGTGGGAAACTCTTCAACCACCTCACCTACACTTTCCCTATGCAATCCAGAAGCAATAGCACTAACATCAGGCTTAGGAGATATCTGAACAGGCTTAGGATCAAGATCACGTGCCCAAGTATCATCTTGAACATCGCTAAGTTGACTTGCCCAACTATCATCTACCTTGTCTAAATCTCTTGCCCAATTAGAATGGGAATCTAACTTCGCTAACTGCGCCATCTCTCCACTTTACCTCCCAGATTCTAACTCTACCTTCCATTCTCGGCCTGCCTATGATCTTCCCACCCTTAGCTATTATCCCTTTCTCTATATGTTTAGCTGTCTCAAGTCTCTTTGTTACAGTTCCTGATCCTTCAACATCTGCTTCAGCTCTACTCACCTTCTGTCTCATCTCTGAGCTGCCTGTGAAGTCATCAACGTATTTTGCTAGGTCATCTACAAAGTCCTTTCTAGCCTTAACATCTGCAAAGGCCTCTTTCTCAGTTATTTTTTCTTCAAGGCTAAGTCCACCACCAAGAGCTGTAATATCTCTAAGCCAATCATGAAAGTTTCCTTTGTACCCTTCAGCCACAGCCTGATCATAATGTTTCTGATGGGCAGTTTTAGCTTCCTTCTCCCAGTCTTCAAAGGAACCTGAATAAGACCCACCTTCTATCGACTGAGCATACTCAAAGTTCATAATTGCAGCTGTACGTTCGTCTTTAGGAGTCTGCATAACTTTAACTCTAGCCCTTGACTCCTCCATTAAAGATTTCTTATATGCAATATCAGACCTAAGACCTTCTACACCCATAGCTCCACTCAGCGCTTGCGACACATCTGCCGCTGTCAGCCCTGCCAGATCAGCAGCTGTAACATCTGGCGGACTAGCGTAAGGGTTTACGGTTCCTCCCCTTAGAAATGCACTTAGCTGACCTTGACTTTCAGGCTTACTCCAATCAACACCTGAACCTCCAGGTAATTGAGAACCTTCCTGTGCAAGTTCTGTAGGTGTAGATAATGAAGATGTAGGAATCTTAATAGAAAGATTATCTTTATCACCAGATATCTTTCCACCAACTGGCAACCCACCTAACATCTCTTGCAGCATTTTCATATACTTAGTCTGCAATTCATGCTTACTCTGAGCACCAATAGTCTGCTGCGTAACAGGATCAATACCAGTACTTATAGGCTGTCCAGCCTGCAATGCAGAACCTGCACCTGACAGATACTGCAGAAACAATTTGTTTTGTAATAAGTTATCCATCTAATCCTCCATTATAAAAAACCAGAAGCTGCTCCAATAAATCCACCTATTATAGCTCCTATAGGATTACCTCCAGATACCATCGCACCAGCTGCAGCCCCAGACATAGCTCCACCAAGAACCGACTGCGCCTGTGATGGCGACTTCGTTCCGGCAACACCGCCACCAATAGATGCTAGTAAATTAGCTCCATATTGAAATACTTCTAAATCCCATAAGGCATCTGATTCACCTATTTTTAAATTAGTGTCTGCTTCTTCCTTCTTTGCGACTATCTTAATTCGATTAGTTTCAGCAATCATCATAGATAGAATATGTTGATACTGTAGCTTAAGTCCAATCACTGCAATAGCATCATCTGAAAATGCCTTCATGTGCAATGCAGAGGAAAACTTAGCTAACTGACGAGCATGACCTTGCTCAATCAATGCTTGACCAATAACAAAGGCAGAACTAACAACTGCATTAATGTCCCTCATTCCAGCTTGAAACCTAGGTAAGACAGTAGCCACTAACTCAGCATCAAGGTCTGCTGCATATTCAGTGACAGCTGTATCAACTCGTGTATGATCTAGAATTGAACCAACTAATGTATCAAGGCTAGTCCCAGCACTAAGTAAATTAACTAACGTCTCCAGATTATTCGGAGCAGCTATTAAAGCAGTTATCGAAGTATCTGGATCATATGCAGCTGCTGCTGCCCAAGGAGAAGCACCATATGCAGCAGCTAATGCTGCAGTCATAGTCTCCCCAACCATAGCACCATTGCCCAGAACACCTTCATGAAAGGTTTTCATGTGGGCAGGATAATCAACAACTCCAGAACCACCACCTCCACCACCAGATCCACTCATAATTATTCTCCACGAAGTTCGTTCAAAATTTGAACAGTCTATTATTTAGCTGTCGCACCTGATTTATCATTAACTAAAAAAGAAATAGTCCCCTGGCTACATTTAAATATCATAGCTATATCCCTTTGAAATACTTTTCCAGAGTTATATAGTTTTTTCATTAACCATATTTCTCCAATATAAAACTTACTTTGAATGCCTCCCTGACCATTCTCATTTCTAATGGCCCTATCATTCATATTATCTCCTGAGGTTCCCAAATATAAATGATTAGGATTTACACACAGCTTATTATCACACTTATGTAATACAAGTTTGCCATTTGGTATAGGGTCTCTATAAAGTTCCCATGAAACTCTATGAGCTGACTTTAATTGATAATAATCTCCAATAGACCCATAACCACTAGATGTTCTAGCTCCTATCCAATTCCAACATTCTTCATCTGTTCCAACAACAACTTTATTCAAGAATCTATCCATTAACGGTTTTGATTTTCTAAACATCTTAAAATCTCCACAGTCTTTTTAATATTAAATGAGATAAAGGTTTGCATCTCTGCCTCATATGCCTTAGCCATTTCAATTAAGAAAGGCACATCTGTGTAGGCTACTAACCTATCACAACCTTGAGCTATTGCATGTTTGGAAAAGAATGCAAACCCTTCCATCCAGAATTTTGGCTCTATCTGAGTGTAACCATAGACACTATAGAGTAATAAGTTCTTTGTATGTGAAGTATCATCATATAGTATCTTGGTTAATACTATAGCATTAAACTTAGACCCTTCCCCACCTCTCTCATAAGACGCCCAGCAGCTAGTCTTCCCACTTAACAACGAAGAAAGAATACGATTCATACTGTCTGAATGTCTTGTGACAAATGGAGGGAGGGACTGTTCTATTGCATATTTAATAACATTCCAGAAGTTAGATATCTGCTCAGGTAATAGTCTATTTATCATTATCCTTGTCCTCTAAGTGGAGGGGCATAAACTCCCCTCAAACCCCTTAAGTCTGTCATCTTAAATCTTATCTTAATATAATTTAATCTTATAGTTTCTGCAACAAGGTCAAACTTCAATGCAACAGCAAGATCACTTCCAGAACATATGATAGATGCTACACCTTGATCATTCAAAGGTATCCAGTCAGTAGCTCCTAAACTAACAAACGACTCCATCCACCAAGCTGCAACTTCAGGTTCCAAAGCAAGTAAGGCATCTGACTCAATAGAAAAGATTGTCTTCTGTCCCCTATATCCCATATCCAAGATTGCAGTGGTTATCAATGGTTCGTAATCATCTATTGTATTAGGTAACATAACAGTCTCATCATCACCAGGCATTGACCAAACAGCCGAAGGATGCTGTGGAACCTCTGACATACCATAAGGTGAGAGTAAGTAAGTTTCCTTACTATCACCAATGTAGAAGTCTTTCATTCTCTTATCGTACTTAACTATAATACTATCCACAGAACTCAAAGAATCCATAAGACGATAGTAACCAAGTTCCTTAATTCCTTTTTCTGTAATTTCCCTTACTATAAGATCACTACCTACATAAACATGTCGATGCAAGTCTCCATCAATAGCCCCTTTGTTTATCAGACCTATATCATCTAACTCAGTAAAAGCAAATGTGACAGCTGGTTCGCTAACAGGAGTCATTAAAACAACACCCTTGGATGAATAGCCAACTACATTATTTCTCAACCTTCTCGTATGATAAACTTCTCCTCCATAAGGATCACGTCTATAACCAGCCACATTACTTTGATCAGGTGTAAAGTCTACTTCGCCAATCTTAGACCAACAATAAAACTTCTCATCACAGTCATGCCAGGCACTTAGCACACAACCACCTACCATTTGACCTTTAAAGTTACACACTGTCCTCATCATAGGAATATTTGCACTTGCTACAATCTCATGCCAAGCACCAAGACCTACATCCCAGTAGATCATTATAACTCCATTGGTCATAAAGGCATACTCACCAAAGTCTGCAGCTTCCATTAAAGTACCTGTGCCAAAGGTTAGTACATCACAGTCGAATATGTGAGTTACAGTATAGTCGTCAGCTACTACATAAACCTTATCTTCATAGTTGACTACACTATCTCTGATAATTAAAAAGTTATATCTCTCACCACTTAACCACTGAGGAAATGGCCAGGAGTATAACATATCAACTCGACCAGCTAATGGATCATTGTCACTCTCCGCATATCCTTCAAGTTCCGTCATACCTACTCTAAAACCCAGAGCTCGCCAGAGCCAGTTAGAATCACTAGGTATAGCTCTAGCTGGACTAATACCAGCCCTTAATGCCTTGTCGATTGTGTACTCGTATTCTCTCATTCCTTGTCCTCTATCTCCTTAAGTGCTTCTATCTCCTCCAATACCTTATCAATCAAGAAACTTTTAACTGTAGCCTCACCAATATAAGGAATCCACACAAAGGCTATCCAGACTTCGTTAAGTTTTTCTTCCCTATCAATTGGATTTACACTAATCGTCAAACGATCACCTGAGAATACTTCTATATTTGGCTTGACAAGCATTATGTTTCTAGCTACAGTGTAGGATTTAGAACTTCCACCTATATCATTCTCTATCCTCATAACAATCTCAACACCTGACTTTAGTTTTTTATCAAACTGGATTCTGCCCTTACTTATAACACCTCTTGCACTAAACATATACTTCAAAATAGTTCCGTGCACATCTTCTCCTGCTACACAGTTAGATATAGGATAAGGAGTTATCATTGCAGAGACTGTTTTCTTGGTAGACTTAACTATAAGTCTCTGTACCAACATCTCAAGTTTTTTAATTCTCTCTTCCATATCAATCCTCTATCTGAGTTACCTCAGCTATTAATTCTTCAACAAGATCCATTCCAATACCTGTCATATCAGTTTTGATTGATGCTTCCCAATCTTTCACACCTTGAGTATTTCTATTAACCACTTCCGTATATCTCATAGCAGCCATGATGAGAAGTAATGGATGAACTTCTGACCAGAAGTTAGTATCTGTATCAGCAGTTAATTCATGTGAGTAGTAAAGTCCTTTTATATCAACAGATAGTTTCTCCTCAGCAGGCACATTAAGAAGAATAGCATTATACTCATGAGCCCCTCCGGCTGGTATATCTACCCAACCAACAAAAGATTCAATATCACCTACTTCCGCATCCTCAGGAATGTATCGAGTTAGACAGGGTGAGTAGTAAAGTGGAGTACCTACACTACGTGAAGATGGAAGTCCTGTTAAAAATCCACTTACTAATTCCTGTAAAGCTATTTTCTCAAGTTGCCAACGAGCAGTTATTGATCCTACCCAGACTTCTTTAATCGCACGACAGTGTGGAAATGAAGCACTGAATCTACCTATCTCCACAAATCTAAAACAAGAAGCCCAGGATTTCTGCGTTTCATCTAAACGATCAAGGAACTTCCTTCCCTCATTGATGAAGAAGTCAGCACCGTTATCTGAAAAGTCTGCATTAACAAGATCAAATCGACCTGAGACTTTACGAAACTGTGTACGTGTTTGAAGTAGGTTCATCTCACCACCAAATAAGATTGTTCAATTTTTAAACAGACTGGGAGCCCCATTACTCCCAGCCTGTGTCGCCCTGGTAGGAGGTTAGTCGCTAAACTATGTTTGCCAGGCCAACTCCGTTTAAGACAGCGCACTTCTGAGGCAGACCGAACTCAAGACCAGCTTCGGTTAAGTATTCCTCATTAGTACCATCAATCCTCCGCTGCCCATAACCCTCTGGGTGAGACTTAGAAGAACTCTCACCATAAAATCCAGTATCATCAATGTACCTGAATCCAAGTTCCTTAGGCTCCAGGATAATGCCCATGTTGCGGGTAGTAGCATCATACGAGAACAATGGATGAGTTTTCATCTTAATCTTACCAAATGTAGTTCTCCACTCATCAATCTCCATTCCGTAGAATTTCTGCCCAGGGCCAATGTTAATCTGACCACCTTGCTTCGCCAAGGCATCTATTCCCATCAGGAATCCACTTCCACACAGACACAGTTTCTCATTAGCACCATACCTGAAGATTTGCTCAAGCATAGTATCCAACCAGACCTCACCACCAGCAGCCCAAGTCTGTCCAGCGTAAGTTGCATTCAGACTGTAATCATCACAGTTAGCTGCAGCGTAGGTACGAATAAAGTTAATCACGCCCATAGTGGTTCGTTCAGGTTTCCCATTGTCACCGACTAATTCAGTCGCAACACCCCAGATATACGCAAGCTCCTGTTCCCAAGAGTGCATCTCAAGACATTCAGCCTTAGCCTTCTGATAATCATCTCCCGTACGAAGACGAGTGGCTCGGGCTGTTCGAGTGATGGACAAAGCTGAACGAAAGATCTGAGTGTAGTTATAAACTTTCTCCGGATTCAATGCAATAGCATCCGGCATCTCACCACCCTCAGGGTTAATGTTACCGATAATCTTGAACTCATCACAGTTCTGAAGATCATGGACTGGAGCTGCAGTTGCTACATCAGCTTCAAGCAGCCTCACGCCAACAATAGTAGTCGCACCTCTGTTTACTGAAACTACTTTACCAACAGTATCAACACGCCAGTCATCTGCATCACGAAGAAGAATCTGATGCCCTTCTCGTATACGATTACCCATAGCTACTGCACCACCACCGCCTAAAGCTGCTACTGATATAAAGATGGTATTACCTAGAACACCACCACCTGCATAAGCCACTGTAAATCCAGCATCAGTGCAGATACCAAGAACGTCTCCCTGGACGGTAGACTGTATCTGTGTCCACCAGTGAAATTGAGGGTCGTCAACTTTCTTACCACCCATCATAGACATGATGGCAGTAAGTGGAGCCATACCGTTAGGGTAAAGTTTTAATATCTGTTGTCTCCAATTCATAGGCCGCTGATCAGCATGCCAGTCATATCCACCAGCTACTGTACCAGTGCCTCTCATTCCTAAAAACATGATTTAGTCCTCCGTTATATTTAGTTACCTAGCTAATTCTGTAGGCTACAAAAGTGTTTGCTGCTGTTCTCCTAACTCTAAATGTACCAGAGCCAAGATACCAAGACACATAATTTTCAGCAGCATCTATAATAGCCTGTCCAACGATAGTAAACCCAGCTGCAGCGGTTAGCGTTATAGTATTAGCAGCAACAGGAGACAGGTTTATAATAGTAAAATCAAAAGAATCATTGTTAATAAAGTAAGAAGTCAAAGCAGCATCCATGACTGTACCTGTAGGCAATGTATAAGCCTGCGTAGCACCAGCTGCATGTGTTCCAGTGATAAGACCAGCAATGAGAGCATCGACAGTTATTGTAGCTGCCACAGTCATTGCAGTTGGAGCAGCTTGAGTTTTCCCAAACAAACCCCTTATCATTATCTCAGTATCACTGGACATTATTCCACGTTTTAAAAGATCCGCACGAAAACTCATTAGTTCCTCCAGTTATTAGTTTCCATAAGAGAAGTAAAATGTCACTTTACAACCGTAAGTGGTTCGATCTCCACGAACTTTTCCAATGAGGCCATCAATGCAGGTTTTAGCATTAGAGGCTTATCATTAACTACCTGCGGCAATCTCACAATGTCGAAGACAAGTTCAGTCTTCTGACCCATCAGTTCATTGTATTCTTCCATGAACCTAGGAAAGTTTTCGTCAGTTGGTTTGACCTCAGTTTGGTTAGTCTCTGAATTACTTACACCATACTTCTTAACCAGGCCAGTCCTCACCTTCTCAATAGCTTGGAAAGGTCCACCAAGTTTGCCTAACAGTTTCGCTAAACTTAAACTAGTCCTAACAGGCAGTTCCATATTGAAGATCGTATTCAGTGCATTTACTGCACTGTAAATCTCTACATTCAAAAGCTCCATTTTACCCTCCT
>Ga0180008_1002480_pt1 | contig 10013 bp, 7 predicted proteins | sample MM_PW_MetaG_FD_121121 | JGI IMG/M metagenome (GOLD analysis project Ga0180008, IMG submission 121121) | Groundwater microbial communities from the Aspo Hard Rock Laboratory (HRL) deep subsurface site, Sweden - MM_PW_MetaG | ecosystem: Environmental > Aquatic > Deep subsurface > Groundwater... | reverse complement strand
ATGTGGCTGGAGTATTTCTGCCACGTTTCGAGACGGTCGAGTTCCGCGGCGGCGATCAGTTGAGGCTTCATCAGGTTTCCAAGAGGGGCTTTGTCCGGGCGCGCGATCATACCGGGATTGGTGGTTTTTTGAACAATATTTTGCGGGTTTCGGCTCAAAGGCTGCGTCGCGGTGCAAACGGGCACGGCCCCTGCATCTAAAACCTGCATGCGTGAATGAATGAAAAAACTGCCGAACCGTCAGCCATGCCATGTGTCAGACCGTCTAGGCTCTAGGATTTCCCTTCTTCTATCTCGCCCGAGGTCGCACCGATGTCTCAGGAACCGCTTGTACGAGAAGCAGAGGTAGCCGCATTTCGCGATGCTGTCTTGACCAAACTCACTTACGCGGTGGGCAAGGATCCCGATCACGCCTTCGACCATGACTGGTTCGAGGCCATTGCCCTGGCGGCGCGCGACCATATGGTCGACCACTGGATGGACCACACCCGGCATATCTACCGGCGTGGGCAGAAACGGGTGTATTACCTGTCCCTGGAGTTCCTGATCGGTCGCCTGCTGTTTGACAGCCTGAGCAACCTCGGCCTGCTGGAGGTGGCACGCGAAGCCCTCGGTGAGTTGGGCGTGGACCTGGAGCGCATTCGCCTGCTGGAGCCCGATGCGGCTCTGGGCAACGGTGGCCTGGGGCGCCTGGCCGCGTGCTTTATGGAAAGCATGTCGACCCTGGGCATCGCCGGCCATGGCTATGGCATTCGCTACGAGCACGGGCTGTTTCGCCAGGCGATTGTCGATGGCTGGCAGCAGGAGCAGACCGAGCGCTGGCTGGATTTCGGCAACCCCTGGGAGTTCGAGCGCGCTGAGGTGATCTACCCGATCGGCTTTGGCGGCAGCGTCGAGACCGTGCTGGATGCGTCCGGCAAGTCGATCCAGGTCTGGTCGCCCAATGAAACCGTGCGTGCGGTGGCCTACGACACCCCGGTCGTCGGCTGGCGCGGAGCCAGTGTGAACACCTTGCGCCTGTGGCGTGCCCGAGCGGTGGAAGACTTGCACCTGGAGCGCTTCAACGCTGGCGACCATTTGGGCGCCGTCGCCGAAGTGGCCCGTGCCGAAAGCATCTCCAGGGTGCTTTACCCGGCCGACAGCACCGAAGCGGGGCAGGAATTGCGCCTGCGCCAGGAATACTTCTTCGTCGCAGCCTCGTTGCAAGACTTGCTGCGTCGCCACAAAAACATGCACGGCTCGGTCCTGAGCCTGGGCGAGCACGCGGCAATCCAGCTTAACGACACCCACCCGTCCATCGCCGTGGCCGAGTTGATGCGCCAATTGGTCGACCTGCACGACATCGCCTGGGATGCGGCCTGGCAGGTCACTGTCGAGACACTGTCCTACACCAACCACACCCTGCTGCCCGAAGCCTTGGAAACCTGGCCGGTAGGCCTGATGGAACGCATGCTGCCCCGGCATATGCAGATCATTTACCTGATCAACGCCCAGCACATTGATTCGCTGCGGGCCAAGGGTATTCACGACTTCGACGTGTTGCGCGCTGTCTCGCTCATCGAAGAAGACAATGGCCGCCGCGTGCGCATGGGCAACCTGGCGTTCCTCGGCTCCCATAGCGTCAACGGCGTTTCCGGCCTGCACACGCAGTTGATGCGCAGCACGGTGTTCTCCGAACTGCACAAGCTCTACCCTGACCGGATCAACAACAAGACCAACGGCATCACCTTCCGCCGCTGGCTGTTCCAGGCCAACCCCAAGCTCACCGCGATGCTGGTGGACGCCCTGGGCCCGGACATTCTCGACAATATGGAAGAGCGCCTGGTGGAGCTGGAAACCTTCGCCGAGAAAGACGCCTTTCGCAAAGCCTTCGCCGAGCAACGCCTGCACAGCAAGCGGGTGCTGGCCGATATCATCCATGAGCGCTTGGGGATTTCGGTCAACCCGGCGGCGATGTTCGATGTGCAGGTCAAGCGCATCCACGAGTACAAGCGCCAGTTGCTGAACCTGTTGCACACCGTCGCCCTGTACCAGGCCATTCGTGCCGAGCCCGAGGTGGATTGGGTGCCGCGGGTGAAGATCTTCGCCGGCAAGGCGGCGGCCAGCTATCACCAGGCCAAGCTGATCATCAAGTTGACCAACGACATTGCGCGTACGGTGAATAACGACCCGACCGTGCGTGGCTTGCTCAAGGTGGTGTTCCTGCCCAACTACAACGTCAGCCTGGCGGAGAACATCATCCCGGCGGCAGACTTGTCGGAACAGATTTCCACCGCCGGGTTCGAGGCCTCGGGCACCAGCAATATGAAGTTCGGCCTCAATGGTGCGCTGACCATCGGCACCATGGATGGTGCCAATGTCGAGATGCACGAGCGCATCGGCGGCGAGCACATGTTTATCTTCGGTCTCAGCGCCGAGCAGGTGGACGCGCGTAAACAGGCAGGTGAATTCAATGCCGCTCCTGATATCGCGGCCTCTCACCGCTTGAATGACGTGCTGCAGGCGATTCGTGGCGGGGTGTTCTCGCCGGACGATCCGGGGCGCTACGTGGGATTGATTGACTCGTTGATCTACTACGACCGCTTCCTGGTGTGCGCCGACTTTGATTCTTACTGGGACGCCCAGGCGCGGGTCGAGGCCCATTGGCATGATTCCAAGCAATGGTGGCGTTCGGCGGTGCTCAATACGGCCCGCACCGGGTGGTTCTCGTCGGACCGCACCATCCGGGAGTACGCGACCGAGATCTGGAAAGCCCTGGACTAGACGCCGAGAAATCCCGTGTAGGAACGGGCTTGTGTGGGAGCAGGAAAGCCAGCTCCCACATTGGATTTGTGTCGATATACTGAGCGCCGGTTATGCCTGCTTCGGGCTGCTTAGGGATGTCGACCATGCAATGGATGTTCATGCTCATTGGCCTGGTGCTTGGCTGGGCGCTGGATGAGTCGTTCAGTGATGCAGGCCTCGGGGCTTTACTGGGTTTGGTGATTGGCCAGGCCGTTCGTCTATCGAGCCTCGACAGTGCCATGAAGGCGCTGGAGCAACGCCTCACGGTGCTGGAGAAGCCGCCTCAAGCCGAATCGCCTGTTGCTGAGCCCGTGGCCGCGCCCGAGCTGGTCTGGGAGCTGCCCGCCGAGCTGCAACCAACCTATGCCCCCGAACCGAGCCAGCCGCTGCCCGACGACCTATGGAAGCCGGCGGCTGTTGCACGCGAAGCTGAGCCCGAAATGCCCCGCAGCCCCAACCTGATCGAACGTGCCCTCCAGGGGGCGCGTAACTGGCTGTTGGGTGGTAATACCGTGCTGCGGGTCGGCGTGGTGCTGCTGTTCCTGGGCCTGGCATTTTTGCTGCGTTATGCCACCGAGGGCATGGTGGTGCCCATCGAGTTGCGTTACGCCGGTGTCGCCGCCTGTGCCTTGGGCTTGTTGGGCCTGGGCTGGTGGTTGCGCCTGCGCCGGGGCAGCTACGCGTTAATTCTGCAAGGCACGGGCATTGCCGTGTTGTACCTGACGGTGTTCGCGGCCATGCGCCTGCACCCTTTGCTCGATCCGGGGGCGGCGCTGGGCCTGCTGGTGGCGGTGACCGTGTTCTCGGCGATCCTCGCCATTACCCAGGACGCCATCGGCCTGGCCTGCGCCGCCGCCCTCGGCGGTTTTGCCGCGCCGATCCTGGCGTCCACCGGCGAGGGCAACCCTGTCGCATTGTTCAGCTACTTCGCCCTGCTTAACGCCGGCATTCTCGCCATCGCCTGGTCCAAGGCCTGGCGTCTGCTCAATGTGATTGGCTTTGCCGGCACTTTCGGCATCGGCTTTGCCTGGGGTATTCGCTCTTACACGCCGGAACTGTTGTGGAGTATCGAGCCGTTCCTGATCCTGTTTTTCCTCATGTACCTGGCCATCGGCCTGCTGTTTGCGCGCCGCAAACTCCTGGAAACCCCCGACGCCCCGACCGATGACAGCCGTGGCGCGCTGCTGCGCTGGTCTGCGGCCAAGGGTGATTATGTCGATGGCGGCCTGTTGTTCGGCCCACCGCTTGTAGCCTTTGGCTTGCAGTTCACCCTGGTGCAACACCTGGCATTCGCTCCGGCATTCAGCGCATTGGTGCTGGGGATCATCTATATGGTCCTGGCGCGTGTACTCAGTGGCGGGCGCACCGTCTTGCTGGCAGAAACCTGCCTGGCCCTTGGCGTGATTTTCGCCAGCCTGGCGATCCCCCTGGGCCTGGATGCCCGCTGGACCGCCGCGGCCTGGGCGGTGGAGGGCGCGGGTATCTTGTGGCTCGGCCTGCGCCAGCAGCGGTGGTTGGCGCGAGCCTTTGGCTTGCTGTTGCAACTGGGCTCGGCGCTGGCCTTTCTCAGTGAGCTGGGCGTGGGCCAGCACACGCTGCTGGAGGGCGCGGCGCTGGGAGCCTTGTTGCTCGGCGTGGCGTTGTTATTCAGCTTTCACCAACTGCGCAAGGCTACACGGGAGCAGATTACCCAGTGGGAGCGCCGAGGCTTGCCGGTCCTGGCCGGCCTTGGCCTGGGCTTTGTGTATCTGCTGGCGCCGTTGCTGTTGGCCGAGCAGGGCACCGCGATCAGTTGGGCGTTGGCGGGGCTGATCACGGTGTTTGTCGGCCTGCATATCGCATCGCGCACCGTCCTGTTTTGCGCACTCGGCGTGCAGGTGTTGGCAGGGGCGTTGCTCACGCTGACGTCATGGGGTGCCGAGGAACTGTCGGCGTTTCGCCATATCGGTTTCTGGGCGCCGATGCTGGTCGGGTTGGCCGCCTTTGTCGGTGCCTGGCGTGTGCAGGGCCGCGGTCAACGGCTCAAGGTGCCCCATCTCTCCAATGGCCTGCTGGCGTGGGGCGCGGCGTGGTGGGTATTGGCACTGAACCATGAAGTGCTGCGCTTCACTCCGCCGGAGCTGCAAGCCACCTTCCTGCTGGTGGCGGCAGCGGCCAGCGCGGCACTGTGGAGGTTGCTGGCGTTGCGCCTGCGTTGGGCCGCGCTGGGAACCCTCTGCCTGTTGCTGATGCCGGCGGCGGCGCTGGTGTTGCTGGTGTCGGTGCATCGTTACTACCACCCGGCGGCCGAATGGGGCTGGCTGGCCTGGTTCGCGGTGTTCGCTGTGCATTTCATCGCGCTGCGTTATCTGGCCGGCTTGGCGGCGACAAAGGCCCTGAGCGTTGCCCATGTACTGGGCTGTTGGATGCTGATCGGCCTGTTGGCCCTGGAGTTGCGCTACGGCCTGTTGGTGCTCTCGGTGCAATACAACGCCTGGCGTTGGCTGGGCTGGGCGATTTTCCCAAGCCTGTACCTGATCGCCGTCGCTTCAGCGCGCCAATGGCCGTGGCCGGTGTCTGCTTATCCGCGCGAATACCGCCTCCTTGCCGCGCTACCGCTGGCCTTGCTGATGCTGGTGTGGTTCTGGTTGGCCAATATTTTCAGCGACGGTACCGCCCAGCCCTTGCCCTACGTGCCGTTGCTCAACCCCCTGGACATCGGCCTGCTGTTTGCGCTGCTGGGGGTGTACCTGTGGTCGCGCGGTGCAGCGCCACAACTGGGCGGGCGTACCCCACAGATTGCCCAAGGCGTCGCCGGGTTCTCGCTGTTTGCCTTTTTCACCGCGTTGGTGATGCGCACGGCGCACCATTGGGGGGGCGTGCCGTTTTATCTGGATGCGTTGCTCGATTCGATGCTGGTCCAGGCTGGGCTGTCGATTGTCTGGACCCTGATTGCCCTGGGGCTGATGATCGGCGGCCATCTGCGCCATCGTCGTGAGGTCTGGCTGGTCGGCGCAGTGCTGATTGGTGTGGTGGTCGCCAAATTGTTCCTCGTCGAGCTGAGCAACCGTGGCGGGCTGGAGCGGATTGTGTCGTTTATCGGCGTGGGCGGGCTGTTGCTGGTGGTGGGCTATTTTGCCCCGTTGCCGCCCAAACGCAGTGAGACTGGAACTCAAACCCAAGGAGCGTCGTCTTGATCGGCAAACTGAGTATTGCGCTAGTGGGCCTGTGTACCGTGTTATCGGCATGGGCCGCAGAAACCCCCGCCGACTTCACCGCCCGGGTACCGCTGGCAATCAGCGGCGAAGGCCCCTGGTATCGCCTGGAGCTGCCACTGGCGGTGCAGTTGAGTGCCCGCCAGGCCGATCTGCGTGACCTGCGGGTGTTTAACGCAGCCGGCGAGCCCCAGGCGTATGCGTGGGTGCGCCAGTCGGCTGAAAGCGCAAAACACACGACCCGGCTGAAGGGCTTTGCGCTGTATGCCGCCGACAATGCCAGCGACAGTGTGCCCGGCGTGCGCGTGCAATCGAGTGCCTCGGGCACTCTGGTACAAGTGCAGCCTTCCAGCGAGGTGCCGGCCGGCGCGCAGGTGCGCCGCGGCTGGTTGCTCGATGCCAGTGCAATCAAGGCACCGATGCAAAAATTGATCCTCGACTGGTCTGCTGAGCAGGACGGCTTCCAGCGTTTGAGCATCGAAGCCAGTGATGATTTGCAGCACTGGCGATCCTGGGGCGAAGGGCAGGTGGCGCGCCTGGCATTTGCCGACGATCGGATTGAGCAGCGTGAGGTCGCCTTGCCGGGGCAGTCGGCACGTTATCTGCGCCTGCTGTGGCAAGGCCAGGCTGCGCCCGAGTTGACGTCCATTGAAGTGCAGAGCACCAGTAGCCTGCCGGTGCCGTTGGTATGGTCCGAGCCCTTGGCCGGCAGCACCCTTGAGCCGGGACAGTACAGCTGGCAGTTGCCTGGGGTGTTGAGCATCGAGCGGGTACGCGTCGAGTTGCGCCAGCCCAACAGCCTGGCGCCGGTGGGACTTCAGGGGCGCCAGGACAGCAAGCAGGCATGGCAGCCGTTGAGCCGTGGTTTGCTCTATCGGCTGACGCAAGGCGGGCAAGAAATCACCCAGGATCAATTGCAACTGCCGGGCTATCCGGTCCGGCAGCTCAAGCTGGAGGTCGATGAGCGGGGCGGTGGCCTGGGGGCGCAGGCGCCAGCGTTGAGTTTCGCCGTGCGGGCCACGCAAGTGGTGTTCCTGGCACGGGGCGAGCCACCGTTTATCCTGGCGCTGGGCAACCCATTGGCCAAGGCCGCCAACCTGCCGTTGGCGACCTTGATTCCCGACTACCAGCCGCAGCGCCTCGCGGCGTTGGGCCAGGCCAGGGTCGATGGCACGTGGCACGCCAATGCACCTGCCGCACCCACGGTCGCAGGTTTCAACTGGCAAAAAGTTGGCCTGTGGGCCGTATTGCTGCTGGGTGTAGCGGCACTGGGGGCGATGGCCTACAGTCTGTTGCGCAAGCCGCCGGCCAAGCCCTGAGCCGGGGCTTACATGAACTCTGTCAGGCTTATCTCGTCTGATAGGAGGAAATGCGCCCCGACTCGCGCTAAACTGCGCGGGTTTTTTAGCCCCCCCCATTCTCCGGAGCCTTCCATGTCCCGCGTTACCCTGAGTCGCTATTTGATTGAGCAGACCCGCAGCAACAACACCCCTGCCGATCTGCGCTTCCTGATCGAAGTGGTGGCGCGTGCTTGCAAGGAAATCAGCCACGCCGTGTCCAAGGGCGCGCTGGGCGGTGTCCTGGGCAGCATGGGCACTGAAAACGTGCAAGGCGAAGTGCAGAAGAAGCTTGACGTGATTTCCAACGAAATCCTGCTCGAAGCCAATGAATGGGGCGGTCACCTGGCCGGCATGGCGTCCGAAGAAATGGACAACGCCTACCAGATCCCGGGCAAGTACCCCAAAGGCGCGTACCTGCTGGTATTCGACCCGCTGGACGGCTCGTCGAACATCGACATCAATGCGCCAGTCGGCACCATCTTCTCGGTACTGCGTTGCCCTAACGAATACCTGAGCCAGAACGAAGCCTTGAACGAAAAGGCCTTCCTGCAGCCAGGCACCGAGCAGGTTGCCGCCGGTTATGCCATCTACGGCCCGCAGACCATGCTGGTGCTGACCCTGGGCGATGGCGTCAAGGGCTTTACCCTGGACCGTGAAATGGGCAGCTTCGTCCTGACTCACGAAGATATTTCCATTCCTGCCTCTACCCAGGAATTCGCGATCAACATGTCCAACCAGCGCCACTGGGAAGAACCGGTCAAGCGCTACGTCAACGAGTTGATGGAAGGCGAAGAAGGCCCGCTGAAGAAAAACTTCAACATGCGCTGGGTGGCCGCGATGGTTGCCGACGTGCACCGCATCCTGACCCGTGGTGGCCTGTTCATGTACCCACGCGACAGTCGCGAGCCATCCAAGCCAGGCAAACTGCGCCTGATGTACGAAGCCAACCCGATGTCGTTCCTGGTTGAGCAGGCGGGCGGTGCGTCGACTGACGGCCACCAGCGTATCCTCGACATCCAGCCTGAAGGCCTGCACCAGCGTGTGGCGGTGTTCCTGGGCTCCAAGGAAGAAGTGGCGCGTGTGACCGGTTACCACAAGAAGGCGTAACGCCTTCTGTAGGAGCGAGCGTGCGAAAGTATTCCAGGCGCATTACTGCGTTGGCTGTACCTTTTTCGCGAGCAAGCTCGCTCCTACAGTGAACCTTGCGCGTCAGATCAAGCCCCGAAACGTTTCAGCGTTTCGGGGCTTTTTTTGTTTTTGCCTTCCGGGAACCAGACCCCCCTTTTCCCTTCTAAGCTTCTGGCAGATCCCCACTGCTGCGTGTCCCTCCAGGAGCTCTACCATGTCGTTACGCCGTCTCGCCCTCTTGTGCTTTTGCGTCCTGTTGGCCGCTTGCAGCAAGGTCACCCAGGAAAACTACCAGAAGCTCTCGGCTGGCATGGCCAAGGCCGAAGTGGAGTCGTTGCTGGGTAAGCCCACCGATTGTTCCGGCGCGCTGGGCATGTCCAGTTGCACCTGGGGCGATAAAAACAGCTTTATCAGTGTGCAGTACGCCGGTGACAAAGTTCTGATGTTTTCCGGGCAAGGCCTGAAGTAAACCGGGGCGAAAGCCTGCGGGAGAAGAAGAATGATGCGTTTCGTTTTATACCTTTGCGCCAGCCTGTTTTTGGCAGGCTGCGCCAGCCATTCTGGCGATGATCTGCAACCCAAGACTGTCGGCAGCGTCAACCTCAAGCGTTACCAGGGCACCTGGTACGAGTTGGCCCGCCTGCCCATGTACTTCCAGCGCAACTGCGCGCAATCGGAGGCCCGTTATTCCCTGTTGCCCGATGGCGACATGTCAGTGTTCAACCGCTGCCTGACCACCGAGTGGAAATGGGAAGAAGCCAAGGGCACGGCCACGCCGCAAGTACCGGGCAAGACCGACAAGCTGTGGGTCGAATTCAACAACTGGTTCACCGCATTGCTACCGGGTGTGGCCAAGGGCGATTACTGGGTGTTGTACGTCAGCGATGACTACAAGACTGCCATCGTCGGCAGCCCGAGCCGGCGCTACATGTGGCTGTTGTCGCGCACGCCGACCGTCAGTGCCGACACCCGCGAAGACCTGTTGAGCCGCGCGCGTCAGCAGGGTTACGACACCACGCGGTTGATCTGGCGTACGTCGGATAAGCAGATGGCCAAGACGTCGCAGTGATGTGAAATAGAAAGGGCGGGTTTTTTAATAAACCCGCCCTTTTTTTGCCCTCAGGTTTTTGCTGTGGTGGGACGCAGGCATTCAATGGATCGATCAACGGTGGTCTTGGCGATCTCCAGTAAATGCCATACCGCCAGCACTTTGGCCCGTTCGGGGCTGTGCAGCAGCTCTCCACAATCGAGCGCAGTCGCCGAAGCGCTATCCAGCAGGCTGGCGGTGAAGAGCAGGGCATCTTCGAAGCTCAAGTCGGAGTGAGTGCTGTGAGCATCTGGGGTCGGCAGGTAATGGTCGATGGCGCGATTGAACGCGGCGCGGTCTTTGGCAGGATCACGGGGTGGGTCGGGGACAACTTTATGCATGGCGAAGCTCCTTGTGAGAATCGGAGCCGGCCCGTCGCGACTAAACGAAGGGTGGCGGCTGTACGCAGGTTAGTCGACCGGCCACAAGGAAATCCGGCGCACCCGAGGGTGCCCTGCGCACAGCCACCATAAAACTTCAT
>Ga0180008_1002479_pt1 | contig 10015 bp, 3 predicted proteins | sample MM_PW_MetaG_FD_121121 | JGI IMG/M metagenome (GOLD analysis project Ga0180008, IMG submission 121121) | Groundwater microbial communities from the Aspo Hard Rock Laboratory (HRL) deep subsurface site, Sweden - MM_PW_MetaG | ecosystem: Environmental > Aquatic > Deep subsurface > Groundwater... | reverse complement strand
TGAAAGGTGCAATGGAGGATTCGGGCAGAAAGATAGCCGAGAGTTACTTTAACCGCACCGACTATGAATGGTTCGACGATACGCTGGAGTCCGACCTGGAAACGCTGAGAAAGGAGACAGAACCGAAAAAGCCAAGTCCGTACATTCAGAGGGTGTACGAGGCGTTGTACCAGGACCAGTCATCGCGCCTGAAGGACACCATTAAAAAGAAGAAATACGACGTGATGGACAAGCAGGGCCAGATTGCGTTTACAAACGAATACGATGAAGCAATTAAAAACTGGTCTGCTGAATCCGACCCGACAAAGCGCGATATGATCAGGAACGGCCTTGAGATGACCGCAAGGATGCTGCAACAGAGCAACGGGGTAGACCCGCTGTGGATAGAAACAAAACTGAACAGGTTTGATAAGGACGCCAAGAAAGCGGCTTTTAATGAGGACTATGCCACTGCCCTGGAGATGATGACCACACTTCCATTGGAAGCTCCCGACGAAATCAGGGACAAAAGAAAATTTGAGAATCTTGACGACAGGACGCGGGAATCTCTGGCGATGAGGGCGGATGGAGTAAAGAAGGTTCGTGAAAATGAAATAAAATCTAAAGAAAAAGAAGCTAGAGATGCAGAGAAAATGGAATTGGAGCAGAATATAGCGACTGCCTACAGAAAAGGAGAATATTCCAAAGCCCTTGTCCTATTAGATTCTTTTCCCGGAATATTAAGTGGAACTGAAGATAGGGTCTGGACAAATGCAATTACTCAAGCATCAAAGAAAGTCGATCCTTTCAGTCAAACGGATTATGATTATCTTTGGGAACAATTAAAACTTGCACAGGCAGGTGAAATAACCAATCCTGACGCCATTATAGCTATTCCGGGAAAAACAAACAAAGAAAACGCAGAGTATCTAAGAACCATAGCAAAACGGGCACTTGATCCTATAACAAAAACAGCAAGGGCTATCGAGAGAAAGGCTCTTAACGCCGTTCAACAATTGGCTAAAGAAGGAAGCAGTTTATTCGGATATTCAACGGAAGATAAGGAGGCTGCCTATAACGCATTTGTGGCACTTACAATGGTTTTGGATGCTGAAAAAGACCCACATAAAAAGATTGATATGCTCAATCCTCAAAGTCCGAATTATATTGTGATGAAAACCGTTGCGCCATATGTCAAAGACAAAAACAACATGGATAATGCCAGGTATTTCATAGATTTGCTTCGTGGTATTGACAGAAAACCGGAACCACCGGCGGAACCAGAAGAATATAAATTTACAATAATTAATCCTCAGACAAAAGAACGGAGAGGATGGACAGGAAAGGAATGGAAAACAATACCGTCCAAATAATACCTCAAGGATTCGTACCGGAAATTCCAAACGGTTTCATGTTGGAGAAAACTGTTGATGAGGAGCCTATACGAAAAGAGGTTGAACGGATTGTAAAAGACGATTTCGAGCTGGTGGAGGGTGAAAAACCGTCTTTATGGGATAAACTTTTACGCACGTTCGAACCGACATGGGAACAGCAACGGGCAAAAGCAGCAATATCCATGATGAAAGCAAAAGAAACAGGAAAACGTCCTTCTGAATTTGAACCAACTACTATGGAAGCAGTTGAAACAGGTCTTCAAAGTTCTGTAACCGGGTTAATATACAGAGGTAAAAAACCGGGTGGATTAACACCGGAACAAATGAAAGAACTTTCGACAACTCAGCGGATTTTAATGCAGGGCGCGACCCTGACTGGAGATTTGCCGTTTATGATGGCAGGGGCTATTTTTGGGTCGCCCGGGGGACCGCCTACAATGTTTGGGGGAGCATTTGCGTTGCCTTCCGGTATGCGTAGGGTCTTAATGGATAAGTACGAAAAGGGTGACATTGAATCTTTCGGTACGTTCTGGCGAAGACTGATAGGCGCTTCTGAAGATACTTTAAAGGGCATGGCAACGGGTGTGGCTACGCAATATGCCGGATCTGTCGGTGGGCTTCCTGCCGAAATAGCTGCTATGGTTACTGTTGGAAACGCTCTTGAAGGAACGGTCCCTGAACCGACAGACTTTTTAGATGCCGCTGTTCTCATTGGCGGACTGAGAGTATCTACAAAAGTGGCCGGTAAGTTGAGAGGAATATATAAGGAAACCGGCAAGACCCCCGAACAGGTTTTGATGGATATTGAGGAAGATCCTTATATCAGGAAGGAACTATTAAGTGACAGTAAAGAATTTCCGGAAGTTTATCGGAAGGTTGAAGTGGAAAAACCAGCACCTCCCGTTGCGCCCGAAAAGGCAGAGGGAGCCCTTGAGAGTGTGGCGGGGGTTACTAAAACAACGGATATAGCTAAAATTAAGACTCAATTACAAAAAGCCATAGATTTCCAGAAAGATATTGCGCGGAAAAATACTGTCACTGGAACAGACCCTTTAACCGGAAAGACTGAAAAGGGTGTAAAATTTGCTGATGTTGAAATGATGAAAGACCTTATAGACGAATTTGGAGATTTTCTTACACCTAAAAAAAAGCAAGAATTAAAAGCCTATGCAACAAAAGATTTAAAAATTGCTGAGGGAACAGAACCTATAAATCTTGGCGGAAAACCATCTGAAGGCATTGAAAAACCAATAGACGATTTAAGGGCGGCACTCAAAGAAGTTGATGAGCCGATAGTTAAATGGATTGGGTTTACAAAAGAGGGCGAAGAACTTTTTAATGTCACGGGTGGTAAGCATCAAGGAAGCAAGACTGCTTCAGAATTGGACAAACTCGGGATTAAACGACCTGAAACAGATGCTGAAATACAAGCTAAAGAAGAAGTTGTGCTTCAATTTTTAGATGAAGATATCGTGGATTCTCTTACAATTAGAGAAGTAAATGCAGCCGGTGGAGATACAATGCGGGCCGCAATTATAAAATCTCAAAAAGAAGGCAAAATTGTTCCTGAAAACGTTTTAAAGGATTATCCCGACTTAAAGCCAACACCCATCATTGAGAAGCCCAAACTTATTGAAGACGAAATCAGCTCGGAAATAAACGCTATTGCTGAAGAAACTGCTCAACGAGGTGCATTTACGATTGACCTAACCAAAGAAATACCGACCGAAGAACCGTTTAAATTCGGAACACCGGAAATTGAACAGCGTGTTCAGGCAGCCAAAGGCGTTCCGAAAGAAACCTTTTGGGAAGGAATAAAAAATAAGCTGGACAGTATCGGGCACAAAATAACCAGAGAATACGAAAACTTACCAAAAACGGAGAAATTTGCCCAGCTATCATTTGATTTAAGGCGGCTTGCCAAGCAAAAAAGTGTTTCATCGCATAAAACGTATACGGCTTTACGAGGCATTACGCAGGGTTTAAGTAAAAATGATTATAATCTGTTTTGGCGCAAAGTGCTTCTGGACGATCTTGCAGAAACAGCCAAAGAAGGAAAAGCCTTGCCTTTTGGGTTTGGCAGGGACACCGTAAAAGCTGAGTTATTGCGCCTTAATTCCGAAATAAGTCAAAACTCGCAGGTAACAAAATCCATTGAAATTAGAAACCGTATTTGGAATGATCTTAAAGACAACTATATCAAATATATGAAAGATATAGGGGTTGATGTGTCCGGCAAAATCAGCAGAGAAAATTATTTCAGGCATCAGGTTTTGGATTATGCTGAAGTAGGAGGAATAACAGGAACCGGCAAGAGGCTTAAAACGCCGACTTCAAGAGGTTTTTTGAAACGTCGTAAAGGAAGCGAATTGGATATTAATGTCGATTATCTGGAAGCTGAAGGCGAAGTCATGGCACAGATGCTTTACGATATCGAAGTTGCCAAAACATTGAAAGCGGTTGATCAGAATTATAGCATAACCAAGCAATTGCAGAAACAGGCTAAAAAGGAAGGGATAGAAAACTGGAGGGAACTTGTTCCTGAAGATTATGAAGCATGGCAACCACGCCAGGGCAATGTGTTTTATCTTGCAGATTCTATTCCGGCAAAGTTGGCGGAACAACTTGCTTCCGGTGCATTGGAAGAAATTGGTTTAACGGTAGAGCAGGTTAGACAAGTTCTTGCGGTCGGAGGCAAGCGCAAGGAATTTGTTATAAAAACGGAAGTTGCCGACACGCTTAATAATCTTGTAACAGATAAAACTAAAAATATGTTTTCTGCGGGTCACAAGGAAATGATCAGGTGGTGGAAAATATGGCAGCTTATATCTCCTCGAAGATTCTTTAAATATAATACGAGAAATCTAACCGGGGATGCCGATGCCGTATTTGCCGGCAGACCGTCCGTATTTCTTGAACTTCCGGAAGCCGTAAAGGATTTATGGAATGTTCATGGAAAAGGCAAAGTAATGACCGGAGAGCTTAAAGATTGGTTTGAACGTGGAGGAATGCAGGCAAACCTTCAAATACATGAAATGGGCGAATTGAACCAATTAAAAATGTTCATGCACCTTCAAGAACAAAAAACCGGGCTGACAAAACTTCCGTTAAAGATATGGCAAGGCTATTGGAAAACAGCACGGCTTTCAACGGATTTCAGGGAAGCTGTCTTGAGGTATTCCGCTTATAAGCGTTTTTTGAAGGAAATGAGAGAATCCCCGACCGGTATGCCAAAGGATTTTGCGGCATCAATACCGGAAGAAGTTAAAGGTTTAAGCGATATTAAAGACAGGGCTTATCTCATGTCCAACGATCTATTGGGTGCATATGATCGCGTGGGAGTTATGGGCCAGGCGTTAAGGGAACATCTTTATCCATTCTGGTCGTGGAAAGAAGCGAATTTCAGACGATATTACAGAATGTTTAGGAATGCCACTTCATCACAACAGGCAATGGAAATACTAGGTAGAAAAGCACTCGGCACTGTTGCTGCAACTCCCTTCAGAGCCGCAAGGATCGGTTCTTTTCTGTTAAAGGCTACGGCATTTTGGTCGGCCATTCAGGTTTGGAATAACACGAAATATCCGGAAGAGGAAAAAATGCTTCCTGCCGAAGTCAGGAACAGGCCGCATATTGTCCTCGGTAGAAATGAAAATGGAGAAATTTTGGCGTTTACAAGAATAGGCGCTTTGGGTGATTTGCTTGAATGGTTTGGACTGGATGCCGCGCCTCAATATGTGGACGGACTTTTTCAGGGAAAAATGACACCGAAAGAAATTGCCCTGGATATGGCAAAACAACCGCTTAATATTATTGTTCAGGGCGGCGAACCGTCTGTAAAAATGGGAGCGGAACTTCTATCAAGACGCGCATTATTTCCTGATATTTATAAACCGCAAACGATTAGAGACAAGTCGCTTCATTTAATGAGAAGCATAGGTCTTGAGAACGAATATCTTGCATTAACCGGGAAGCCGTCACGGGGATATAAGGAATCGCTGGAAAGTTTTTTCATTTATAAATACGACCCGTTACAAACTGCCTATGGCGATCTGTTGAACATGAAAAGAAAGTTTCTCGAAAGCAAGGGCAAGGGCGGGGAAGGATTTTGGATAACCCCTCGGGGAAACCATCTTTATGAGGCTCGCCTTGCTTTAAGATATAAAGATGACCAAGCAGCATTGGAATCCATGGCTAAATATATGGAACTAGGCGGCAAAACTAAAGATGACGTTAAAAGGTCTCTACAAGGTATAAAAGCATCAATTGAGGCAATGAAGCCTCTATCCGGATTATCAATAAAAGAAAGAAGCGAATTCGTAGAGTCCTTAAAAGGCGATGATGTCAGAACACTGCTTAAAGCCCAATTGTTTTTCATGGAACTTCAGACGGGCCAGGATATCAGCAAAATTATATATGGAGACAATAAAGGAGAATAACCGATGAAAAAACTATTTTTAACCCTGGTAATCAGCTTGTTTCTCGTAGTCCAGGCGCTGGCTGCCGGATCGTCCAACACGATCACGCTGGGCAGCTACCCAGAGCAGAACTTAAAGGTCGTTACGTTCACCTGGGTCGGTGATGACGGAACTGGTGCTGTCCCGAATGCCACCACCAGCACGGCACAGACAAACGAGATTCAGGGCTGGTACTGCTTTATGGCAATCACGAATCCCGGCGCAACGGCACCGCTCGATAACTACGATATTGTCATAAACGATGCCGACAGCGTGGATATTTTCGGCGGCAAGCTGATGAACCGTGACACCACAAACAGTGAACAGGCTGTTCCCCTTGTCGGCGGGGCGTACATGGGAAGAACCATTACCGGGGCGATCACGATGGTAATGACGAACCAGACGAATGTTGACGCTGTCGGAACGCTTCAACTGTTCTTCAGTAAGTAGGAGGTATCATGTTTAAACGACTGAATGTTTTAATATTATCCATCCTATTGTTCTTGCCCTATTCGGGATGGGCTACAGTTGCGACCAGCACATCGCGTGTGCAGTACACTTGCAGCGGGGGTTCGTCCTATGCGTTTACCTTCGGTGTTGGTGCGACAAGCGAAGTCCAGGTTATAAAAACAGTAATATCGACTTCTGTGGAAACCGTTCTGACGGAAACGACTGATTATACCGTAAGCGCCACGAATAACGATTATTCGTCCGGGGGAACCGTAGCCACCGTTGCGGCGTGTGCCACAGGAAACACTCTGACAATTGTTCGCAACGTCCCGATTACTCAAGATAGTGATTTTGTAGAAAACCAGCCTACTCTTTACGAGACATTCGAGACCGGTCTGGACAAACTCACCCGCATAGCCCAGGAGCATGAAGAGCAATTAGTCAGAATACCAAAACTTTCGGTGTCCTCCGCAATAACGGATATTGCGTTACCGAACCCATCAAGTAACCTTTATATCGGATGGAACTCCACCGAGGATGGGTTGGAAAATAAATCTCAGCCTGTGGCTACGACAGCAACCCAATATGAAGTAGATGCTTTGGTGACTTATGGCGCTGGTACGTCATATACTCAGGCTACGATTGAGACCGCTCTGACTGCTATTGGCACAGTAAACAATACTACGTTGTTGTTAAGGCCTGGAACTTGGACTATTACATCTAACGCAGATTACTCTGCTTATAAAAATATTGTTTGGAAAATCCCTGCTGGAGCTGTGCTGAATGTTGCTTCAGGATATACACTGACACTGGGTGGACCTCCTGAAGTCGGACTTTACCAGATATTTAGCGGCAGCGGCACAGTTGTTTTCGGCGAAGGCGCAGTAACGGCAGCGTATCCCCAATGGTGGGGGGCTGATAATGATGATACCAACCCAGACACCACCTATGACGCCATTCAGGCCGCAATAGATTCTTTTGGTGGGGCATCCGGTGGATCAAACAGAGGCACTGTCCTTTTCCCTAACGGAACCTATGGGACCGATACTAAAATTGTGACAAAAACCGTTACGTTGAAGGGCGCGTCGGAAACAGCTCCGGTTATTCATTACACAGGTGCGGATTATGTTATTACTGTTACTGGTGGGGCTGATGGAGGAGCTGCGTCTTCAGTAGGGGCGGGGATAATAAACATGAATCTACAACCTCCTGCGGGCGGTACGGCAAGTGGGGGCATAGAAGTAACGGGTATTGTACGCTACTTGAATATCAGGAGGGTCAGGATACAACCTTATGGGCAAACCTCTACTGGAATTGGTATTCATTTTCTGCCGGGGGCATCAGGCTTTGTGACAGCCCCTTATGTAGAAGATGTGTATATTGCTCACTTTCAGACAGGTATAAAAATGGAGGGTGACGCAGCGCCAGACGCAGGACGGGGAGTTATGACATTGATGTCTTTTAAAGATGTCTTTATCACAGGGGCTGTTGCGACATCCTTAATCGGTCTTCACATGGATGCTAATTGCAGTGGTACCGGGACTGTATTTTCCGGCGCTTTTGAGGGACAAGCCGTTGGGTTTCAGCATGACGTCGGAGCACACGGAGCTCAGATTTATGCTTATTTCGAGGGTAATACCACCGACTGGACCCTTGGAGCGGATTTTGAGGGGACCATTTCTCCTACATTCGGCTCCGGGCAAGTGGAAATAGTTAATAAGGACGTGGGGGCTGCAAGAGCGTATAAGGAAAAAATAGATTTAGGTCAATATTACCGAGAAACTTATTACGACCAAAAGCACGTTCTTTATGGTCATGGTGATCATCCTGAGTTTGGAATTTATATTGGAACATCCATTATCGATGGAAACCTTCCAAAAAGAGCCTGGAGTATCACTTCAAAGGGATCTTCATTTGCCAGTAATCCAGAAACAAACTATATGACAGTATTCGAAAACAAGATAACCTTCTCGACGATAGTTCCGGCTGCCGGAGCATGGCACCAAGGCGATGTAATTTGGCAGAGAGATGTTGTGGCAGGAGGTTCGCCAGGATGGATATGTGTAACTACTGGAACCTTTGGCGCTGCTACGGATTCGACCGGGGATACGGACGGATCAACGGCGGTTATTACAGGCATGACCGACACTTCGGATTTTACCGTTGATGATTTCGTGAACGTAACTGCCGGTTTTCCGACAACCGGACCATACAGAATAAAGGCTAAGACATCCACAACGATTACATTGGAAACCGCGTCAGATTCAGCACAATCGAATATCACAGTTGATACTTCAGACCCGGTTTTTAAAACGATGGCAAATATAGGAGCTTAATGCCAAGATCACAACATAAAGAGATTCATTCAGCGGCAAGCTGATAACGGCTTTAAAAGCGAATTAAAATAATGTGAAGGGCAGGGGGGAAAGGAAAATGAAAATCAAGAGATTAATTTTAACAGTACTTTTTATTAGTGCGGTTGCTTTGTTTCCGTTCGGAAGTTCTGCAGGGCCGCCAATGTTCGGTATGGACCTTACCAGTTCACCCTTGTCTTTATTGCCGGACACGACTGCTATTTATGATATTGGAAGCGAGGCTCTTTATTGGAGAAAGGGTTATTTCGGGGCATCGATAAGTTTCGAGGGCGCGACTGATAACGACTTTCAAACGACGATCACTTTCACCGATCCGACCACGCCGGATAAAACAATTACCTTTCCCAACTTAACTGGCACCGTGGGACTGTCAACGAATCACCTGGCCTTTTTTGCTGCCACGACATCGGCGCAACTTGCCGGGGTGCTTTCAGACGAAACGGGTGGAACCGGGGTTGCTGTCTTTGGAACGAGCCCGACAATTACCACAGATTTGACAGTTCAGGGATTAACCGGGGCGGTTTCTACAATCAATATTATTGCTGATGCTGCCGAGGATAATTCTGATAGTTGGAAGATTGAGGTCGCCGATGGTGGGGACATGACCATAGAGTCTTACACCTCCGGGGCGTGGGTTGCTAAGGCCACGCTTTCTAATGCGGGGCTTTTAACCGTTTCCGACCTTGCCACAGCCACGACAATCGGTTCAGCATATATTTATAGGGTCGGCGGCACCGATGTTGCCGACGGCGATGTTGTTGACGATCTCACGGTAACGTCTACCAAGGCCATCACCGGCACTACGCTGAATTTGACTGCCAATTCCAACCAGATCATATTCGATTCTGATGAAGGGTCGGGCTTTACCGGCACGCTGACGTGGACGCCAGCCACCTCCGCTAAAGTCCTTACTTTGCAGAATATCACGGGCACCATCTACTCCACCGGTGGCACAGACGTGGCCGTGGCCGATGGCGGGACGAACTGTTCTGCCGCATCTATCACTTGCTTCAATAATATTACTGGATTTACTGCAAGTGGAACGACGGGGACGACGAGTACAAATCTGGTATTCTCGACGAGTCCTGCTATCACGACAGGAACCTTTGTCACGAGCTTTACCGCTACTGATGCTGCCGGGCCACAATTGCTGGATGAAGCTGCCACGGCAACGAATCCGACCTTGATTCCAAATAGGGCGGAGCCTGACACAGGTTTCGGTTGGGCTGCTGCGGACACGCCTACTGTTGTGGTTGGTGGAGCAGAAGTCATGCGGTGGGATGCTGTTGGCAACGTAGGCATTGGGGTGACGCCAGAAGCGTGGCAAGCAGCTTATACAGTTCTACAAATTGGTGGTACT
>Ga0180008_1002478_pt1 | contig 10015 bp, 7 predicted proteins | sample MM_PW_MetaG_FD_121121 | JGI IMG/M metagenome (GOLD analysis project Ga0180008, IMG submission 121121) | Groundwater microbial communities from the Aspo Hard Rock Laboratory (HRL) deep subsurface site, Sweden - MM_PW_MetaG | ecosystem: Environmental > Aquatic > Deep subsurface > Groundwater... | reverse complement strand
CCTGCGCGCCGAGTTCCGCCTGTGGCGCGAAGAAGGCCAGCGCCACTACGCGATGTTCTCCCAGGATGACAAGCGCACGCCGATCCTGATCGAAGAGTTCCCCATCGCCAGCCTGCGCATCAACCAGTTGATGCCGCAGCTCAAGGCCGCCTGGCAAGCCAGCGCCGCCCTGAGCCACAAGCTGTTCCAGGTGGAATTCCTCACCACCCTGGCCGGCGACGCGATGATTACACTGTGCTATCACCGCCCGCTGGACGAGCATTGGCATACGGCGGCCAACAAGCTGGCTGCCGACCTGAACGTCAGCATCATCGGCCGCTCCAAAGGCAAGCGCGATGTGATCGGCCGCGATTACGTGGTCGAGCAACTCGATGTCGGCGCTCGCACCTTCAGCTATCGCCAGCCCGAAGGCGCCTTCACCCAGCCCAACGGCACGGTGAACCAGAAGATGCTCAACTGGGCCTATGACGCCCTGGGCGATCGCAACGATGACTTGCTGGAGCTGTATTGCGGCAACGGCAACTTCACCCTGCCCCTGGCGACCCGCGTGCGCAACGTGCTGGCCACCGAGATCAGCAAGACGTCGGTCAACGCCGCCCTGAGCAACCTCGATGAAAACGCAGTGGATAACGTCACCCTGGTGCGCCTGTCCGCCGAAGAACTGACCGAAGCCCTGAACGACGTGCGGCCGTTCCGGCGCCTGCACGGCATCGACCTCAAGAGCTACGCGTTCGGCAGTGTGTTCGTCGACCCGCCCCGCGCAGGCATGGACCCGGACACCTGCGAGTTGACCCGGCGCTTCGAGAACATCCTGTACATCTCCTGCAACCCCGAAACGTTGGCGGCGAACATCGCGCAGTTGCACGATACGCACCGCATCACCCGCTGTGCGATGTTCGACCAGTTCCCGTGGACCCACCATATGGAATCGGGCGTGTTGCTGACCCGGCGCTAACCCCTCACGCTACAGCGATGCAAAATGTGAGGTTTAGGTGGGAGCGGGCTTGCCCGCGCCCACACAATCAAAACCTGTATTCGAGCATCCCGCTCAACGTACGGCCCCGTGCCAGGCTGAGGTTGTTGGCATCGCCCATGGCCACGAAATAGGCTTCGTCGGTGGCGTTTTCCAGGGCCAGGCCGAGGTTCAAGTGGTCGGTCATCCAGTAACTGGCGTACAGGTCGTAGAGGGTGTATTGCGGCCACAGTGCCTGGTCGATGAAGTCGTAGCCATGCTGGTCGAGGTTGGCGCCATTGCCCGAGCTGTAGCGCACCCGCACCCCGGTATCCAGGCGTTTTTCCAGGAAGCGCGCGCCCAGGGTCAGTGAGCCGCGATCAGCCGGCATATAGGTGGCGTTGCCCATGATCCGGCCGCAGCTTTCCTTGTTGTTGGCCACTTCGTCGTCCAGCACTTCATAAGTCGTGACCGGCCTGATCCCCGGGCGACCATCCGGGCGAATGTAGGACTCGATACGCGTGGTCCTCGGCCCGCTGGTCTTGGCCCCGCCCATGTAATAGTTCTTCGAGCAGAAATCGTTGCTGCCGATCATATGGGTGTAGCTCAGGTTGGCGTAGGCCCGCCCCATGTCGTAGTTGAGTTGGTATTCCACACCGCGAAAGCGCGTCGCATTGGTGTTGTTGACATAGGCCATGGTCCCGAGAAAGCCGCCGACACTGGTCTCTGGCAAGCTGACGCTATGGTTGAGAAACGAGAAATTCTCGATCTTGGTATCGAAGTAGGCGACCTTCATGCCCAGGCGGTCGTCGTTGAAAAACAGCCCTTCCTTGAACACGTTGACGCCCATTTCCCAATCCCGCGACTCTTCGGCCTTCAGATAAGGGTTGGGAAACACCCGCTCTGACGAGCTGCCGCCATGGGGTCGACCGGTCATGAAGGTCTCCGTGACTGCCGGCGGGCGCCAGCCCTTGCCCCAGCGCGCATAGAGTTGCATCCACTCAAGCCCAGGCTTGATACCGATGCCGAAGGTGGGCGAGAAGTGCCCCTCTTCATTGTCGATATCAAACACCTCGGCCACCCGCTTGGCGCCCACCAGGCTGTTGTAGAAACGGTCACGCTTGTAGAGGGTCATCCCGGTCTGGCCTTCAAGCCGGTAGCGGTCGTACCGCAGGCCGGCATCCAGGGTCAGCCAGTTGTCGTATTCGTATTGCAGGTTATTGAACAGGCTGGCGATGGTGCGCTTGCCGCCCGGAGTGGCGCCTTCGGCGTACGGCAGCAGGCCCTGGAGGTTGACCGCCTCGACTTTGTTGCTGCGCGGTTTGAATTCGTCCTGGTACATCTCCAGGCCGTAGTTCCAGCTGACTCGCCCCAGCGTCTTGAAATCGAAGCGCGAGGTGTTGTCGGCCTGCAAGCCCCAGGTGTCGGTCTGGAAGTGATCGGTGTAGCCGCCGACCTCGTTGCCCGTGCCCGGCGTCGCCAGGTTCGGCGCATTGGTCCGCTCCAACTGCGTCGTGACGTAATACACCTTGGCCTTGAAGTCGATCAGTGGGTTGTCCGGGGTGTAGTTGTAGTCCAGCGCGACGTTCTTGGCGTTGAGGTTGTTCTTGCTCACACGCTGGTAGTAAACGCTTTGCGCATCATCGGCGGTATAGGCCCAGGCATCGTTGCTGTCGCTGTCGCTTTGCAGGTAGCTCAGTTGCACACGCTGATCGTTGGGCAGGTTCAGGCCCAGCTTGACGATCTGCGAGCGGGTCACGCTGCCCATATCGCCGACTTCGCTGTTCAACCAATCGTCAAATGCCTCGGGCTGGGCCTTGCGCGCGCGCAGGTTGGTACCGAGTTTCTGGTCGTTGTGGGTGCCTGCGCGGTAATCGCCAAAATGCCGCTCGCTGTACCCCAGCAGCACATCGCCGCGCTCGTCGCCGAAGGCAAACACGCCGCTGCCATTGAAGTGAGTGCCATTGCCCAGCTTGCCGATGCCATTACCCGCGCGCAGGCGCCCGCCGTATGCCTTGCCATCGGCCAGAAACTCACTGGCCTCCAGCGTCTTGAAAGACGCAATACCGCCAAGCACCGCCGCACCGCCCATGCCTGACTGGCTGCCTTTGTCGATCTCGATGCTGGAGACAAATTCAGGGTCGATCACCATCGTGCCATTGCGCTGCTGGTGGCCGTTGACGTTGAAGTTCTGGCGCATGCCATCGATGTTCATATTGACCCGACCGTAGTCCTGCACCCCGCGGATATTCACCGACAGGCCAGGGTCACGCTGATTGACGGCGGTATAGACGCCGGCGGTTTCTTCCAGCATGTCGGCGGCGTGCCGGGGTGGGCGTTTGTCGATCTGCTCGCGGGTAATCACCGCCACCGAGCGCGGGGTTTCATACACCCAGTCACTGGGTTTTCCGTGGGTATTGGCGTTGATGGTGGTGGTGCCGACGGTCAACGCACCATCCTGTTGGCCACTGACGCGATTGAGGGTGACCTGGCGCTCGCCGGTAAAGCGATACTCCACCGGCGCGCTGCCCAACAAGCGTCCCAGGCCTTCCTGAACACTGTACTGGCCCTTGAGCGCGGTGCTGCTCAGGCCTTGCAGGCGCGGGCTGTCGAACAGCACCTGCAAACCGGCCTGGTCGGCAAAGGCCAGGACTGCGCCACCCAGGGGCTGGGCGGGAACATCGAACATCAGCGTTGCAGGCTGCGAAGCCCCAGCCACGGGGGCGGCGGCGTGGGCCTGCCCTGCCGTGGCAAACAGGCCCAAGTGAATGGCCAGGGCCAACCGGCTGCCGGTGATGCGCCCTTTGATGATTGCAGACATCGTTGTGATCCCTTCGCTGAGCGTTTTTTGTTTATGCGAATACTTCTCGATTAGCAAGACGCGTCAGGTACAGGGACTCAGTAAGTGTTTTTGAAAATTGTTTAAGGGGCGACCAGAAATGCAGGATTTTGTAGGAGCCGGCTCCTACACAAAGGCAGTCGTCTGCACGGGGGTTTGCGGTGTGTCAGTAGATCAGGCTGACACCCGCCAGATCCAAGCGCCGCACCTGCAATTCTTCGGTCAAGGTGCCCAGTGCCGTATCCAGCATGTCGAGGCGCACCACCGCGCTGACTTCACGCTTGCCCAACTTGGCATTGGTCAGCACCACCCGGCCGGGGCGATAGCGATTGAGTTCTTCAACCACCTTGGCCAGCGGCTGGCGATCGAACACCAGCACCCCACGCCGCCAACTGGTGGCCCGGGCCAGGTCGAGGCCAGGCAGGTCACTCACCCCCGCCTGCGCACTGTAGCGGGCGGCCTGCCCTTCCCGTAGGACCGTGGTGTGCGGCCGCTCTTGCAGCGTCACTGCCACACTGTGTTGCAACACGCCCACCCACGCCTGGTCGTCGGTCTCGCGCCCGACCACAAAGCGGGTGCCGAGCGCTCGGGTTTGCCCGCCAGCACTCTGCACCACGAATGGCCGGGTCTCCTGCCCGACCATGGGGGCCACGTCAAAAATCGCCGAGCCGGCCAACAGGCTGATCCGCCGCTGCTCGCCATCGAAGTCCAGGCGGATGGCGCTGGAGGAGTCCAACTCCACAGTGCTGCCGTCCACCAGGCGCACCATGCGCACTTCGCCCTTGGCGGTCAGGTAGTCGGCCTGCATCTGCAACAAGGCTTGCGGCCCCTGCAACCAGCCGACTGCGGCGACCACCAGCAACAGCGCGACACTCGCAGCCACACGCCAGGGGCCTCGACGCCGGGCGCGACGCAGTGGCACACCCGCCGACGGTGGGCGCAGGCGATGCACGGGTGTGTCCAATTGCACCTCACCCAGGGCCGCCCAGGTCAGCCGGGCAAACTCCAGTTCTGCGGCGTGACGGCTGTCGCTGGCCATCCAGCGCTGCAGTTCGACGTGTTCTTGCGCATCCAGCCCACCGGCATGCAAGCGCACCGCCCAATCGGCGGCGACCTCAGTAATGCTGGGTGGGTGCGACTCCTGGCTATTCACGTGTGAGTCTCGAATTCTCGTTGTATGAAACTGTGACGTTTGAGCAGCGCTTTTTCCGTAATTCATTTAACAGATGGCGTCACATCGCCCTCCCGCAGACGCTGCATGACATGTGCCAGCGCCTTGGCCAGATGCTTTTGCACTGAACTGTCGGAAATTTCAAGGTGCCGTGCGACCTGAGCGTGGGTCATGCCCTCGACACGGTTAAGGCGGAAAATCTGCTGGGTACGCTCCGGCAACTCGGCCAACGCCTGCTTCAATGCCTGTCGTTGTTGTTGCGCCATGGCCTGAGCCTCCAACCCGGCCACTTCATCTTCAATCGCGGCCAGCGCTTCATGGGGCACAGAGTCGGTCTTGCGCCGTGCCTCCTGGCGGATGTGGTCGATCAACAGGTTGCTTGCCGTGCGGTAGAGATAACCCTGGGAGTTGTCGATCGGCTCGCCGGAGGGCTTTTGTGCCAGGCGCAGGAAGCTCTCCTGCACCAGATCGGCCGCCAACTGAGGGTCCCGCACCTTGCGCAGCATATACCGACGCAGGGTATCGGCATGCTTGAGAAACAGGCCCTTGAGATCCACGTCCGACAAACCGACTCCCTGGGGTGCAAAGGAAACAGGCGGGCATCTTAAGCGTTGTCGAGAATGATTTTCAATTGATATCAGCGCTTGGGCAGCGCCGGCAGATTTTATTCAACGTTCGATAATCGAACGGTTATCCACGCCACGGCACTTGGTCAATTGACCAAATTAACCATTCAGTACATTTTGTCCTCATCAACAAAAACAACACTGGAGATACCCCATGCCGCCTGTTGTGCGGGTCCTCAACGGCCCTAACCTGAACCTGCTCGGTAGCCATGAACCCTTGCGCCATCACTCCTTTGTTTCCCCTATCGCCGAGGCCGTGCTCGCCGGCTTTGGCAGCCATGGCTATCACCTGGCCCTGGAGCATTTCAGCCGGGTGCTCAAATGAAACCACGTATCCTCGCCGGCCTGATCGGTGCCGGCATCCAGGCTTCCCGCACGCCGGCCCTGCATGAGCAGGAAGGCGACTGCCAAGGCTTGCGCTACCTGTATCGCCTGATCGACCTGGATCAGTTGCAACTGGACAGCAGCACCCTGCCCGAGCTGCTCAAGGCCGCCGAGCAGATGAACTTCACCGGTCTGAACATCACCTACCCGTGCAAGCAAGCGATCCTGCCATTGCTCGATGAACTGTCACCCGAAGCCCGGGGCATCGGCGCGGTCAACACCGTGGTCTGGCGCGACGGCAAACGCATCGGCCACAACACCGATTGCCTGGGCTTTGCCGAAGGATTTCGCCGTGGCCTGCATGACGCCCCGCGCCAGCGTGTGGTGCAGATGGGGGCCGGTGGCGCGGGCGCGGCGGTCGCCCATGCGCTGTTGGCCGAAGGTGTCGGGCAGTTGAGTCTTTTCGATGTGAACACTGACCGTGCCCACGGCCTGGCGGCTAACCTCAACCAGCATTTTGGCGCTGGCCGGGCATGTACTGGCAATGATCTGGAGCGCGCAATGGCGGCGGCTGACGGCCTGGTCAACAGCACGCCCATGGGCATGGCCAAGCTGCCGGGCATGCCCGTACCAGCAGCGTTGTTGCACGCGGATCTATGGGTCGCCGAGATCGTCTACTTCCCGCTGGAAACCGAACTGCTGCGCACGGCCCGGGCCTTGGGCTGTCGCACGCTGGATGGGGGCAATATGGCCGTGTTCCAGGCGGTGAAAGCGTTTGAGTTGTTCAGCGGTAAGCCGGCAGATGCGCAGCGGATGCTGCAACACTTTCAACAGATGAACGACTGACCTCGTAGGAACCGGCTTGCCGGCGATGAGGCCCGTGAATTCTGCGGTGATTTTGAGGGTGCCATCGCCGGCAAGCCGGCTCCTACAGGTGCATGTCTGCCTGCAGGTAACGCAGCACCGACTCACAGATCATCGCCCGATGCCGCTGCTTGATCACTTCATCCGACAACTCGGTCTGAAAAATCTCACTGAAGGTATGGCGGTTGGACACCCGGTAAAAGCTGAACGAATTGATCAGCAAATGCACATCCAGCGGCTCCAGCCCCGAGCGGAATACCCCCTGCTCCGCACCCCGGCGCAAGGTTGCGCCCAGCGCTTCAAGGATATTGCTGTTCATCGCCTTGATCGCATCCGACTGTTTCACATACTCGGCGTTGTGAATGTTCTCGATGCTGACAATCCGCACGAAATCCACATTCTGGTCATGGTGGTCGAAGGTGAACTCCACCAGGCGCCGGATCGCCTCCCGCGGCTCCAATTCGGTGAGGTTCATCCGGGTCTCGGTGTTACGGATATCGCCGTAGAGCTTTTCCAGGACCTCGACGTACAGCTGCTCCTTACTGCCGAAGTAGTAATAGATCATGCGCTTGGAGGTGTGGATGCGCTCGGCGATGGCGTCCACCCGCGCTCCCGAAAGCCCCTGCTGCACGAACTCGACAATGGCTTCTTGCAGAATGTTCTCGCGGGTCTTTTGCGGGTTGTTCTTGCGGCTCTTGCGCGGCGCCACGGGGGTGGCGGGCAATTCGGACGTCGGGGTCATGGTGCGCTCACGGCCATCTATGCAGGCCGTGATTATGGGCCGCCACGCCTTACGAAGGAAGCGCCAACGCCCTACAACTTGGCCTGGCGCAGTGCACCGCTGCGCGACTTGGCCATGGCCGCCAGGCGCACCGCCACATTGGCGGCGCCATAACCGGCATAACCGTTTTTGCGCTGGATAATCTCGAAGAAAAACCGCCCCTCGAAGGGCTCGGTGTACACATGAAACAGCTCACCGCCCTGGGCATCACGGTCGTACAACACGTTGTAGTACGCCAGTTCGCTGAGGAACTGATCGTCGAAATCAAAACGCGCCGCCAGGTCATCGTAGTAATTGAGCGGGATATCCAATAGCGGCACGCCCGCCTCCTTGGCCCGGCTGACCTCGGCGAAAATATCCGCGCAATCGAAGGCAATATGATGCACACCTGAGCCGCGATAGCTCGATAACGCATGGGAAATCGCCGTATTGCGGTTCTCGGAGATATTCAGCGGCAGGCGGATCGAACTGCACCGGCTACGCAGCGCCCGGCTCTTGACCAGGCCGTAGGGGTCCGGCAGCACCACTTCATCGTCGGCCTCGAAATCCAGCAGGCTCTTGTAGAACAGCACCCAACTGTCGAGGCTGTCGGCTGGCAGGGCCATGGCCATATGGTCGATGCGCAGCAAGCCGCCGGCGCTGTCGCGAGTGGCCTGCAGGTTGAAATCGGTGTTGTAGAGCCCGCCCGCGTGCGGGTCCACCAGGTAGATCAGGCTGCCGTCCGGCGCGCGGACCGCCGCCAGTTCCAGCTCATTGGGCCCGACCAGGCCGCGATAGGGCTGACCCTTGTAGGCCACCGCCCGTTCCAGGGCCTTGGCGCTGTCCTTGACGCGAATTGCCGTGGCGCACAACGAGGGGCCGTGGGCCTCGAAAAAGTTGTGGGCAAAGGAATAAGGCTCGCAGTTGAGAATCAGGTTGATATCACCCTGGCGCAGCAGGCTCACGCTCTTGGAGCGATGCTGCCCAGCCTTGACGAACCCCAGGCGTTGCAGCCATTGGGTCAGCCGGGCGCCAAGGTTTTCATCCACCGCGAACTCAAGGAATTCAATACCGTCGTACTCGCTGGCAGCCGGGGTCTCAAACAGAACATCCGGCGGCGTGGCCTGTTGCAGCAGGCGTTGGCGGGTCTTCTCTTCCAGATACAGCAGCGAACGCAAGCCATCCGCCGCGTTGGCCCGGGTGGGCGCGGCGCGAAAACCATCGTTGAAAATCTCCAGGGACAACGGCCCGCGGTAGCCACTCTGGATGATCGGTGCCAGAAAACCCGGCAGGTCGAACTCGCCCTGGCCGGGGAAGCAGCGAAAGTGCCGGCTCCACTCCAACACGTCCATGGCCAGGATCGGTGCATCGGCCATTTGCACGAAGAAAATCTTGTCACCAGGGATCTGGGCGATAGCCGTCGGGTCGCCCTTAAGCGACAGGGTATGAAAACTGTCCAGCAGCACCCCGAGGCTGGGGTGATCGATCTCGCGCACCAGTTGCCACACCTGTTGCCAGGTGTTGATGTGCCGGCCCCAGGCCAGGGCCTCATAGCCAATACGCACGCCACGGCGGCCGGCGTGCTCGGCCAGCAGGTTCAGGTCATCACGCAGGATCGAATGCTCACCGGTGGCGTCCGCCGAGGCATTGCTGCACACCAGCACCAGATCGGTCCCCAGTTCCTGCATCAGGTCAAACTTGCGCTCGGCCCGCTCCAGGTTGCGCGCCAGGCGCTCGCGGCGACATCCTTCAAAGTCGCGAAACGGCTGGAACAAGGTGATGGCAATGCCCAGGTCGGCACACATCTGCCGCACTTCACGGGGGCTACCGTCGTAATACAGCAAGTCGTTCTCGAAGATTTCCACCCCATCGAACCCGGCCGCTGCAATGGCTTCGAGCTTTTCCGGCAGGGTGCCGCTCAGGGAAACAGTGGCGATGGAACGTTGCATGGGGTGACTCCCGGCAATGAAGGCTGGTCTTGTTTGCGGCAAATTATTGGCCGCGCGCGGTCAGGCAGCAATTTAAAATGTACCAACCGGTTAGTTTTATGGGCGATTATCGAACAAAATGACGATGGGTGAATTGACGATTTTTTAGCCGGTGCGCACCATCGATTGCGCATCCAGGGCCGTTATTTATCGGCGTACACCTGCGATCACCACCCAGAACGCATCATAAAAATTTCAAAAAACGGGTACCTCTCATGCCTTCGCAAAATTCCGCCGTGGCCCCGCGCCCCGGCAACCCGCAAGCGGCCATTGGCGACAAGATTCGCGGCGCCCTCGCCGTCGGCAAAACCCGCTGGGGCATGCTGGCCCTGGTGTTTTTCGCCACCACCTTGAACTACATCGACCGTGCCGCCCTGGGCGTGATGCAGCCGATCCTGGCCAAGGAGATGAGCTGGACGGCGATGGACTACGCCAACATCAACTTCTGGTTCCAGGTCGGCTACGCCATTGGTTTTGTCTTGCAAGGCCGG
>Ga0180008_1002475_pt1 | contig 10025 bp, 9 predicted proteins | sample MM_PW_MetaG_FD_121121 | JGI IMG/M metagenome (GOLD analysis project Ga0180008, IMG submission 121121) | Groundwater microbial communities from the Aspo Hard Rock Laboratory (HRL) deep subsurface site, Sweden - MM_PW_MetaG | ecosystem: Environmental > Aquatic > Deep subsurface > Groundwater... | reverse complement strand
GGGCGACTGGCGGGCATAAAGCAAAGAAAGAAGAGAGCGATACCTGTCATAGGGGAAACCAAGTGGGCTAAAAACCCCCGCTTGGTGTTGTAGGCTAAGTAATACCTGGCCAAGGCTACTGTCAGTCATCGTCACAGGGTCAATAGTTGTTACGCTTAGTCTGCGGCAGTGTGAACCCAGCGGTCCCGGAGTAAGACTAATGGGTTCGGAGGGTTATAACAGGGGTGGCTCGGCGCACGGCTACCCCTGTTATAAATCAATGGTAGACAATGAATATAAAATACATGGTAATCAATCCTACTAAGTGTGAGTTCTGCGGAGCATGCAGAGATGTGTGCCCAGCAGACGCGATCAGCCCAAGGGAAAAGAAAAGAAAAGAGAAGGAGAAAGGGGAGCGACGTGATAAGTCTTCTTGACTTCATGACCAAGTACGACGGGAAGTTCGTAGACGCCGATGGCTTCTATGGATCACAGTGTGTAGATATGTATAGGAAGTATGTAGCAGAGGTGTTGGGTACGCAGCAGGTGCCGCCAGTAGTAGGGGCAAAGGATATATGGGATGTGTCTAATGAGTGTGAAAAGATAATTTACAAAGAAGGGAGAACTCCATTTCCTGGGGACATAGTAATATGGGGCGCGTCGGACAGCAACCCATACGGGCACGTGGCCATAGCTGTAGTAGCTGGTGTTGATAGATTCTGGTCCTTCGACCAGAACTATCCACTTAGCTCCCCTTGTCATGTGCAGGGGCATGGGTATGATAAAGTTATTGGGTGGATAGCGGGAACGGAGAGTGTGACGGAGAGTGTGATTGTAATTCCGCCGCCCGTAAGCACCCTGCCCAAAGCAAAGAATATCTATGGCGTACATGACAGAGGGGCGGGGAGGCTGATGGCGGAGGAGGGGGTGCAGGGGTGGGTGGTAGTGACGGAGGCGATAAAGAACTCAGGGTACCATGAGTACACAAACATATCTCCACATATACCTATCGTCCGCCTCAACTGGGGCTACTTCCCAGATGGTACGATACCACTAGACAGCCTTAGTGAGTTTGCTAGCCTATGCAAAGCATGGGTGGTGAATTCAAGGGGGTGTAATAGATGGATAATTGGGAACGAGCCCAACCATGAGCAGGAGTGGCCACAGGGTGAGAAGATATTGCCGAGGAAGTATGCCAACCACTACCTCCTAGCGAGGGAGAAGATAAGAAGTGTGCCTGGGCATGAGAAGGACGAGGTGCTAGTAGCAGGGATAGCACCGTGGAATGCGGTGCTCGGTGATTGGGTGGAATATTTCAAGGATGTACTAGAGTGTGTGAAGGGTTCCTGTGACGGCTTCTGCCTGCACACGTACACCCACGGCGCTGACCCAAGGTTAATCTATTCCTCTGACACAATGGGCGCGCCATACGAACACAGGCACTATAACTTTATCGCTTACCGCGATTTCCTTGGTGCAGTGCCACGGGGCATGAGACACTTACCTGTATATATTACCGAGACCGACCAGGACATGCCTTGGATGGACGAGGACAGAGCATGGGTATATAACGCGTACGGCGACATCGACTGGTGGAATCACCAGCCAGGTACACAGAAGGTACTAGCACTAGTCCTCTACCGCTGGCAGAATTATGACAAGTGGGGGTTTATGCACAAGACTGGCGTCCATAATGATTTTAAGAGAGCGATGCTGAAGGGGTATAAAACACCATGAACCTAGGCCTACCTGAGCACATATCGTACTCGCAGGTTAAGATGTTCCTTGACTGCCCAGAGAAGTACAGGCTGCTGTATATAGAGCAGATAGAGAGGAAAGAGAGCGAGGCGCTGGTCTTTGGTAAGGCGTATCACCAGGCGTTGGAGGTAGCGCTGAACTCGAAGATGCGCGGGGAGGAGATAACCTCAGCCGCGTTAGGGCAAGCGGCTGAGTACGCGTGGGGCGAGGTGATGGATGAAGCAGAGTGTGCGCTTAGTATAGAGGACGAGGATGAGGCGGTTGATAACCTACGTGAACTCGTCACCCTCTACTGGAACACCTACTCGCGCAGCATATTACCTACTGCGGTAGAATGGAGGTTCTCTATCCCCATACCAGGGGTAGACGTACCGTTCGTAGGGGTGATAGACCTGGTTGACAACGGGTTCTTGGTAGACCACAAGACTGCTAATAAATCTTGGTACCAGGGAAGGGCAGACTCAGACATGCAGGCCACGGCTTATACCTACGCGTACTGGGCTATGCGCGGGGAGTTTCCTCTGGGTTTCAGATTCGATATAGCTGTGAAGGGAAAGACTCCTAAGGTCATGCAGCTAGACACGGCACGAACTAAGAACCAGGTCCTATGGTTCGAGAGGCTATTGCCTAAGTTCTGGAGGGCGGTGAAGGCAGGGATATTCGTACCCAACCCCACTGGGTTCCTGTGTAATAAGAGGTACTGCGATGGGTGGGATAGGTGTATGGGATAACTTACCATAAACCCAAATTTGCGTGTTCCCGCGACCCCTAGTATAATAGCACTAATTACATACTAGGGATTATGCTTATGAAGGTCAGACCAAGGAACCAGTGTATCTCGTGTATGCATCCAGCGAGTGTGCTGATTAATGACTTGCTTAAGGCGAAGGCAGCGCAGAATAAACCTGGCGAGTGGAGGCGCGGGCTTGGTTTGTCCTTCGGGTCTATCGCAAAGGCAGCTAACGATAAGTTTGGTGAGATGGAAGGTAGGCCGCCCAATAAGGCTGAGGTGCTTACCGACGCGGGCGTAAGGAACCACGCCAGAAAGGGACATTATACTAACGGCGAGGGCGATGAAGAGTGGGCAGGGGAGATGGTTGATGTCTTAGCAGAGGCTGGTGGTAAGAAGGCGGTAATGACCCGCGCTGTGATATCAGACGAGGGCATACAGCTACCCGGTATATCTGGCAACGAACTATACATAGCCGAGACCGGGATTAAGAATGTATTAAGAACATTCATTGTAGCTGGGATTACAAACATACGTAATAACCCAGCGCTGGTAGAGCCGAACCATGTGCTGCGCGCTATTGACCTGCTCCATAAGATTGATAAGGGTGCGTCTGAGGAAGATGAGTATATGAAAGCTATCATCTCCGCTATCAAGGAGGACGTTGACCCCACCTCGCCTCTCGGTGCCGCGTTGCGGCAAAGGGAGGAAGCGCTACGTCGGCGCGACATGGCAGAGAATGTTGTATGGGCTGAGAGCGTGGAGAGTGATGAGTAGTGGTAGAGATAAGGAGGGTGCCACTCTTCTCGGAGCTGTATGAGAGGGGAAAGGGTGACATGAGTCAGTTCTCCAAGGACTTCCTTGAGCTCCCGCCACCTATAACGGCTCCGCATAAAGGGCAGATTAAATGGTTGCATAGTAATCTCTGGACTCCAGAGAGGATGATTGCGTGTGGTAATAGGTGGGGAAAGACGACAGCAGCGGCAATCAAGCTCCTACACCACGGGTTCTATCAGACCCGTATGCCGCAGTACGCGGAGCAGATGCACGAGTATACATGCATCAGCCTAAGTATCACCCTAGACATGGCACAGATCGCTTGGGACTTCGCGGTGATGCTGGCCACGGGGAGTAAGTTGCTAAGTAAGTTTGTACTGGATATAAAGAAGCGTGACCCGTTCCCGGTGATGATACTGGGCGATGGAGATAAGTGGCGCAGTGAAATCTGGGCCAGGAGTACGGCAAGGGCGGGGACCTACTTGCTTGGCCGTGCCTTCGACTTCGTAAACTGGGACGAGGCGGCCCGCGACCCGAATGGAAGGATGATCCTAGATGATGTCCTCCGTATGCGTATGGCAGACAGGCAAGGACGGATTGATATGACCAGCACGGGGGCTGGTAAGAACTGGTACTGGAAACAGTGTGACTTGGGCAGGCGTGACGCGCCAGAGTACCTTAACTATTACTTCCAGACGGGTAGTACCTATGAGAACCCCAGCATCAGCCCGGACAGGATTGAGGATGCCAAGGGAAGAATGTCTGACAGGATGGTTAAGCAGAACATCTATGGGGAGTTCGTTGATTTTGCAGCGGTGTTTCCTATAGAAGATATCGAGCAGTGCTACAGGGGGTATGATTATAAGCTATTACACACCCCAGGAGAGGCTCGGTTGGCTATAAGTGGCTACCCGGCTGACGCAACCTTTGCGATGGGGGTGGACCTAGGCCGAAGGAGGGATGAGACAGTTATCCTAGTGGCGCGTACGGACGTGCACCCGTCGCGTTTAATATACGCCCAAGCTATGAACATGAGCTCACACTGGGAGAAGATTTATGGTACAATAGCTTCAGTGTACCATATATTTAAGGATGCATTGGCGGTGATTGATGCATCGTCCTTGGGTGGTGATATCTCAGTAGACTTACTGAGGTCTGAGCAGCATGGCATGCATAATATAGTGCCGTATGTGTTTTCTGGTGGGCAAGGAAAGAAGGAGCACTTGATTACAGTAGGCCAGATGGCGCTACAACAGAAGACTATAGTCTGGCCGTACATACCTGAGCTCTACGACCAGCTAGGCATGTATGACTATGATGATAAGAAACTGAACACCGACTGGGTTATGGCGTTCTGTATGCTAGCCGAGGGGATTAGAAGGAGCACTGAGCATATCATAAGAATAACCCCCGCCGAGTTTATGCTACACACGTTCAGGTGGGAGGATGATGGTGGGTTAAAGCATAATACATACGCTGGCGAGGATGTAAAGCTGAGTGGAGAGGGGATGCCAACCTTCCTCTCGTCTAAGGGGATGGTGCAATGAGTAATATAACAGAAGCGACTGTGGGCGCAAGGGTGATACGTGGGCTGGCACGGTTGATGGGTGTGTCGTTGCAGGGTGAAGAGCCGGAGCCCAAGGGTAGCACTGCCGACCCGTCACTAGATATTATGCTACGCGAGTGGGAAAGACTGTTTGCTTTGAGTTCAGTGAGGAAGAGAAGGTACGCCGACCACGACAGAATGGATGTCGGTGACCTGGCTACGCTACTTGATACGGTGGTTGATTCTTGCTTAATCAGTGACGACGGGAGATTGTTTGGGTTTAACATAGACGCGCCGAAGAAGATAAAGAACTTATTGGATGACACCAGAGACAGGCTGGGGATAATTAACCAGGCGCGGGAGAGCCTGCGTGATTGTTTAAAGTACGGCGACGAATTCGTGGCTGTGACGGTGGCAGATAACGGGCTGATAAACTTCCTTCAACCACTACCGGTGGGCACTATGTTGGCCCGCGTAGACCAGCACAATAGATTGTTGCAGGGGGAGGAGGTACCAAGGGGTGGGAGAGAAGCAATCCCCGCCGCCTACTGGCAGATGGATGACACACTAAAGCCCATAGCAGGCTGGTACCCGTGGGAGATGAAACATTTAAAGTACCGGCCCACCGGGAAGAATCCGTACTCCGCGACTTCTTTGTTTGAAGACGCTAGGGCACGCTGGCACAAGCTGCGCATGATGGAGGAAGCGCTAACTATCGCACGGATTATTAGAGCATACATTAAGTATGTTCATAAGATCGACGCCACCGGGAAGACTACAGCGGAGGCGGAGAATGTCTTAAAGAATTACATGGATAGAGTTAAGCAGACTAAGCTAGCGGCTGACTCTACCACAGGCTCGCGCGGGTTTGAGACGCGTTACATGGGGGTGGACGAAGACTTCTTCATGACTACGGGCTACATCGCCTCCCCTGACGGTTCCTCGCAGCCCATGCTGTCTGGTATAGATTATATAGACCCGCAGAACACAGGGGTCAGGAGTATACCTGACATCGAGTTCATGCAGAGGGGGATTTTTACCCGCGTATCCGGCGAGAGCGTAGGTATACCGGGTGACAGAGAGGACGTGTCCATGCAGGATATCGCTTCCTCTCGATTTTACCAGTGGTGCCAGAGAGGGATACTGGAGAACCAGTTCATCCGCCCTATCTTTGACCTCCAGTTATACTTACGTGGATACACGCCTAAGAGTGATACTTATAAAATAATCTGGCCGAGAGTAATTATTGAGTCCTCTTGGAGGTTCGCGGACGCCGGGTTTAGGCGGAGTATGATGGACAGCGGGTACATAGAGAGCTTAGTAGCGCCCCGCGAGTTTATAGCGCGCGAGCGCTTCGGCTGGTCTGAGGAAGAGTGGAACAAGGAGTGGCTGCCTAAGATTAAGGCAGAGCAGGAAGCACTCGGCCCACTGGACAGAAGCTCTAAGGCGCAACAGATAAGGGTGGGAAACCAGTCGTCCAGTATGACTAACCTAGATAGAGCAAAGACAGAGTTGTTAAGAGATATGCTAGAGGAAGGAAAGGAAGTAATATGAAAGGTGATATGAGGATGATAACGGTAGATGAACAGGGCAACCCGGTCGCTCTGCTTGCCACTAACCTACCAGAGTTTAGGAGTTGTGTTATATGCAGTAGGGTGCGGCGCAAGGAACTATGCGACAACCCTATAATCCTAGACGACATGAGCGGATACGCCTGTAACACTTGTGTAGGGTGGCACAGGGATAAGCCCACCCACCTTTACCTAGAGGAGTAAGGAATATGAATGAAAGAATGGAGCTAGTAGAAGTCATTGAAAGCATCGCTTTCAATGTCTCCGAAAAACAGGATGACGGCCATCGCTACGCAACCTTCTTGGTAAGCGAGGGCGATAAGATGAACCGCAATAAACGCGTATATCCTACCAGTATCTGGCAGAGGGAGGCTACGGATATCGGTAAGAAAAACGTGACTGGTCAAAGCGGTCATCCAGTATGGTCTACGGACCTATTAGATCAGTTCCTACTGTTCACCGAGGGGAATGTAGTGGGTGGTAAGTTCTACGCCACCGCAAAGGTTATCCCCACGGACGCAGGCATAAAGTTTGCCACCATCGTAGACGCGGGAGTTAGAGTGGCAGTGAGTACACGCGGCTATGGTAGTGTAAAGAAGGAAGAGTGGACTGATGAGAGCGGTACAGTCCACGCTGATGTTAATATCGTACAGGAAGATTATTCCTTGAACGGCATTGATGTCATCTTCCCAGGTGAACAGAGTGTAGATGGGGCTAAGATGATACGGTTCGAAGCTACAGGGAAGGTGAATATGAATGAGATGCAAGAAAGGATAGAGGGGCTAGAGGGTGAGGTGAAGGAGGTTAAAGAGGAGCTGGTGAAGGCAAAGGCTGACGCTGGCGACCTTGAGGCTGAGATCGCAGCGCTCAACGCAGCCCTTGACGAGAAGAGTGAGGAGTTTGAAGAGCAGTACAAGAACATAGTCGATGGTCTTGACGAGGAGATAATCAAGGTGGCAGAACTAAAGGCCGAGAGCGAAGCTCGCCTGGCCCGCATCTCTGCTATCACCCACCTGTTGGATAAGGCTGAGGGTGAGAAGTTCGCTATGCCAATAATGGTGAAGCTCTTTGACTGTGAGACACCACAAGCCGTAGAGGACTCCTGGGCTGAGGCGCTAGCCGACATCGAGCGTGACCTGAACGACCCATCTAGCGTCACACCCAAGGGGGCCATCGGGGTTAAACCCGGCGACAACCTTGAGGATGTTCGTGATGAGTTCCCTTGGAACAAACCAGAGAACGCTGTCCACCTCCGAGCAGGGGGCTTGGGCTAAGCTAAAAGAGTAAGGAGAGATTAATATGAGTAACGATGTGTATAAGGGTACGGTGATGGAGCATGAGTTCATTAAGAAGAACCGCGCTCTCATGGACACGTACACTAAACTAGGCTACCTAGACAGCCCACACGCTCTTCCGCTAAAGACCGAGCTAGACCGGGCTATCATGGCGCATGTTTTGGAGACTACTAAGTCAGTTTTGTCTACTAATGAGTGGCGCGTGGACAGGCCCGCGGAAGAGCTGCTCGCGGAGACCACCACCCCCATCAAGACTACAGCTTGGTCGGGCGCGACCATGATTCCTGTGGTGCTGGGGTTCATTCGAAAGATGATGCCGAAGATGGTGGGGCTAGAGCTGGTTAATGTTCAGCCTATGGACAGGCCAACAGGCCGTGTGTTTTATGTTAACCGCAAACGGCATAACGACGGTACCTCCAGTGGTATCGTAGAAGCACGAGCTGGCTGGTCCTATCGGAGCTGGGACATGGGGCCGGGCGAGGCGACAACGATTGCCAAGTCTGTTGAGCTGGAGTTCACGAGTGGTAATGTAACTGCTGGGAGTCACAAGCTCAAGACTCAGCTCTCGGTTGAGTTCCAGCAGGACGTTCAGGCATACTTCGGGCTGGATGGAGTAAGCATGGCGTCCGACGTAGTGACTGACGAGTTTGCGATGGAACTGGATGAGATCATTCTAAGCAAACTACACCATAACGTGCAGACCACTGTGTATCATGGGGCTAAGCCGACCGGGTACACGCACGAGGAATGGGACAGGCGCTTGATTGACTCTATCGTCCGCGCCGATGAGCTCGCGTTCGAGAAGAACAGAACATACACGAACTGGATTGTGTGTGGTTCTGAGATGTCAGTGCGACTACAGAGGCTAGCCACATGGGATACGGTGCCTGAGGGCGACCGACCTGTGATGAATGCTAACCTCTCACGCATCGGCACACTCAATTCTCGCTGGAAAGTGTACCGCGCTACGCTACCCTTCCCCACGGGGGAGGCAATGCTTGGGTACAAGGGCACGAACTGGACAGATGCCATCATGTACTACCTTCCCTACATCCCACTGGAGTTCTACGGGGTGAGCAAGAATGTGGAAACGATGGTTGATACACTGTCTTGGCTGAGTAGATATGCTACGTATATCCCGACTAATGCTAGCAACGGCTTGTCAAAGGTCGCGATTGACGAATCTACCTACACAGGGCAGAGCTATCCAGCGTTCACTGAGTGGACAAGCTAAGTAAATAAAACAGAGGGGGGAGGATTGTTGTTCCTCCCCCCTCTAAAAAAGAAAAGAGGTTAGGCGTGCAGGATAAGGTACGCGTTTTTAACCACTCGCCCTACACCCTGTGTTATAAGGGGGAGGGGCTAGAAGACTACGCTAGGAATGAAGTGGTCTTTACCTCAGATGGGTGGGTGGAGGTGCCGCGTGACTTTGCCGTAAACCGCCTAGCCCCCAACCCATACCTCACCATTGACTGGTGTGAACCACTACAGTTCTTCCCCGATCTCCTCCCATATCCATACATCACACTCGCCATCCCACTTGGGCGGTGGACGGGGTACGGGACGGTGGGTGAGAGATTTGCCCACCACCTGTTAGGTAAGATTCCACTTAAGCTTAGCCCTGTAGGTTATTGGAACCCAGCGGCGGTGTACTCGGATAGGGTGAAGAAAGAGATGCACGCCACTGATAAAGAGAAGCCGACAGAGTGGGCGCTATGCGTTACCATCCCCCCTGACCTGCCTAAGGTGCCGAGTCCTAAGAGAGTGCTTTATACCATGTGGGAGACAGCAGACCTTCCAAACAACGAGGCGCATGGTGATTGGGCGGGGATGATTAATGAGTGGACCGAGGCGATCATAGTGCCGAGCGTGAGTCAGGTAGAGGTTTACGAGAGGGCAGGAGTGACTGTTCCTATATACGTAGTTGGGCTGGGGATAAATGAAGAGTTCACTTATTACGAGAGGCCGGTGAGGAAGGAGGGGGTTCCGTTCACCGGGCTGCTGTATGGTATGCTGACGAGCAGGAAGAGCCCGATAGAGACGATTAATATGTTCTGGCATGGGCTGAAGGATGAGAACTGGAGATTAATCCTAAAGACGCGCGCAGGGCAGCTTGGTGGCGGGGCGTTCTCTCCGATTAACGGGGTGAATGATGAGAGAGTAAAGGTGATTAATGAGGACTACTCACCAGCTCAGATGCACGATTTGTGCAAACAGGCAGATGTGGGTATAATGATGTCTAAGTATGAGGGGTATGGGCTGCCACCTAGGGAGATGATGGCGACTGGTTTACCAGTGATCTGGACCGAGTTCAGCGGGCACCTAGATGAGTGTAACGCGGCGTATAACATCCCGATAGGGGTGACGGG
>Ga0180008_1002474_pt1 | contig 10026 bp, 23 predicted proteins | sample MM_PW_MetaG_FD_121121 | JGI IMG/M metagenome (GOLD analysis project Ga0180008, IMG submission 121121) | Groundwater microbial communities from the Aspo Hard Rock Laboratory (HRL) deep subsurface site, Sweden - MM_PW_MetaG | ecosystem: Environmental > Aquatic > Deep subsurface > Groundwater... | reverse complement strand
CACGGCCTCGGCCATCGTCGAGATTCGCACGTCCAGCCGCGAGCCGTGATCAGTCTGGTTCCCTGACCAATCCGAGGAGGCCGCATGCCGACCGTAGACCTCAAGCCCGGCGAGGGCAGCTATCTGAATCGATGGTGGGAGTACGCGGCTGGCGTGCTCGGCCGAGCGGTGACGCTGACGGACGGCTCTGGAGTTGAGATTACCACCCTCTCGGTCGACGCGAGTGGGTCGACCGTCTACCGGCCACCCGGCACCGACAACCCGCCAGGGTACGAGTCGTACACCGAGGCGATGGAGGTCTGCGCCAGCATCGCAGTCCCGACCCAGGGCGGCGAGGTCACGACCACCCTGCACCCTCACCGGGTGACGGAGTCCCTGCCCATCAAATCCTCCACCGTCGCGACCTTGACTGGCACACACACCGACATCATGCAGGTGTTTCAGTCCTCGTCGACGTCAATTCACGCGGCGCAGTTCACGCTCGGAGTGTCGGGCGTGGCGAGTTTCGCGGAGACCTTCGAGAGCTATGCTGATTCTGCCGCCCTCGCCGCTGTCTGGGTCAGTTCGGACGCAGCAAATACCACAGTGACGCTCGATACTGCCGTATTCCACAGCGGCACACAATCGATGGACATCCGCGTCAAGAAGGACGCGGCAGGCTCCGTAGGCGATACCGTCACCATCACGCTCGGCGCTGCCGAGGACTGGTCAACGATGGAGTCTGGCACGTTCTGGATTCGCTCGGACCAGGACCCTGGCGAAGCGTCCCTTGCGATCACGATCACCGACAACGCAGCGGGGACTGCCACTGTCGCGTTCTCCCTCGGGGCGAAAAACACATGGACCCAGGTGGTTATCCCCTTCGCTGATTTCATTGGGACGCTCAACAAAACAGTGGTGCTCACGCTTTCCATCGATATCGTCGGCTGCACGAAAGACGCTCATCTGAACATCGACGGCATGCTCGGCAGCGGCACTCCCGGCACCGTCGACGTGGAACTCTACGAGGTCGCGAGCGCCACACCATCGGCGTTCGGCTCGCAGGTCGGGACGGCCGTGACCATCGAGTTGCAGAACGCAGACCCCCACACCTACGAAGTGGAGTTCGATGCCACGACGACCGTGGGGCAGCACTACGCCCTCGTCGCCACCAACAGGAGCATTGTCGGGGCCACGATCGCGTGGAAGGGCAGCGCGGCCGGGGGCTACGTCAACGGGGGCGCGTTCACCAGCGACGACAACGGCGCGAACCTCACGGCAGTGGCTGGCGAGGATTTCTCGTTCGCGATTTGGTCCCACGCCGCCGCAGTCATCCGGGGGCTGTGCCTCGAACACGTCGGGGTGCCGGACTCGGGCAACGTGGAGATCGGGGTCATCACATCCGCGAACCTGATGCAGCAAAAGCTAGTCCATGAGAGGTCGCTGAACAACCGCGAAGACCTGGACTTTGGCGCCATGGTCCGCGATATGCCGGTGGTCATCGAGGCCGAGGGCAGCCTCAAGGGGCAGATCACCTACACCGGGAGCCCGACTGCTACGCGTGGGTCGCTGTGCGCAGTGCTGGCCTTTGCCCCGCACTCGAGCAATGGGTGATAGACTCACCGAAAGGAGCACACATGGCAGGCAAGTTCAGAGCATGGTGGCGGTCTCGGAAGTTCGCCCGCAAGGTGGAGGCCCACATCATCGAGGCAGGCGGACTCAACGCGGACGGCGCCACGAAGCACGCTCACGCCCTGCGCAAGAGTGCCGCGGACTGGCTCGACGACATGATCGAACCCTCCGACCCGCTGCTCGAGCTCGGGAGTGACATGCTCATCTTCGTCGTCTCGCGCTTCGTCGCGGCCTTCGTCGAGGACCGGTACCAGAAGCTGAAGAAGAGGGGGCTGGTGAAGTGACCGCATGGGAGCCCATCGGCATGGACGGGACGCTGTACCGGGCACTCCCGCTCGCCTCGCGCATCGCCATCGCCGCGCTCCCGTTCCTGGGCTACCGCTACGATGAGCAGCGACCAGGCGTGCCGTACCTCTCCGGGTCGATGCCCCCAGCCCGCGCCGAACTGCCACGGAAGACTGCGTGCTCGACGTTCACCGCCGCCCTGTTGATGGCCGTCTACCCAGACGCGCCGTGGACTCTGCGGGAGTACGGTGACCTGCAGTCCTTCCGCGACCGCTTCGATGTCGGCGGCTTCCCTTTGGGCGATGCGCCGATTGCAGCCGTCGAGCGGATGTGCGTCGGGATGCAGGTGGACCGGTTCATGGCGGGGTCCTGGCACCTGGTCCAGGGCTGGCGCAGACCGAACCCGCCCGGAGGCGGCGGGCATGCGTTCCTGGTCTACGCCGAGGACCATCACTTGATGGTGTTGGAGGCCAGCGGTACCGGAACAAGCGGGATAGGCCCGCAGTTCACGCGGAAGGTGGAAGAAGACCTCCACTCGCGCTATGCTCTGGTTCATATTGCGAGGCTCGCAGATGGCTGACACCTGTATAGAGATTGAGCGCTTTCGGCGCATCGAGGTTGACGTGAACGAACTGAAAGCCGACGTCGGCACACTCAAGACGGGGCAGGCTGTTCTGGGGACGCAGCTTGAGAACATCTGCAAGCGGCAGGACGAGCACCACGCCGGGCTGGTGTCTGCGATTGCCGATGTCAAGAGCGACAACACGCAACTCTCGGTGCAGCTACTCAACGAGGTCAGGGCCAACAGGCCCTCAGACCCGTTGAAGAACCCCAGACTCCTGGCCCTCGCCGGGCTGCTCATCGTGGCCCTCGCCGCGCCGCAGCTCGTCGGGCCATACGTCAGCGCGGTGTTCATGGCGCCCGCCATCGAGAGCATAGCCGCTCCCGAAGTGGTCGAGGTGCCGGTGGTGGACTCGGAGGCCGTGGTCAGCGAGGACTAGGGCTCACCCACCCCGTCCGGCACCACGAACGACACCGACCCGTCCGGGTTGGCGGTGGCCTCGACCTCCACGGGCGGGCCGCCCTTCGCGTGGAGGCTGACGGTGCGTGCGTCGGCGCGGTGGAGGATGGCGGGCGTGCGCACCCACGGCGGGGGCTCGCTCCAGATGGCCTGCTTGCTGGCTTCCCACATGGCACGCATGGCCAGCGCTCCAGCGACAGGGCCGAACTCGGCCATGGCGCGCACCCCGTCCTCGGTGCACTGGATGAACGCGAGGGACAGCAACAGGTTGCGCCGCGCAGCCCAGAGCGCATAGGCACGGCGGGTGTCGCCGAGGTCGTGGGCTGTGATGGCGCGGGCTCGGAGCTCGTCGGGGATCATGTAGCAGCCTCCACGATGTCCTCGATCATCCGCTCGCGCCACCCGCGCCCGGTGTAGTAGCCGAATCGCTGGGCGCTCCGGTGGTCTGACCACTTCGAGTTGTACCACCATCCGCGGTCGTGCGGCGCCCACACCCACCGAAAGCCGGCTGTGGGCTTGTTGCCGAAGTTGCCGAGATGGACGGTGCTGGCCTCGGGGTCGTCTCGCCACGCCCCTTCGAATCCGGGCACCCGAGCGAGTACGGCCTCGGCGATGTACTTGCGGTCAGCGGGGGTCATGGCCGCGCCTCCCCGGCGGTCGCTTCCGCCCACGCCTTCGCCTCGGACGGCGTCAGCGCAACCGGCGCGGTGTGGACCTGCTCACCCGGCCAGCAGGACAGCCGCCAGCAGTCGGTGAGCTGTTCAAGGGTCCAGCGCCGGCCGCCGTGCCTGGCCTCGTAGATTGGCCCGGAGGCCCGCCACACGTCGACGTCCCACCACATCATGGGGCACACTCCTTCGTTGTCGGCAACCACTCATCCACCGCCCGCGCCAACCTCTGCGCTGCGACCGGGCACCACGGCGAGTCGCGGTGCTCGCGCCAGTACGCCAGCGCATCGACCACCCGCGGTGGTGGGTTCGGCGGGAGGTCGGGGAGCACTGGCACCGGGCCTCTGGTGAGGCGATGGGCGGGGGTCATCCCTCACCCCACATCCGACACCACCACGCCACGCCTTCGGCGACGAGCAGGCGCTGGCCGATGTGGCGCACGTCCTCGGCGTCGCAGATGGCCCCAGCTACCCAGCCACACCACGCACGGTGGTAGGTGATGGCGTGGCAGGGGGACTCCGCGAGGCGGGAGAGCAGGAGGGCGGGGGTCATGCGTCCTCCCCTTCGCCGCACTCCACGCAGCGCCCGTCCTCGATGTCTCCACCGCACTCCGGGCACGTCGAGCACCCAGGGTGGCAGCGGTCGCAGTCGATGGCCCCGCAGTGTCCTGTGGGGCTCGCGTAGCCTCCGCACCGGTAGCCGCGTTTGCGCCGGGGTCGGTAGTCGCAGTCCATCCGCCGCTCCTGTTCGCGCTCCCAGCGGATGTCGTCAGCGTCGCAGTTGTATGTCACTTCGCACCCCCAGCCAGCTCGTCGAGCGCAGCCAGCACCGGCAGCGCGGCGAGTCGGTCCAGGTTCCCGGTCATGGTGTCTTCACCGCTCTCGACAGCCGCGTGCGGCGTGGTCCCGTACCGCTCCGTGAACGAGGCAACAAGCCGCAGTCGGGCCTCTGCCAGCACATCATCCGGGCAGCCGGGAGCCAACGCAGCGAGGCCAGTGCAGTGATGACCCAGCAGGTCACGTCGGCAGTACACCGGCAGCAGCTCCCCGTCCCCGGTGTACATCACGAGCAGGAGGCGCGTCATCGCCCACCCCCAGCCAGCACCGCGGCTGCCTCGGCGGCCTCGTCGGCCGTCGCGAGAATGTGCGCCGCGTCGGAGTGCGGGCTGACGTGCTCCAGCGCAGAGGCGATGCTCTCGCGGTAGGAGGCGAGGCGGGCCTCGGATGCGATTGCTCTGCGGGTGGCGATGTCGCGCTGGCGCAGGGTCTCATCCATGCGCTCGTCAGGACGCAGCCACAGGCCATCGGTCTCCCATCGTGCGCTCATCTCCCAGCACCACCACACGAGCCAGCCGTTGACGGGGTGGCTGTCGACGATGACGCCGCGCCTGTCGTGGTCGTCGACGAGTCCGACCTCGGCGCCGATGTGGAACTCGGTCATTTGGCGCTCCAGGGCCGCGCCCGCAGCACAGCGGCGAGGGCGAGGCGGTCGGCATTGGGGGATGCGGGGTCGATGTCGGCGAGGGCGGGGACATCGTCGCAGCACCAGGAGAGCACGCGACGGTCAGCGGAGGTCCACGGCCCCGGGCCGGGGTGCGAGTAGTCCACCGGCAGCCAGAGCCGCATCCCGCGGGGGTTGGGGCGCTGCATGGTGCGGTCGAGCGCAGCAGCGCTCCAGTGGCCGGCGGCGCCACCAGTCCAGCCCTCGGGAGCCATCGCCCGCGCCAGCATCTCCGCGGCCACATGGGCGCCGTCGATGCGGGTGGGGTAGCCGTCGACGAGAAGGGGAGGGGAGATGTCGAGGTACAGGTCCACCACATCGGGCATGCCGAACACGCTCCACGGGTGCGGACATCCGGTGTCCACGCCGAGAGCGGCCCCGTCAGGGGTGCGGCCGGCCACTACACCGGTGATGTAGCCGTGCCTGGTCTCGTATGCGAACGGCGCCCCCACCTGCACCGGACCCGGCAGACAGTCGAGGGGGATGAGGAGTCGTGCGTCGGTCATGCCTTCCCCCTTCGCATCTTCGCGACGAGCCGGCCGATGGTCCCCCGGCACGGCTCACAGAGGTCGTCGTAGCGCACCGGCTCGAAGCCGGCGCCTCGGCAGTCGAGGTCCTGCAGGGGCTCCGCCGTGGCGTCCAGCCCCTCGATGATGCGCCCGCAGCGGTCGCAGCGGTGGCGGGTGATGGTCTCGATCACAGCGGCACCTCCTCGGCGCGGGGGTCGATGTCCTCGACCGGCAGCAGCGCGCGGATCGCATCGAGCCTCGCCACGTCACCAGCCAGCCACACGGCGAGGCCGGGAACCTTCTCGGGGGCGTCGGCGAGGGTGGGCTTCCCGACGCTCGCGAGCCACCTGTCCACGTCGTCGCGGGTGAGGTCGTTGTCGCCGAGCAGGGCGTCGAGGTCCGCGGTGGGGGCGCCGGACTGTTGGGGGGCGGTGATGGGGTCCAGCGTCCATGCGCGCTTCTTGCCGCGGGCCTCGGTGAGCTGGTAGGTGCGCCTCCTGTCGAGCCCGGACATGCCGGACATGCGCACCCCGCCCGCGTTCGGCGTGCCGTCCGGGGCACGCACCGAGCCGTCGCGGTACAGGGTCACCCATCGCCCCACCCACTGGTGAGCGTCGGTGGTTTCGTTGGCCATCGCGAGCAGCCGAATCATCGTCTTGCAGGGCTTCCAGGGCATGTGCCCGCCGGAGAGCGCGAGGATCACGGGCTGTTGCTCCGAGCCCCACTTCGCGCCGGTGATCTGCGTGGTGATCGGCCCGCCGATGAGGTTGTCTGCGTTGAGCTGGTCGCTTCGGGCCTGCATGAATGGTGTGACGTCGAACGGCATGGTCTACTCCTCTCCGAATGTGATGTCGGGCTCGATGAGCGCCCACCCAGGCAGGCACAGGTTGCGGACCTCGGGCTGTCTCCCGGGCCACTCGTCGAGGCGCACGCACTCCGCGAGCCTCCCGAGCAGGTCGTCGAGAATCTGCCCGCCGACGTGGAGCGCGCCATCTGGCACGCCGTCGTCGAGCTCGTACACGGAGACGTCGTAGGGGGCGCTGGACTCGACCGCGATGATGTAGACGCGGGGGCTCACGCCGGTCGTTGCCTCGACACCGCGCCGGTAGTGCTCCATCTGGCAGTGGTAGCCCATGTCCGCGACCTGCCGCATCAGCGCCCGCTCGGAGGTGCTGCGCGTGGTCTTGAAATCGAGCAGGATGCCGCGGGTGAGGTCAAGCCAATCGACCTTCCCTCTGCACTCCAGCCCGCTGCGCTCGTCGGTCCACCGCAGTTCCGTCTCGGCCACGCCCTGACGCAGCAGCTCCGCGGCGGCCGGGTGGTTGCGCGTGGCGCTGGCCATGCCGAGGATCTGCGGGAGGTCCTGTTCGCGGAGTTGGAGCTTGCCCTCGGACTCGGCTACCCACTCATCGTAGACCTTGCCTCTGCGCGTGCCGCCAGTCCACACCGCGACCTCGGACTCGAACCGCTCGGGCTCGAGGACGGCGAGGTGCGTAGCGGTGCCCAGGACCATGGCGGGGGTCGTCTCTACGGGGTTGGTGAGGTGGTGGCGGTAGTGGATCGGGCTCTCGCGGAGGTGCTTGAGCCTGCTCCACGAAACGCCGGGGGAGGTGTGGTAGTTGTCGGTCATCTGGTACTCCGTGCAAGGAATCGCTTGAGGTTTGCGGTGAGCAGCCGCCGCAGCTCGGCGCGCTCGGTGTCGGTGAGGGGCGGGCGGGTCATGGCTTGTCTCCGAGTACCGCGCGCATCTGGTCGTCAACGTCGAAGCCATCGACGTGGAGGCGGATGAGAGCCAGCAGTTCGTCACGTTGGCGCTGCAGGCCGTTGCTGTACCGCTCCAGATTCCGCTCCCGCGCCGTGGTGGCGGTCGTGAACTGCGAGAGTTCCAAGAACAGGCGGTCAATGGTGCTTGTATCGCTCACAGCGTCCACCCCGTGACGATGGCGTAGGCGACGAGGAACCCGACGACCAGCGCCACCGCCGCGAGGGCGTCCTGTGCCTTCTGGGCGGGGGTCACGGCCGAGCCTCCAGCCACGTCAGAGTGACGCCGCCCCAGGAGGTGTACCGCTGGTAGTGGTCGGTGAGCTTGACGGTCGTCGTCGGCACCAACCCGAGGGCCTGCGCCGTCTGGGTGTCGACCTGGACGAAGATTGCCGTGGGACCGATGTAGAGGCTGGTGATGACGGCCTCCTCGCCGACCTCGGCGATGATGAGGTCCACCGCCGTCGCGAGGGTGGCGATGCGGGCGCGGTAGTCTGTGGCTTCGGTGGTCATGGTCTACTCCTCGCCCGCGGGCATCAGCTTCAGGGGCGCGGTGGTTGCGAAGCGCCTGGTGTCGGTCTCGATGGTGTGGAAGGTCTCCCCGTTGACGTCGAACGCGCCGATGATGGAGCACTCCGCCCACCTGCGAGTCCACCAATCGCGGGGGTGGAGCGGGTCGGAGATGTGGACGAGATGGGTCTTGGTGCGAGTCATGCTCTCTCCTGTCGGCGGTAGTGGTCCGCTCTGACACCATGAGCATATGGGGTGTGCGCTGGCAGTGCAATAGGAAAAAAAGAAAAAAGCGAGATTGACTAGCAGGCCCCCCATGGATACCATCCTGTCAGGAGGTAGGGACATGACCCTCGGACGAGAACTCGCAGCCTGGAGGGCGCGACTGGACTGGACACAAGAGAGAGCCGGCGCGGCTGCTGGTGTCTCGCGTGCCACCATTGCCGCGTGGGAGGCTGGTAGCAACGACCCGGGTGCTGGGCGGCTCGCAAAGCTGCTGGCCGCTTACGGGGTACCACAGGAGCAGTGGGGCGCCTTCCTGGAGTTGGCAGGGGAGGAGGAATGACCTGGACCTACGACCCCCTCACCGGCTACCACCGCATCCACGCAGGCCACCGCGCCGAGCTCGACGAGCGCCGCGGGAAGTGGGTGCTGCGCTGGGGGCTGTTCCGGTGGCGGGCCTCTGTGGCCATGGACGACCTCGCCGCTAAGGCGTGGGCTGACGGGTGGCTGGGGAGGGTGGGGTGAGTCGTGCCGCGAGCGATATCCTGCTGTGCGGCCGGATCCTTCATGCTCTCGGGCGTCAGTGGTCGGCCGACGTTGAGCCGATCGGGGTCTGCACGGCGCTGGTCGCCAGGCACCAGGGCCGGCCAATGGTGGCCGTCCCGCTGCGCTCGTTTGCGCATCAGGAGTACCGCGCCTATGCGGAGCGGTGCGTTGTTTCTTTGGACTCCGGCGACGTCATCGCCGGTCCATTCACCGGGCGGGGATGGCGTGACCGCTTGGCTGAATCAATCTCAACCATCGCCATGGAGAGTACCTATGGACCCCATTGCAGACCTTGAGGGCGTGCCGGGATGGCTCACCAATCAGGACTATGCGATCAAGCGCGGGGACTGCATCCCAGCCCTGCATGAGATTGCGCCAGCCAGCATCGACCTCGCCGTCTTCAGCCCGCCGTTCTCGTCGCTGTTCGCCTACACGAACGACGAGGCCGACATGGGCAACAGCCGCGAGTCGGATGACGAGTTCCTGCTGCACTTCGATTTCTTCGCCAGAGCACTGACGCCGCTCATGAAGCCCGGCCGCCGGGTGTGCGTCCATCTTCAGCAGGTCAGCAGGAGCAAGGCCCATCACGGGTACATGGGACTGTTCGACATCCGCGGGCACGTCGTCCGCATCATGGAGCGGGCCGGGCTGATCTACTACGGAGACGTGACGATCGACAAGTGCCCGCAAGCGCAAGCCATCAGGACCAAGAGCCACAGGCTGACCTTCACGCAGTTTGAGAAGGACTCGGCGGTGTCGAATCCCGCGCTCGCTGACTACCTGGTGATGTTCCGGGCGCCGGGGAACAACGAGGTACCAATTAGGCCCCAGGTCAACCGCGAGGAGTGGATTGAGTGGGCTCGGCCGCTCTGGAGCACCGACCCGAACTGGGACCCATTCGACTCCATCGAAGGGCTCGCGGAGCTCTACGAGGGCAACGGCACCATCCCCGTGTGGCGCGGCATCAAAGAGACCGACACGCTCAACACGCAGGCCGCGAAATCAGCCAACGACGAGCGCCACGTCTGCCCGCTGCAGCTCCCGCTCATCGACCGCGTAATCCGGCTGTGGAGCAACAAGGGCGAGACGGTGCTGACACCGTTCCTGGGGGTGGGCTCCGAGGCGGTCAAGGCCATCGAACTGCACCGGCGCGCGGTCGGCATCGAACTGAATGAGCGCTACTTCGGGGTCGCAAGGCGCAACATCATCTCCACCCTGGAAGCGCGGGACGGTCAGGTCTCGATGTTCGGAGGGCTGTGATGTACGGCATCACCATCGACATCCCAGACAGCCCAGAGGGGTACGCCAAGTTCATCAGGTGCAAGGGCCTGCAGAGCTACACCGTCAAGGGTCGCACCGTCTACACCGACGAGGCCAGCTACCGCGCCGTGTT
>Ga0180008_1002473_pt1 | contig 10029 bp, 10 predicted proteins | sample MM_PW_MetaG_FD_121121 | JGI IMG/M metagenome (GOLD analysis project Ga0180008, IMG submission 121121) | Groundwater microbial communities from the Aspo Hard Rock Laboratory (HRL) deep subsurface site, Sweden - MM_PW_MetaG | ecosystem: Environmental > Aquatic > Deep subsurface > Groundwater... | reverse complement strand
GTAGAATATGCTCGTAAAAATACGAATCCAGGCCGCCCAAACGGCCAAAGGCTGATCAAGATACACAGCGAGCCCTAACCACACAAGCCGCCAAAAGTCGGAAGAACCCGCACCACACAAGCCGTTTGGTCGCGGTTTCCCTTGGTGCAACCCTGACACAAAACCGCAGGCCGAGCCCTTTCGGGTCGGCCGGCGGTTTTGTGTGCAAGCCCTTGAGAACACGCCAGAAATGTCAGCCGGTGTTGCGCAATCCGGCGGCAATACCGGCCACGGACACCAGCAGCGCCTGTTCCAGAGGGCTGTCCTGTGCCGCTTCCTGCTGGCGCGAGCGGGCCAGCAGCTCGGCCTGCAACAGGTGCAACGGGTCGAGGTAGGTGTTGCGCAGGCGGATGAACTCCAGGGTGTCGGGACTGTGGGCCAGCAGCTGCGACTGCCCGGTCAGGCCAAGCACCACGGCACACGCCTGCGACAATAGGTCGCGTAAATGCGCACCCAACGGCAGCAGGTCGGGCTGCACCAGACGCTCGTCATACAGGCGGGCGATATCAGCGTCGGCCTTGGCCAGGACCATTTCCAGCATATCGATACGAGTGCGGAAAAACGGCCATTGTTCACGCATCTGCCCCAGCAACTCACCTTCGCCGCGCTCCAACGCCTTGCTCAAAGCCGCTTCCCAACCCAGCCAGGCCGGCAGCATCAGGCGGGTCTGGGTCCAGCCGAAAATCCACGGGATCGCACGCAGACTCTCAATGCCACCGGCACGGCGCTTGGCCGGTCGACTGCCCAGGGGCAGACGTCCCAGTTCCTGCTCGGGCGTGGACTGGCGGAAGTACTCGACGAATTGCGGATTTTCCCGCACCACCGCGCGATAGGCGCTGACACCATCGGCGGCCAACTCATCCATCAAATGACGCCAGGCCGGTTCCGGTGGTGGCGGTGGCAACAAGGTCGCCTCCAGCACCGCGGCCAGGTACAGGTTGAGGTTCTGCTCGGCGATATCCGGCAAGCCGAACTTGAAGCGAATCATCTCGCCCTGCTCGGTGGTGCGGAAACGCCCGGCCACCGAACCTGGCGGCTGCGACAGAATCGCCGCGTGGGCCGGGCCGCCGCCACGGCCAACAGTGCCGCCACGACCATGGAACAACAACAGTTCCACCTGCTGCTCACGGCAGATATCCACCAGGCGCTCCTGAGCGCGGTATTGCGCCCAGGCCGCGGCGGTGGTGCCGGCGTCCTTGGCCGAGTCCGAGTAGCCGATCATCACTTCCTGCGGGCCTTGCAAGCGCGCGCGATAGCCAGGTAGCAGCAACAGGCGCTCGATCACCGGGCCGGCGTTGTCCAGGTCGGCCAGGGTCTCGAACAGCGGCACCACGCGCATCGGCCGCTGCACCCCGGACTCCTTGAGCAGCAACTGTACCGCCAGCACATCGGATGCCGCACCCGCCATGGAGATGACATAGGAACCAAGGGACGCCGCCGGCGCGGCGGCAATTTCCTTGCAGGTATTGAGCACTTCGGCGGTGTCGGCCGACGGCTTGAAATAGCCTGGCAACAATGGGCGACGGTTAGCCAACTCCTTCATCAGGAAGGTGATGCGTGCGTCTTCGTCCCAGTCCTCATAGCGGCCCAGGCCGAGGTAGTCGGTGATCTCGGTCATCGCCGCCGAATGCCGGCTGGAGTCCTGGCGCACGTCCAGGCGTACCAGGAACAGGCCAAACGTTACCGCACGGCGCAGGCAATCGAGCAGCGGGCCGTCGGCTATCACCCCCATGCCGCAGGCGTGCAGGGACTGATAGCACAGCTCCAGGGGCTCCAGCAGATCGCGATTGTTTTGCAGCACCTCGGCCGGCGCCGGAACGTTGCTAGCCAGCGCCGCATGCGCCCAATTGCGGGTGGCGCGCAGGCGTTCGCGCAGTTGCTTGAGCAGGGCCCGATAAGGCTCGACGCTATCACCGGCCCTGGCTTGCAACTCGGGGCTGGCCCGCTGCATCGACAGCTCCGATGCCAGGTGATCGATATCACGCAAGTACAGATCTGCCGCCATCCACCGCGCCAGCAACAGCACTTCACGGGTAACCGGAGCGGTCACATTGGGATTGCCATCACGGTCGCCGCCCATCCATGAGGCAAAGCGAATCGGTGCAGCCTCCAGGGGCAGGCGCAGGCCGGTGGCGGCGTGCAAGGCTTGGTCAGCCTTGCGCAGGTAGTTGGGGATGGCGTGCCACAGCGAATGCTCGATCACCGCAAAGCCCCACTTGGCCTCGTCCACCGGAGTGGGCCGGGTACGGCGGATTTCTTCGGTGTGCCAGGCTTCGGCGATCAGGCGTTGCAAGCGTTGGCGAATCTGCTCGCGCTCGGCGCCGGTCAAGTCGCGGTGATCCTGCAACGCCAGTTGCGCGGCGATGGCATCGTATTTCTGGATCAGGGTCCGGCGCGCGACTTCGGTCGGGTGGGCGGTGAGCACCAGTTCGATCTCCAGCCGCGCCAACTGCCGGGCCAGGGACTCGCTGCTATGGCCCTCACTCTGCAGGCGCGCCAACAGTTCGGGCAGCACCCGTGACTCGAACGGGGCTGGCTGGGACTCATCGCGCCGGTGAATCAGTTGGTACTGTTCGGCGATGTTGGCCAGGTTGAGGAACTGGTTGAACGCACGCGCCACCGGTAGCAATTCGTCTTCCTGCAACTGGTTGAGACTGGCACTGAGCTCTTCGCCGGCCACTGCCTCCGTGGCCGCACCACGGCGATCGGCCTTGGCGCCTTTACGGATCTGCTCGATCTTGTCGAGGAACTCATCACCGTACTGCTCTCGAATCGTGTTGCCCAGCAGTTCACCCAGCAGGTGAACATCTTCACGCAAACGTGCATCGATATCGCTCATCAGCCAATCTCCAGCCAGGAATCCGGGACGCTTTGATCCTCAAGAGTGCCGATCAAGGCGCGGTCTTACAAGCAATGTTCGGCAGTCAGCGCCCCTTGTAGGAACTGGCTCGCCAGCGAAAAACTTCCAGGCGCCGCATTAATCCGGATCTCCTGCGTCATCGTTAACGATCATCGCCGGTCCTATAACTTTGTGGGTTGCAGCTAGTCTGAAGGGTAAGTCGTGGCGTTACCCACGCCGCGACCGGTCACTCATCACCGCCCGCTACCCCGGGCATTACTGAGGTTGCCATGAAAATCCGAGAACTGGCCCAGCAATGGGAAGAAACCGCCAAGGGTCGCCTGACCAAGACCGAATATGCCATTCACCTGGATGTAGAGGCCGCCGCGCGGCTGGCGGCCATCGGCGAGATGTACCCCAAGCGCAGCACCGAGGAATTGCTCGGTGAACTGATCGGCGCCGCCCTGGAAGAGCTGGAAGCCAGCTTTCCCTACATCCAGGGCCAGCATGTGGTTGCCACCGATGAAGAGGGTGATCCGCTGTATGAAGATGTAGGCCCGACGCCGCGCTTCCTCTCACTGTCGCGGCGTTATCTGCACGACATGTCAGCCATGCCTGACGATCAGAAGCACTGATAAACATCCACCAAAAACCATCAACCCCCTGCATACCGGGCCTTTCATGGGCCCGGCATACCGCTGCGCGTGGCAAAAGTTCCGACTTTTAAACGCTGACCTACTAGTCAGATTTGTTCAGAAGTTTTTTCGGGCAAATCGCCATCTTTGCTGAACTATTCAAAAAAGCCTCGGGTCACAGCCAGTAAGCCATCACTTGGAACAGGCGTTTGAAAAGGCAAACTGAGCTTCACCGCCAGAACGCAAACGCTGAACACCGTAGATGGATTTGATGTTTTTGAGGAGTTATCCAATGGAGTTGAAGACGATGAAGACCAGCACTGCCAAATCCTCGTTTAACCACCTGCGCGGGCTCAAATTGGCCGCGTTGGCAATCGGCACCAGCTTCGTTCTCGCAGGCTGTGCCGGCAACCCGCCGACTGAGCAGTACGCCGTGACCCAATCGGCCGTGAACAGCGCCGTCAGCGCTGGCGGTACCGAATACGCTGCGGTGGAAATGAAAGCTGCCCAGGACAAGCTCAAGCAGGCCGAGCTGGCCATGCATGACAAGAAGTACGACGAAGCCCGTCGCCTGGCCGAACAGGCTGAGTGGGACGCTCGCGTTGCAGAGCGCAAGGCCCAGGCTGCCAAGGCCGATCTGGCGCTGAAGGATTCCCAGAAGGCTGTTCAGGAGCTGCGTAAGGAAGGCATGCGCCCTGCTTTGATCCAGCAGAAGTAAGCAGCGCCTTTGTTTGCATCGCACCCGAAATCGAATTGAAAGGACGACACCACTATGCGTAAACAATTGATGATCCCTGCCCTGCTGGCGATGAGCGTTGCACTGGCGGCTTGCTCCACCCCGCCTAACGCGAACCTGGAAAACGCACGGACCAATTTCTCGGCCCTGCAAGCCAACCCGCAAGCGACCAAAATCGCCGCCCTGGAAACCAAGGACGCCAGCGAATGGCTGGACAAGGCCGACAAGGCCTACCGCGACAATGAAGACGAGAAGAAGGTCGACCAACTGGCCTACCTGACCAACCAGCGGGTTGAAGTGGCCAAGGACACCATCGCCCTGCGCGAGTCCGAATCCAAGCTGAAAAACGCTGGTGACGAACGTGCCCGCGCCCTGCTCGACGCTCGCGATGCACAGATCAAGCAACTGCAAAACAGCTTGAATGCCAAGCAGACCGATCGCGGCACCCTGGTGACGTTCGGTGATGTATTGTTCGCCACCAACAAGTCCGATCTGAAATCCAGCGGCCTGGTCAACATCACCAAGCTGGCGCAGTTCCTGCGCGAAAACCCGGATCGTAAAGTGATTGTCGAAGGCTACACCGACAGCACCGGTTCGGACTCCTACAACCAGAGCCTGTCCGAGCGCCGTGCCGCTTCGGTACAGCGTGCACTGGCCCAGCAAGGCGTGGAAATCTCGCGCATCGTGACCCAGGGCTACGGCAAGGAATACCCGGTTGCCGACAACGGCAGCGCTTCGGGCCGCGCCATGAACCGCCGCGTTGAAGTGACCATCTCCAACGACAACCAGCCGGTCAAGCCACGCTCTTCGGTTCAATAACCGTCTGACGTACACCGGTCTGTAAGCCCTGCCTGAGGTCCAGGCAGGGCTTTTTTTGCAAGATACCGCCAGGGTGAGGCTGATCAGCCGAAGTTGATCGAGTTGTTGTTCTCTTGGGGCATCTGCATGCCTTGCTGCCCTTGGCCACTCATCTGATCGCGCGTAGAGCCTTGATCATCCTCGCCACCGCCACTGCTGCCTTGGGATCCGCCTGCGCCACCCGCAGCGCCCAACAGTTGTGCCAGGAGCCTCTTCAGCGCCTCAGGGTCCATACCGCCCTGCTGCTGACCACCGTCGACCCCCTTGCCAACCATATTGCCGGAATCCCCCATACCGGCGCCGCTGAAGTTACCGAACCCGCTACCAATTCCACCAATACTCATAACGATACTCCACGTAATTAAGGGTCACTTGTCAGCGCTGCCGACAACCCAATCAGTGGCGTCGTACAAAATATGGTTCCAAAAACTACCGGCTGGTTTACTGCTGTAACTGTGGGGTTTCCTGCCCCATGCAGCGCACTGCCTGTTTCTTGCTGTTCACCAGTACGCCGGTCAAACCCTTTTGCTCAGTATCGAACAACACCAGCACGCCATCGACGCATTGCGCCACCTGGGGCGCAGGGGTCAGGGAGACTTTATAGTCCTCGCCGGGCACGGTCTTGAGCATGGTGTAGTCGCTGAGCAGCAACGCATCCTCGGGCTTGGCAAAGTGCAGGTAGCCGTAATACCACAGGCAGCCAACGGTACCGATGATGGTGCCGATGCCAGTGAGGATCAGGGGTATCATGTTGCGTTCTTCGCTCATTGCGGGCTCTCTGATGGTTCAGTTTTGGGATTGGGCGCCGCCGGGTAATTGGGGATTTCCCCCAGGCGACGCAGGCCATTGAAATGCTGCGGGTCGTCAAGATAACGCAACATTACGGTTTGCCAGGTCTTGTCGGCAAAGGTCTGCACATGCCCGCCTCGGGTCAGTTGCAGCACCCTTGGCGGCGGCGCAGCTTGATACAGACGGATGCCATTGGAAAGCGGCACGATCGGGTCATCCAGACTGTGGAACAGCAGTTTCGGCACGCCGGTCAGTTGTGGCATGCCATGGATCGCGCTGTCGGCATCCGGCACCAGCCACGACAACGGCACCTGAAACGGCCATGTTAGCCAGGAAGTGCTCAAGGCGAATTGCCCTACATCACGATAACTGGCGGGCACACCATCCAACACCAGCGCCTTGAGCCGTGGCTGGCGCTCGGGGTGCGCCGCCAAATAATGCACCGCCAACGCCCCGCCCAGGCTTTGGCCAAGGACCACCAGCGGCTGGCCCTGGGTTTCGGGGGCCTGGTCGAGCCACTGGAAGGCGGCGTCCAGGTCCTGGTAGATAGCCGGCAACGATGGCTTGCCTTCGGACACACCATAGCCACGATAGTCCAGCATCAGCACTTGATAGCCTTGGGTCGGCAGCCACCAACTGCCACCCAAGTGCCCGGACAGGTTGCCCCCATTGCCGTGCAGGTGCAGCACCGTGCCCTTGAGCGGTACGCCAGCCTTGGCTGGCAGCCACCAGGCGCGCAGCTTGAGGCCATCGGCGGTGGTCAGGGTGACGTCACGGTACTCCAGGCGTGCCTGTTGCGGGGTGAACGGCAGGCCGGGCTCGGGGTAGAACAGCAGCGAGCTGCAGCCGTTGAGGGTCAGGAGCAGGCATAGAATGCCGAGGAGTCGCATCCGTTGAAACCTCGCAAAGGGTTGAGGATCAACTGTAGGAACCGGCTTGCCGGCGATTGCTAACTGCCAGTTACCACACCAGTGTCTGGCTGATCGCTATCGCCGGCAAGCTCCTAGAGTTGAAGGGGTGGTCAGAGGATATTGGAGTAGTCCGCCTCGATCCGATCCAGGCTCAGGTGATTGAGGAAGTTGGAGAAGCACATCCACGCCGACAGCGCGTTCATATCGCGGAACTGATCCGGCAAGTACTTGGGCGGCACCACCAGGCCCTCGTCCACCAACTGACGCAAGGTGCGCATGTCTTCCAGGGTGGTCTTGCCGCAGAACAACAACGGCACCTGCTCCAGCTTGCCTTTGCGCACCGCCAGCTGGATGTAGTTGTAGACCATGATAAAGCCCTTGAGGTAGGACAAATCCTTGGTAAACGGCAGGCCCGTCGGCGTCGAGCCACGGAAAACCCGGCTGGCGTTGCCGTAGCTCTCGGCCATTTCAAAGCCCTGCTCACGGAAGAACTCGAACACCTGCAGGAAATCGGCGCCCTCTTCCACCATATGGATCGCGCGGGTGCGGTTGGTCAGCTTGCGCAGGCGGCTGGGATAGGAGGCGAAGGTGATGATCTCCATCAGGATCGCCAGGCCTTCCTGGGTCACGGTCGACGACGGCGGCCCCTTGGACAGGAAAGTGCAGATCGGCTGGTTCTGGCCATTGAGGGTCGTGCCGACATGGACCAGCCCCTCATGGACTTCCAGGGCCCGCACATCGCGCTCGTTGAACATCGCATCGGCGCGGATCTTGATGTAGTCGGCGCCCGCCGCCGCATCGGCCACAATGCCATCGGACTCAAAGACGCGGATGGTCTCCTCGGCCTCGCCAAACACCTTGTTCAGGCGACTTTGCAGCAGGCTCACGGCGTCCTTGGCGGTCAGGGTCTTGGCTTCGTCCTTGAGATCGCCGCGACCGTCGATATTGTTCAGGTAATCGGAGAGCATCAGGCCCAGGTCGGCCAGGGTCGGGTCACCGGCATGGAACGCATCGGACGCCGCACCGTAAAGCTCCTGGGAAATCAGGCCGAAATCCTCGGTGCCACGGGCTTCAAGCATGCGCACCACCATGCGGTACTCCTTGCACATGCGCCGCATGATCTGCCCGACCGGATTGAACTGGCCCAATTGGCGAGTGATATCGCGCTCGATGTTCTGGAACTCCAGCTTCACCTTGCTGGAATCGAACGACAATGGCCGGTTCAGGTAATAGTCGCGGTCCACCGCCGGCATGTGCTTGCCTTTGCCCTGGAGGAAGCCCTTGCGAATGTTGTCGTCCCACTTGACGGCGTCGAGGACGCGAATCGGTGTTTGCGCCAGCACAATGCGATCGGACAAGGTGCGTATCGTCTGCTGGTAATCGTCCACCCGGTACTTCCTCTCTAAACGTTATTTGCCCACGCGCTGATAGCGCACGGCTTCGACAAACACATCGGCGTTGGCCGGATCATCCAGGTAAGCCAGGACCTGGTTCATGGGGCTGCCGATCAATATCCCGTCGCCTTCGACGGTTTCCACGCTGCTACCAATCAGGGCTTTCTGCACGATGGCCTGGCTGATCGCCTCAGGGTCGAGGGTGTAGACCACCAGTTCGCGGGCATCATTCAATTCAAAGCCGGCGAGGATAAAGTGCCCGCCCAGCGTGTCCGGCAGCGGTGCCGACAGGTACCAGCGGTTGCCATGGCGCGACACGCTGAACAGATACTCATCACGCTTGACCGGCTGGGCCTGGGAAGTACTCACTGCCTTGTAGCGATGTTGGCCCGCCCGGCTGATCTGCAGGTCGAGCGGCTCGCCCCAGGCGTTGCGGCTGGCCCACTTGCCCAGCAGCGCATCAGGCGCCGCTTCGCGGGCCGGCATGGGCTCCTTGAAGGTCACCAGGCAGCCGCTCAGGAGCAGCAACACCATCGCGGTCATAAGCACACGCCAGGTTTTCATCGATCACTCCACAGCTATTTGGGGTGGCCCTGCTTGTGTAGGAGCCGGCAAGCCAGCTCCCACAAAAGCCAGCGCCTACACGACTAGACCGAGGCCAGTACCAGGTGCATGTAACGCTTGAGAATCTCGAGCATTTCCTCACCGGTCAGGGCCTCGGGCTCGAACAGCAGGCCCTGATATTCCATCCGACTGATAATCGCCGTCAACACTTTGGCATCTTGTTGCGGCTCACGGGAGCCCAGTACTTGGAAAAACTGGCAAGTGCCCTGCAACAGAATCTGCTGGTGGGAGCGCACCAGGTCCGCCAGGCGCGGGTTCAACAGGGCTTCCTGGCGAAAGGCCTGCTCGGCCATCAGGTATTCGCGTCGGCCGAGCAGTTGGCGCAAAACGTAATCGGCCGTCAGCCGCGCAATGTCATCGGCCAGCTGCGAGCGCGATTCGGCACTGCCATCACCATAAGCCACCATCTCCCGCAGCAAGCCTTCGTTACGTACCCACAACTTGCCCATGAAGGCTGCACTGCGCTCCACATACTGGGCAAAGGTATCGGTGAGCAGGTCGTCGATATCCTTGAAATAGTAGGTGGTGGCCGACAGTGGCACACCCGCCTCCGCCGCTACCGCGCGATGGCGCACGGCCCGCACGCCATCGCGCACGACAATGCGCATCGCCGCGTCGAGGATATCCTGGCGACGCTGCTCACTGCCCTGGCGACTGGCCTTGCGGCCCTGGTACTGAACACTTTCAGCCACGGCGGCAGCGATGCCAGCGGCGCCTTCTTGAGCCATTACGCGCTTCACGAAAGATCGTCCTCTCACTCAACAAAAGTCTGGCGCCGTCCGCTTGACGTTAGTCCAGGCCACACAAAAAAGCCGCCTTATAAAAGGCGGCTTCGGGATTCGCGAAGGTTACGCTTGTGGCCGCATATGCGGGAACAAGATCACATCGCGGATCGACGGTGAGTTGGTCAGCAACATCACCAGGCGGTCGATACCGATACCTTCACCGGCCGTCGGCGGCATGCCGTACTCCAGCGCCCGCACGAAATCGGCATCGTAATGCATGGCTTCGTCGTCACCGGCGTCCTTGTCGGCCACCTGGGCCATGAAGCGCTCGGCCTGGTCTTGCGCGTCATTCAGCTCGGAATAGGCGTTGGCGATTTCACGACCACCGATAAACAGCTCGAAACGGTCGGTGACGTTCGGGTTGTCGTCGTTGCGACGGGCCAGCGGCGAGACTTCGAACGGGTACTGGGTAATGAAGT
>Ga0180008_1002472_pt1 | contig 10030 bp, 13 predicted proteins | sample MM_PW_MetaG_FD_121121 | JGI IMG/M metagenome (GOLD analysis project Ga0180008, IMG submission 121121) | Groundwater microbial communities from the Aspo Hard Rock Laboratory (HRL) deep subsurface site, Sweden - MM_PW_MetaG | ecosystem: Environmental > Aquatic > Deep subsurface > Groundwater... | reverse complement strand
TGAGAAAGGAGATTTTCATGCCACAATGGATAAAGTTTTCACTAATTAAGAAACCATATTATGATCCAAGGACAGGTAATATTTGGGAATCAATCAATGGGTTACGAAATAGGCCGAATATTGATCCGTTTGATGGCGGGGGAAAAGTTTATCCTGATATCGCAAGAGACAAGGTAAAGGCATGGCATCAAAAAGACGGTATTTTATTATTGCAGGTTGATATTCTTGAATCAGAAACAAGTGCCATTGTACTCAAAGACGAAGTGAAAAAATATAAAGCCTCCCCTAAAATAGAAAAAGAATACAACGCTAATAAGGAGTTCAAGGCCTTAATTTTGACAGACCAAGAAGCCGATGATTTAAAGGCAACCTTTTTTGGTATCAAAAAATTGATAATAGATTCTGGAGTAATACCTTGATTCCATTACCAGACAGATGGATCTATAATGAATCCTACCCCAAATGGAGTGGACCCTTCGGCTGGTATGAACGGAAGACCAGTGGGAACGTTAGGGGCATCATTACGGTGTGGCCATGCAGATGGGTCCCTCCAGTCTTCGGACTGAGGGTACTATCCAATAGGATCACACGCAACCATGAAGCTGGTCATGCCTGGGGCGTTAGGGGTTGTTGGAAGCCCTGGTGTTTGATGTTCGAGGCTATGATGTGGAAGCCTAAATGGAAGGATGCATGGTGGGAACGCCTACTGGCAGCGGTGTGTTGCCTGCCCAGGTGGTACCGCCCCTGCAAGGGGTGTAGCACCATCATCACTACAGGCATAGAAGGTGAATAAAGAAACCATACAGGATATAAGGCATAACCTGAAGAGCCTGTTGCTGCAAGCAAAGCTGAATCTGCGCAAGGCCCTCAATGCAGCCAACGCGATACAATCAAGTGGGAGTACTACAGGGGTGCTATCAGTATCAACCAGAGATAAGCTCTACAGGAAGGTGGTTTATTATATTGGACTTGTAGAAGACAACTTATCAGCATTGGATGAGGTAATCGAAGTGGACATATGTGGGGACAGTATAACAGAAGGGGAGGTTGACCAACACAATGGGTGATATCAGAGAATTTTCAGTACAAATAATCACTGCCGCTGCCAAGCATGGGATTCCATATAGTACCGTCGGTGGAATCATAAGGCAGGAGAGTGGTGCCGAACCCCTCGCCTGCCGGCATGAACCCGGCTATCGTTGGCTCTACTACCCTGAGCGAGTGAAGCCAGTGACATGCTCCCTCACTACAGAGAAGATCTTCCAGATGACCTCCTGGGGCTTGATGCAAGTGATGGGAGCTGTGTATAGGGAGTACGGTTTTGAGGGATGGTTGTCTAAGGTAATATGTGATATTGAAGCACAACTTGAATATGGATGCCTTCACTTGGGGAAGAAGATCAAGAAGTTCGGACTGGAGGGGGGCATCGTGGCCTACAACTCCGGCAGCCCTCGCAGGAAGGAAGACGGCACCTACGTCAACCAATACTACCTGGATGCGGTGTTGAGGTATACAGAGGAAGTTAACTTTTAAAAATTCTTTGCTTTATATTATAATAGAAACATATAGGGAGATTTTAAGTTCATGGTCATCCGCTCCATCATAATCAGTATTGCAATGCTTTTAGCTGTGGGCTGTCAGCACTTGGCATTCACGCCAGTATCCAATCCACCGTCGTTTCGTGGCACCCCCCTCCTGCTGAAGATTCCCTCCGACATGGAAGACTTCACCACTCAGGGCCATAGTTGGGCCATCCGTCTCTCCCAGTCGCTGTGCATCCTGCAGTACGAGAGTACCTTTGATGATGGGGACGCCCACTATTGCCTTGTGGTCATGTGCACTGAGCCAAAGATAATTGGCCTGGTTGTAGAGATGGTGGGAAAGGGTGTAGCGTTGAAGTTCTGGTCTGCGAACGATAGGGGTGAATTAATAGTCACTTCTGAGGAGGAATTCTTTCAGACATTGGATAAGTATGAGATAAAGAAAATAGTTGTGGAAGGAATTTATAAATGGCATTACCACTCATTCCAATAGCAATGGCCATTGCCCAGTTCGCCCCCAAGTTAATTGGGTGGTTAGCAGGGGACAAGGCAGAGAGTACTGCTGAGAAAGTCATGGAAATAGCTTCTGGCATTACAGGCATCCCCACCGGTGATCCGGCCAAGATATTGGAAGCTCTTAAGGCAGACAGGGACCTCCAGCTCAAGATGGAGGAGATGTCCAACAATCTTGTATTGGGACTGGAAAGGGAACAAACCACCAGGATGGATCTAATCAACAAAACCATGCAGGTGGAAGCCATCAGCAATTCCTGGGCACAGAGGACTTGGAGGCCCTTCAATGGCTTCCTGTTTGGGGTCACAATCTGGTGTGATTACTTCCTGTCCCAAGTGATATTGGCCATCATCAAAGCTGTTTCGTCTGGCACCGTCGTTGATGGGAAGGTCATTCCCGGCTTCACCTTCCAATGGGAGCATGTGCCTGATGGGGTTTACATCTTCTGGGCCTCAGTACTCGGGGTGACTGCTGGGACCAGGGGCTGGGAGAAGGTCAGGAAAGTACAGGCTGAGAATGGTGGGGGTAACACTACCATGAGCCTCATCAAGGAGTTCGGCAAGGGCATGATAGGTAAGTAAACTACCAGACGAAAAAAAAGAATTTAAAATTTAGGAAAAATATTTTATAATAAATAGTAATATTAATTTTCTCCGTGGGTGACTGGAACACTCACTACCATGAAAGGAGATAACTTGAGAGGCAATAGGAGTTCTATTAAATGATTTATTTTTTCATTAGAGATCCCCTTTGTTCAGGGGGCAGGGTCCCCGAACTATTCCAGGTTCGGAAAAGTTTTGTATCCTATTGCCTGCCCTGCCTCTTGAGCAAAGGGGATTTTTTTGTTTTAAGACTATATACTAAGGAGGATACAGGAATATGAAGGAACAAGAGGAAGAGAGGAATGAGTATTGGTTTAAGGGCATTTGGATACCACTGGAGCTGTTCGCCAACCAGGAACTATCCTATTCGGAGATGGTTCTGTTCTGCCTGATAGAACTGCTGGACAATGGGAGGCGGGGGTGCTTCGCCTCCAATGCTTATCTGGCAGCCAGGCTGAGGGACTGTAGTACCCAAACAGTCTCTAATGGGATAGTCAAACTGGAACAGCTCGGGTATATTATAATAAAGAACCGACAGAGTACATACAGGACAATAAAAGTCAACACAACATACAAAGCAACACATGAACCACTTATAAGAAAATTTATAAGTAACTTAAAAGAAAATTTATACCCTAATAAAATAAGGGTAAATAAAGAAGAACCTTCTTTTAAAGAAAAAGAAGGAGGAAGTCCACAGGACTTCCCTTCCCCTCTTGAATTGGGGACTCCCTCTGGTAAGGAATATTCTGAGAGGGAGATTTCAAGGAAGGACAGAGATCTCCTCGAAATAGAATCCCTATCAAGGACAGTGGCCGCTCGTAGACGACCTACAAAGCCACCTGAACCCCGAACCACAAGTGGCAAGCAATTGGACTACCGAAGGGCTACTCCAGAGGCCAGGAGTATAGTGGACACTTGGAACAACCAGCCCCAAACCCCCACCCATTCCACCACTACCAAACTCATCAAACGTACCCTATACCATATAGACTACGTCCTCCTGAACAAGTACGACATCTCCAAGATCAATGGGGTCATTGGGGAGTTCTGTGAGATGCTGGAGAACCCCAAAACTTATAAGGTCCCAACCAAGTGCCCTTCCATACAGGATTTCTTCATGGGGAATGAATACCTGAGTCGTATCAATGGGGGGAAGCAAGTGACACCATGGTTTGAAATGCTGGTGGAGCCAGGGAGTTATATACGATTCGCCCGTAGGGACGACCCCAACGTAAGGCTCACTGAACTGGTGAAGAAAAAGTATGAGGATACTATCCTGTGCGAGTCCCCCGACTACTCCCCCAAGGAGGAGAGCCAGTTCAGACAGACCTCTGTCATGCTATCCCGTTACATGGACAAGGGGAGGCTGGAGAAATATATTGAGGGCAATGGCAATATGCGGGAGGAATATGTGATGGCACTGCTCAAGGCCCTTGCTGCGGAGTGGTCTGCGGACCGGGTCACTGTTGGCCATCTCTGCTCCAAGTTTACTTGGAACTCCGTACTGCCCAGATGGTTGAGTAGGCAGTACGAGTTGCCCGATACTGTGCCGGAAGATGATGAGGATGGGTACTGATATGAGGTTCAAGACCTTCGATAGCTCCTTTGAGAAGCGGATGCTGGTCGGGATGATAATGAGTGATACCTTTATTAAGAAGGTGAAGCCGGTATTTGATCTGGACTACCTAGACCTGTCGGCAGTGAAGAAGGTATCTGAGTGGGTGCTTGACTACTACGGGGCCTATGGGAGGGCGCCCAAGGCGGTCATACAGGACATCTTCAGTGATAAGGTGAGGACACTAAAGGAGGAGGATGTAGAGTGGATAGAGGGGTTCCTGTCCAAGCTGAGTGAAGATTATGAGAAGGAGGGCTTCAATGAGAGTTATCTATTTGATGAGACCACGAAGTATTTCCGCCGCCAACGGATGCTCCGGTCTGCCAAGGGGGTCCAGGATCTCATAGAGAGGGGCAAGGATGAGCAGGCCCAGCAGTTGTGGACGGACAGCATGCTCCTGCCCGACGATTCTGACCTCGGGGTGGACCCATTCAACGAGGAGGATGTCCAGCGGATGTATGAGAAGGAGCAGGTCAGGGCCAGCATGGGTATCGGGGTGGAGTCGATAGACGAGATGGTCGGTCCGGTGAAGGCGGGGTGGCTCGCGGTATTCCTTGGGCCGATGAAACGGGGGAAGACCTTTGCGTTAATTCATGTGGCGGTGAAGGCTATGTTTAAGGGTTACAATGTGGTGTTCATATCGCTGGAGACGGAGGACTTTGATAACTCCATGAGGATGTGGATGAATTTGGGGAGTTTCAGTTCCGATGGCCGTCTGGTAAGGTATCCCTACTACACAGATAAGAAAAAGATGCTGATAGATTATAGGGAGATTGAACGCCCACAACCAACCCTTCAAGAGGTGCTCAGTCTGGTACGGAGGATGAGAAAGTCTGGTATGGGCAACCTGAGGGTGAAGACCTACCCTATGGGGGTGGCAGGGATAAAGGAGATCAAGGCCTACTTGGATCTGCTGGAGGTTGTCAAGGGATACAGTCCCCATGTGATAGTGGTTGATTACATAGGGGCCATGTCGTCTCCAACAAGGCTGATAGGGAATGACAGTGAGTACAATTATAACTCCCGCATGCTCAAGGCCCTGGCCAAGGAGCGGCAGGCAGTGGTATTCAGTGGTCACCAGGCTACTCGGGATTCCCTGGAGAAGTGGAGCCTGAAGGCGGGGGATACCAGTCAGGAGATCCGCCTGTTCGCCAATATAGATGTTATGTATGGGTTGAATCAGACTGACTCCGAGATGGACAAGGGCGTTATGAGGATGAATGTGATAGGGCATAGGCACCAGAAGTTTACGCGTAACAAGCAGGGCCACTTGCTGCAGGCCTTCGCTGCGGGGCAGTTTGTTCTGGATGATACCCTAATAGATGTTAAGGGTAAGAACCGAGAGGAGTACAAGAAGAGTCTTAAGAGTAGGGAGGAGAAAAAGTGATGATACAGGTCAGGGAGCTGAGTCCAGTGTGGTCGAGTATAAGCGACCCTTTGGTAGTGAAGGATATGTTATCATATAAGTACACCGTGTGGTTGCAGGGGCCGGGTAAGAGGAAAATCAAGAAGGAGTACACGAAACGCCTCATCAGTCAGAAGGGTCTATTTTATAGTGGGTTTCAGAAGAGGGTGTTGAAGTATCTGGGTGACAGGAACTTGGAGCATGGGTTTACAGGTATGAATTATTGGACGGAGGGTTTGACGGTTGGCAGTCCTACCCTTCAGGGCATAAAATTTCGCCCTGATCAGGAGCAGGCAATACGGGAAATCATTAACAACAAGAGGGGGGTGTGGAAAGCTCCGACGGGTAGTGGCAAGACCATCGTCATGTGTGGGGTCATCAGTGCTGTGCCCTGCACGGCGGTTGTCATAGTCCACACAGAGACCCTATTTAAGCAAACTTATGATGAGCTGGTCCGATTCTTTGGCCCAGAGGCTGTAGGGATGGTGGGTGGTGGCGTGGAGGATTTGGATAAGGATATAACGGTGGCCATGATACAGACCCTGTCCAAACGGAAGGTGGATGGGAGTGCATGGGGTATGGTGATAGTGGATGAGGCCCATCATTGTAGCAAGTTCGGTGGAACTTACGCGGATGTGTTGCGGGAGGTTCATGCCGATTATCGTGTTGGGTTTACCGCCACCCCGATAGAATCTGAGGAGGGGCGGCTGGCCTGTGAGGGCTTGATAGGTCCTGTGATAGGCACTACCACCTATGAGGAACTGCAGGAACAAGCAGTGCTGGCGGTACCCGACGTCTGGATATATAAGGTGCCCCTGTCCGATCAGTACAAGGAACTGAAGGGAGGTTATAAGACGATTTATGGGGAGGGAGTGGTCAGGAATAGGGCACGGAATAAATTGATAGTGGAAGTGGCGAAGGAGCTGCTGCTCAGGGGACACACGGTTCTGGTGATGGTGGAGATCATTGAGCATGGCAATGAGCTGATGAAGATAGCTGAGATACTGATGCCGGGAGAGTTCGTATTCCTGCATGGCACCACCCCGTCTGAAATAAAAGTGGAGGAGAAGCAGGCGTTCAGTGACAAGGATAGGAGGGCTGTCATAGCTACGAGGATCTGGACGGAAGGGGTGAATATAAGATCGATAGGGGCTGTCATAAATGCTGTGGGTGGGAAGAGTGAGATAGCATGCATCCAGAGGTTTGGTCGGGGGATGCGGACTGCTGAGGGCAAGGATAGTGTGGTGCTGGTGGACTTCATAGATACTAATCATCAATACTTTACAAGGCATAGTATGCTTCGGATATGGTCATACCTTGAAGCAGGGTGGAGTTTGAGGCGGGGAGGGAAGTTTTGAGGGATAGAGAAATTAGGAATAAGGTAGCATTTGATTTGGATGGTGTATTAATAGATATACATCAGGAGCTGGTAAATAATATCAGAGATCAGACGGGATGTGATCTGTCTAACCATACGGAGTATAGTATGATTGGTGGGGGGGTGACGAGGGCCAACTTTGATATGGCATTAAAGAGGATCTACAGTAACTATAAGAGTACCATCATCGCAGAAGGGGCTCAGGAGTTGATTAGGAAATTATGGGAGAAAGTTAAAGAGCCCATAATGATAGTTACGGCGCGTAGGGCACAGTTTGCTACAGAGACCCACGCTGTTGTTTGTAGGGTAATGGGCAAGGTCCCATATTGCTTAATATTTAGCAACGGGTTTGGTAATAAGGCCCTGTACTTGAGGGATTATTTATATTTCGTAGAGGATAATGGGGAGACAGCCAGATACCTTGCTGAGAAGTGTGGGAAGACTATTTTCCTTATAAGTAAACAGTACAATGCAGGGGTTCTTCATAGTAGGGTTATCTCCGTTGATGGGCTGAGGGATCTATTGCCCCTTGTGAGGCTATTCGTGTCATGATGGAACTCCAATATTATAAAGAAAACTTCGATGTGAGGGAGTACTTGGATGAGCAGGGCATTGACTATGTGATGGGCGGGAAGAACGTCGGTCAGGGTTGGGTAGAATTGAATTGCTTCTTCTGTGGCACAGATCCTTCGTACCACCTTGGTGTTAATGCTGGTGGAGGCAATTATTTTAGCTGTTGGGTGTGTGGAGAGAAGGGGGACGTAATAGTCTTTATACAGAGACTGGAGGACTGTTCCTTCCCTGTGGCTGTAGAGATACTGAAGCGTCACCAGAAGGGGGTTGTAGCAAGACCTGATGTGGTAAGGGGTGATCACCTTGAGCGGGGTGGGGTGACAGCCAGGGCTGTTCTGCCAGCAAAGTTCGAGTACATAAAGGTGGGAAGGGAACCGGAGCCAGTCCGCAGGTACTTTGAGCAGGCAGGGTTGGATTTGTCCTTGTGTCAGAAGTATAGGGTGGGCTACGTCTGGAGTGGGGAGTATCAACACAGGATGGTTGTGCCCATCTATCTGGATGGTAGGGTGGTCAGCTGGCAGGCGATTGATGTTACTGGGAAGGCACGGATTCCAAAGTTGAACTGCCCGAAGGACAGGGCAATCATCCAGACGGGACACCTGCTATATGGGGTGGACGGGCTTGGGAGTGATCAGGTGATACTGGTGGAGGGTGTCAAAGATAAGTGGAAGTTGGGGGATGATGCCTTGGCTCTGTTCACCAAGCAGTGGACCGTCCAGCAGTTGAACCTCCTGTTCCGTAGGGCCAGGGACAAGAGGTTGAAGGTATTGCTTGACTTGGATGCAGTGAGGGATGGAGAGGGGCTGGCTCGAGAGTTGCTCGACCGATGGGATCAGGTCCAGTTTGTGGAGCTGGAAGAAGGGGATGGTTTTAAGGACCCTGGCGAGTTCCCACAGGAGTTTGTTGATAGAGTAATAAAGGGATAGGGTTATGAAAAGAACTCCCAGCCTGACGTAGATTTGGAAGCCTGACGGGGGATTCTATGGAGCAAGCGGGACTTTATTTTGATTTATGAAAAAAGGGAGGATTAAAATGGAATTGTCAGAACAAACAAAAGCAGAACTGAGCAGGCTGATTACAGTGAAGGAAGCTGCGGGTAGATTGAAGAAGACCGAGGGACGGATTAGGCAGTACATAAGTAATGGGCTTTTGGATTCAATTCGGTTAGGGGTTAGAGTTGATCCTGCGGACTTAGACAAGATTGAGTTGCGAAAGAGAGGCCGGAAGAAAAATAAGAGGGGCTGAGATATTAGCTATTAGGGGTGGATATAATAAATGCCAACGGTTAAAAATGAACAGTTGATATAACTCATTGATATTACTATGGAAATATTTTCATTTATTAGTCTAACTCGGTCATATAAGGAATATTGAGTTAGATTTTTTTTTGTTTTGGTAAAAATAGGGTTTTTCCATAAAAAAATTATTAAAAAATTTATTTTCTTTATAACCTATTGAAAACATTAATAAAAAAATTATTAAAAAATTAATAAAAAGCTTGATCTCCACTGGATACTCCTTTATAATAAGGTATGTTTAGAATATATCAAATAAAAGGAGTAGATGGAAAAAAGGAGGTGGTTACAGGGGTTATGATATAAGTCAGGGTTGGCCAGCCCCGAAGAATAAAAGGTCAGCCCGGCCCGATAATGAAGCCCATAGGGTTTAAGGATTTGATCGGGATTAAAGGTTTTGAAAGCCAGAAAATTTCACGAGTTGGACTAAACTGATCGTATCAGTTTTTACTCAGGCTTTCATAGAAGACCATGAAAGCGAAAGTCCAGGCAGTTAAGTCTTATGCCTTCCCTCTTAGAAATAGGGAAAATCAAAAAGCGAAATGTTTACCTAATAGGATTTTTTCAGTTGACCTATAACGAACTGAACTTTTCAATTTAAGGGATGAATTGATCCATTGACCATGTTGGATGATTTACATGGTGGGGCTTTTGAGACGCTGATGTAAGACCCGGGACCCACCCGAGCCGCAATGGAAAAAAATGGAAATAAAAAATTGTGGTTAAGGCAGCAGAGATATAAGGCAGGAAGGTGCCAAACCCGATGGTTGGTTATGTGACCGATGTTCCTTCTGATCCAATTAAAGTTGTTATCGGTCCCCTTATATCCTTTGGTTCTATCAAGCCGACAGTGAGTGACCCGAGTTCCTCCGACTTGGGGAGTTCGCTTTTTCACCCTGCCACTTTGGAAGAATGGTTTCTTGTGTTGGGGTTCTTCTAAAGGGGCGGGATTGAGAGAGTGAGTTAAAAACTAAAAACAGGAGGAGTAAAAAATGAATTTATCAGAAATAAAACAAAAGGGCCGCCAACTGGCCTACAAACCAACAAAAGAGGAAGTTGCGGCCACCATAGAAATGGTGGAAAACCTTGGGACCTCAGATGAGG
>Ga0180008_1002471_pt1 | contig 10030 bp, 10 predicted proteins | sample MM_PW_MetaG_FD_121121 | JGI IMG/M metagenome (GOLD analysis project Ga0180008, IMG submission 121121) | Groundwater microbial communities from the Aspo Hard Rock Laboratory (HRL) deep subsurface site, Sweden - MM_PW_MetaG | ecosystem: Environmental > Aquatic > Deep subsurface > Groundwater... | reverse complement strand
TTCCGGTATTTTCTCGGCAGTGGTGGATAATATTCCTTTTGTGGCAACCATGATACCGCTCATAAAAAGCATCGGTGAAAGCCTGGGACCGGAAACAATTACCCCGCTCTGGTGGTCTTTGGCGCTGGGAGCCTGTCTGGGCGGCAACGGCACACTGGTCGGTGCTTCGGCTAATGTAGTGTGCGCCGGCATAGCCGGGAAGAGTGGTTTCCGTATTTCATTCCTGGAATTCACCAAATATGGAGCACTTTTTACCCTGTTTACGCTGCTGGTTTCTACCGGTTATATCGTATTGCGCTACTTTGTTTGGGCTTAGCGGCAGCTTGCGGCGACCAACTGTTGGCGACTGATGGACGGCGACCAGCCGACGGCGGTCATTTAGCTGCAGCCTGATCGTAGCGCCAGGAAAGCTGATACTGGAATTTTCCGCAGTCAGGCGCCGGCTCCAGCTGTTCCCAGCTGCCTGGCAGCTGCAGTTCACGGGCGGCAGCCTCGAAGTGGCAGAGCGCAATGCCGATATCCAGTTTCTGGATGGCGAATTCACTGAAGGCCTTATTGTACAAGGGATCATAATCCAGGCATACATGGAAATGTGTCGACATGCGTATTATCCTCCAGGGCTGTTTGTTTGACGCTGAAGGTCCACTCTGTACCGCTTCCAGCACCGTCGCCCACCTGCCGGCGAGGTCTTTGGCAAGCGGCCGGCTGGCGTCGCCGTCAAAAAACAAGGACGCGAAATCCTTGCGCTTGCGTGCCTGGATCAGTTTCTGTACCAGTATTATTTTCAGCCGTTTCAGCTCCGCCGGAACACCAACCGGACTTACCGCCGGAGTAATTTCATCCGCAGCCAGGTTTATCCTGGATGTAAAACTGGAGCGGTTAAGAGTGCCGCCCAGCCAGCAGGTGCCCAGGCCCAGCTCCGTCGCCTTAAGGATGATGCGCTCCATACAGTAGCCGTAATCCAGCTCGGCCATCGGGCCTTTCTGTACCGCGCCGGCAATATAATAGCGGTCGCCGGTGATCATGCCGTAGGTGCCCAGTTTTTTGTGCTCGGCAGTATCGGCCGCGCTCTCGTCCAGAAACTCGAAGCGCAGAGCCGAGCCGAAGGGGCCTTTTTTAATTCCCTGCATAAAGGCTAAAAGTTCTTCGAGTGCGGCTGCTGGTATCGGCTCAGGACTGTAAGCCCGTACCGAGCTGCGGGTATTAATCAGTTCAAAAACACTAGTCATTGCATGCTCCTTATAGTTTCTTCAATATAATAAATTGCGAACCCTGGCGTCCAGAAAATCTGCAGTACCTAAGCTTGCGGCAAACAGTCGTAGCGTATGACAGACCCGCTTGACCTTCGCCCCCTGCTCCGTGTATACATGAGCCCTGCTCCGGAAGCGTGAATATCGTATAATCTGCGATGCCTGCTTCTGCGCATCAAAGCGCCGCGCTGGCGGCAAAATTCGACCAATCAGGAGTTCTCTCAACATGGAACAGAAGTTCGCAAATCCGGGCCCGCTCGGCCTCGCCGGGTTCGGTATGACCACCATACTGCTCAATATTCATAATGCCGGTTTTTATCCGCTCAGTGCCATGATCATGGCTATGGGTATTTTTTACGGTGGTATATCTCAGGTAATCGCCGGTCTTTTGGAGCAGAAACGCGGCAATACCTTCGGCACACTGGCCTTTATCTCCTACGGTTTCTTCTGGATATCGCTGGTAGCCACCTGGATACTGCCCAAGCTCGGTTTCGCCGAGGCTACTCCGGCCAGTTATATGGGCTGGTATCTGGCGGTCTGGGGTGTTTTCTCGATTTTCATGACCATCGGTACCCTCAAGTCAAGCAAAGTATTAATATTTGTTTTCGTAACACTGGATATCCTGTTCGTGCTGCTGGCCTTGCATAACTGGACCGGTTCCGCCCTCATCGGCAAGATAGCCGGTTGGGAAGGTATCGTATGCGGTTCCGCTGCCCTGTATCTTGGCATGGCCGAGATGATCGAAGAGCGCTGGGGCCGAAAGCTTCTGCCATTCTGAGCATATTGACCAGTTCCCGGCGGCTGATTCAGCTGCCAAAAGCAACAGCCCCATAGCGGGGCTGTTTTTTGTTTGCTATACTGTTGGCCGGAGATTCACTGATGCCGGTTTTACAGTTTATTGTCACTCTTGCCCTGTTTTTGTATTATTTGCCGCCACAGCCGGCACAACTGGTTTTGCCTGTTGTACTGTTTCTGGTATACAGCATACTGCTTACCCTGTCGCTCGTCTTTTACTCCGCCTGGTTCCGGCTTTTTCTGGTGCTGCTGAAAATTTTGTATTGCCTGCTGGCCCGGCTGTATTTTCCCTGGCTGGTTCTGCTGTTGCTGCCGCTGGGGCCGGAATTGTACCGTCTGCTGCCGCAGCAAAACGGCCGGGTTGTACTGCGCATAGCTGTGCTTACGAGCTCCCTGGCAGCCCTGGTCTTGCTGCCGGGCGAATTACTGATTCCGGCAGTGGCTCTGTGGCTATTTTCAGCCTGGCTGGTCTGGCAGGAACAGCGGCAGGCCGAAAAGTTTTCTTATCAGAGCGGGCAATGCCGGAAGCTGCGCCGGCAGCTTGCCGAAACAGAGCGACAGCTGCAGAGCCTGGCCCGGCAGGGAGCTACCCGCGAGCAGCTGGCCAAATTTCAGGAGCGCCAGAACATTTCCCGGGCGCTGCATGACCAACTGGGGCACAGTTTTACTGGCAGCATCATGCAGTTGGAGGCCGCCGGATTGCTGATGACTGTGCAGCCGGAACGGGCCGCTGTCATGGTGGATCGTGTAGTGGTCAACCTGCGCGAAGGGCTGGCTGCCGTACGCATGAGTCTGAAAGCTATTCTGCCCGGCACAGCCGAGCAGCAGCTGCAGGAAGTACGCGCTCTGCTGGCCGACTTTGAGGCCGACCATGCCCGCAGCGCCAGTCTGCTTGTCGAGGGTGATCCGCAAAGTATAAGCCCGGCCGTCTGGTCGATAATTCTGGCCAACCTGCGCGAGGCTCTTACCAATATGTTGCGGCATAGTACTGGTCAACATTTTCAATGTACTATCAGCGTCATGAACCGGTTGTGCAAAATTGAATTCCTTGACGACGGTATAGTGTCCAAACCACCCCGTTCCGGCATGGGGCTGGAAGGAATGGAGTCTCGGGTGCGCGACGCCGGCGGCACCATGATCGTAGACAACAAACAGGGTTTTTCCATTATAATGCTCTTCAGCAAAGAAGGAGAAATCGATGCCGGAAGCACTGCGTATACTGCTGGGAGATGATGACGCGTTGATACGCGAAGCTCTGGAAATTCTATTCTCCGCCGACCCGGCCTTTAGGTTAGTGGCAGTGGTCGACAACGGGCGGGACGCGGTGCGGCACTGCCTGGGCGGCGGTATCGACGTAGCCCTGCTGGATATTCGCACGCCGGTGCTAGACGGGATTGCCGCCGCAGCCGAAATCTGTGCCGCTTCAAACTGCCGGGTGCTGCTGCTCAGTACCTTCCGTGAGGAAGAACTGGTGCGGGCGGCTTTGGCCAGCGGTGCTTCCGGCTATCTGCTTAAGGGCTGCAGCAGCAGTGAGCTTAAGGAAGCCGTGCGCCTGGTAAGTACCGGGCATACCGTCTTTAACGAAGAAATATTTGCTGCACTGCGCTCCGCGCCGCGGCCGGTGCAAGGTGATCTTTCCGTACTCAGCGAACGCGAACAGCAGCTGGTTCGGCTGGTAGCCGAGGGTTACTCCAATCGGCAGGCTGCCGAAGCGTTGTTTCTCTCTGAAGGCACCATAAAAAATTACATCTCGTCGATACTGGACAAGCTTGGCCTGCGCCAACGCACTCAGATAGCGGTGTATTACATGACCGGGCGACGCGATTTCAGCTGATGGCAGGGCTGGTGGGGCGATACCCGGCTGCCGCGATTTCTGCTACGCCAGTGCGCTTTCTGCACTTCGCTGTCGCTTCCTTACCTGACTTTAGTCATATAACTTTATTACTTTCAGCCCTGAACAATCGTATTACTGCCGGAGTATATTGATACTGCAAACACAGGGAGGCAGACGATGATACAGATACGCAATGCCAGTAAAAATTTTGGCGCAACGCTGGCAGTGGACAACATTTCGCTGGATATCCGCAAGGGCAGCCTGTTCGGGCTGCTGGGACCGAACGGAGCCGGAAAATCCACCCTGATCAATCTGGTGTGCGGGTTGCTGCCGGCGGATAGCGGCAGTATCAGCTTCCCGGATTTTGGGCCGAACAATCAGAGGGCAATAAAGAAGAGCCTTGGGCTGGTGCCCCAGGAGCTGGCGTTTTACCCGAATTATACTGCAATGGAGAATGTCCGCTTTTTCGCCAGTCTGTATGGACTGCGCGGCCAGGCCCTGCGCCGGGCCGCCGATGCGGCTCTTGAGTTCGCCGGTCTGACCGACAGCGCTAAAAAGCCAGCAAAAGCTTTTTCCGGAGGCATGAAGCGCCGCCTGAACATTGCCTGCGGCATCGTGCACGATCCGCAACTGATTATTCTGGACGAGCCGACTGTAGGTATCGATCCGCAATCACGTAATCATATCCTGCGCTCGGTGGAACAGCTCTGCCGACAGGGCCGCACCGTCATCTATACCACACATTATATGGAAGAAGCCGAAACAGTCTGTACCGATATTGCCATCATGGACAAGGGCAAAATTATCGCCCGGGGCGACAAGGACGAGCTAAAGCTGCTGATCAAAGATTCCACTCAGGTTTGTTTCTACTTCAAACGGCCGGAGGAGGTAGATCTGGCTGCCTTCCGTAAAATAAACGGTGTCCGGCATGTACAGCTGGACGAGCAGGTTCTGCAGGTTGTCAGTGAAGTCGGCATCAGCAACCTTAATGAGCTTACTGCCGAAATAAACCGCCAGGCACTGCTGCTCAGCGACATACGTTCAAGCAGTCCGTCGCTGGAAACAGTGTTCCTCACCCTTACCGGGCGCTCGCTGCGCGACTAGGAGCTTGATATGACCATTATCCTGATTGCCCTGCAGCAAATCCGGTTGCTGCTTAAAAACCCAGCAGTGGTACTGCTATTTCTGGCCGCGCCGCTGTTCATGATTTTTGTTTTTGGACAGGCTTTTACCGGCGTGTTTGTGGCTTCCGGGGCCCCGCTAAGAGCCCTGGATTATTTTGGTGTTACCCTGTTTACCATGGCGGTAGTTCAGGGAACTTTTATAGCCTCTTGGGGTGTTTTTAAGGAGCAAAAAAACAACACCAGGCTGCGCCTGCGTTTGGCTCCGCTCAGTAATGTCGCCGTTGTGTTCGGGCTGTTTCTGGGCAGTTGGCTTATCTTGCTTGTGCTGTCTGCTATTGTATTATTACTATCAGCAGTGCTGCTTTCGGTAAACTACGGCAGCTCTCCGGCAGCGCTGGCTCTGCCTTTGCTGGCGCTGACACTGCTGGCCTCGGCCTCAGGCATTTCTGCGGCAACCTTGCTTGGCAGTGAACGTGCGGCCGGCGGGCTGCTTAACACCTTTGTGCCTCTGCTGGTTTTTCTAGGCGGCGGCTATTTCATGATTCCGGAAACCGGCTGGCTGCATTCTGCCGCCCGATTCTCGCCCCTGCGCTGGGTAAATCTGGCCTTGCTCGAAGTACCCCGTTCGGGATTCAGCCAATATACCCTGCCGGCCGTAATATTCTGTACTGCAGCCGCACTGCTCCTGCTGCTGGCTGCCGGCTTAAAAGCCGCAAGGAGTGTGTAACAATGTTTGCCATATTTTTCCGTAACTTTCTTAAAGCTGCCTTTCAAAGAAAAACCGCCTGGCTGCTCTACTTTGTTGCTCCTCTGGCAACATTTATTGTAATGTTTTTATTGCTAAGCCTAAATGAGTCAGCCGGATTCGCCGCTGTTCAGGCAGTAGGGATGGTTTTGTACCTTACCATGATGCAGGCCGTTTTAATTGTAAGCAATATTTTGCGCGACCGGGAGCAGGGGGTGTCTGTGCGTATTACGCTTGCACCGGCCAGCCGGCTGTCCTATGTTGCCGGAAATGGTCTTGCCGCCTTGCTTGTTTTAACCATACAGGTACTTTTGGTCAGCACGTTTATTGCCCTCGTTTTGCCTGCCGGTTCGGGGCTTGCTTTTCTGCCCCTGCTTTTTGTTCTGGCCACCTTCAACCTTATGTGTATCGGCTTCGGTTTCCTGGTCTGCGCCTTGGCTGAAACCAGTTCCGGTGCCATCATGCTGGCGAATATTCTGGTATTGTCCACCAGCCTTTTGGGCGGCAGCTTTATCCCGGTGGAGTTTATGGGCGCCAGCCTGCAGAAGCTGGCTATTGTGTTCCCGCAATTTTGGGCCATGCGCGCGCTGCGCCAGCTGCAGTCCGGGGTAGATCTAGCGCAGGCCTTACTGAGCCTGCTGATAGTGTTTCTCTTCGGCTTGCTGTTTCTGGCGGCCCAGGCGGCCCTCCGAAGGCGAAACACCCACTAAGCAACTGCAGCCGTTCCATAAAGCTTGTACCCGTAGTACCTGATACGATTCATGTACTGCATCGCTTTCTGCTTGAATCTCCTCCAACAGGAGACCTTGTGCTGACAGCCAAGGAGACTGGTTGATCTACTGTTCAGGTTTGTCTTGCCGCTTCTTGACAAGTGTTTCTCATGCACTATGCTGGTAGCAGAGCTAACCGCAATTATGATCGCAATACAGGAAGAGTGGGGCCACCTGGACCGATTGCTGGAGGCATTATGACTTTTTTCAGTTCTGCCGCGTTCGCAGCCTTCCTCTTTGGCGTAATCAGTTCGATCTCACTGCCCATCGGCGCTCTGGTCGGCATCTTTACCCGTCCCTCGCGTACTGTTATTTCCGCTGTTATGTCCTTTGGTGCCGGCGCGCTGATGGCGGCTATCTCCTTCGAGCTGGTAAATCCGGCAGTGGAGCGGGAGGGCGGCGGTTTTTTGCCGCTGGCGGCCGGACTGCTGTTGGGCTGTATCATGTTCATTCTGCTGTCTCGGCTGGCTGACGAAAAAGGCGCTGCTGCCCGCACCCGCTCCACCCTGTTGTCCAATTTGCGCGCTAAAAAACGCAGCCAGGCCCGTAAGTTGCTCGAGCGCCTGGCCGCAGTGGATTTCCTGCGTGCCCTGCCAGCTGAACAGATCCAGTCGCTGCTGCCGCACCTCCGCCGCCGGGTTTTTCACGAAGGCTTGCCGGTATTCCGGCAGGACGGCCCGGGCGACAGCATGTACATCATTGATACCGGCAGTGTAAAAATCGAATACACCGATGCCGACGGGCAGCGGGTTGCCGTGGCCGAGCTGGGAGACAGTCAGACTTTCGGCGAAATGTCGTTGGTCTGGCACGCCCTGCGTACCGCCGACGCCATTCCATCGGTAGATACTGTGGTCTACGAGCTGCATCGCGATGATTTTATACAGCTGGCTGCGGCCAACCCCGGACTGGAAGCAGCAGTGGCCGAGCTGGCCGGTGAACGGGCGCGCACCGGCAAAATCCCGGCCGCCGCCATCAGCAGTGCCGAGTGGAGCCGACAGGCCGCGCGCCGCCTCGACGACAACGCTTACCGGCCTTCCGAAACCGAGTTGAAAAAAGCCCTCGATGTTTCCAGTTCGTCGGCCGCCACCGCCATCTGGCTGGGGCTCTTGCTCGATGGCATACCCGAGTCCCTGGTAATTGGTGCCAGTATCAGCGGCTTTTCGGCCAGCCCTGCGCTTATAGCTGGCCTGTTCATGGCCAACCTGCCCGAATCACTGTCCAGCTCCACCATGATGAAGGAATCCGGCACCCGCCCCGGCCGCATTATGTTCATGTGGACCTCGCTGGTGCTGGCGGTTGGCGTCGGTGCCCTGCTCGGCAACCTGATCGCCGTCATCTTGTCACCCCTGGCGCATTCCCTCTTCGAAGGCCTGGCCGCCGGTTCCATGCTGGCCATGATAGCCCAAACCATGCTGCCCGAGGCCTACGAGCGCAATATCCGCATGGTCGGCCTGTTTACCGTGCTGGGCTTTATCGCCACCGTATTTTTCCATACCCTGGTTTAGGTTTTAATTGACCATGACCCGTAACCAGGGGTCGCAGGGCCTCCCCGCTGTAGCTTCCCGAGTCTCACTCGTCCTTGGGAATGCTGAAATTGCTCGAATCAAAACGGTCGCTGCCCAGCCAGAGGTCAATTTTGGTACCTTCGGCTATGCGGCCGACATCGGCGCGTTTTATCTGCCAGCCAATGATGTTCAGCCTGGCGGTGCCCAAAAGGTCGCTGCCGCCCATCGAGCCGTAATACTCGGCCAGCTCCGGTCGGGCACTGCTATTCAGGGCCTTGGACATGGCTTCCAGTTCTTCGTCCGGGCGCTTGTTGTCGTCCATAACGGCCAAGTGCATACCATCCGGTTCCTGGTGCAGGCTTATCACCATGCGGTGCGGCTCGCTATCCAGGATGTAGTTGGATATCTCGGCCAGCAGATGCAATAGATATTCTTTGTTCTTCATAATTCTCTCCCTGGTCCGGTTCTTTCTATTATAGTACAGATGCAGTAAAGAATACTCATTGGTTCTTTATTGCCTTTACCCATTGTATGAGTGCAACAAATAAGGTCGCCGTAAGGCCGCCGGCAAAGCCGTTGTTATACAGATCCAGGCCGCCGTGCCAGGCGGCACTGCGTTCTACAACTAGCAGATGAACAAAACCGGCAGCGATACCAACCAGCGGACCAAATTCGCCGGCCAGCGGGGCTAGCGTGGTCGCAAACAGCAAGGCCAGTACTGGTCCGGGTGCGGTCAGTGATTTACCGAACAGCAAAGTGGCCAGTATTACACCTACGGCCAGCGGCCAGGTGTTGCGAGCGTGTTTTCCGAAGGTTGCAAAACCCATCACCGTAAGCAGGCCGCCGATAACCGGGCCGTTTATGTCCGCACCAATCAGCATAAGATAAGCACTGCCAACCAGACCCAGGGCCCCGGCATTAAACAAGGCTGAGCCCGGCGATATCGACTCCATAAAGTCCGAAGGCAGCCGCCCCGACAACTTTAGCATGGCTTTCAGGTTTTTGCCCAGCTTGCGTCCATCGGAAACCGCACCCCAGATAATAAACAGCAGAGACAGCAGTGGCACCAGCAGTATCAGCTCCAGTCGTGGCTCCGAGTTCCAAATTATTGTAATAGATACATCGCGCCGCGCACCTTCCAGTACTGACGCTGCAAACAAACCGAAAAAGCCGCAGGTTAGGCCTATATTGTACAAGTTAAAGCCTTCGTGCATGCGCAGCATGGCCATAGCTAATGCCGGCAGAATAAAACCGGCTATAGCTCCGGCGACTATACCGAGTATAATCATGCCCAGGCCGCCAATACCGGACTCAAATGCTATAAAGCTTACCAGCGGACCCAGGGCTGTGCCGAAAAGGGCCATAAGCAGGTAGCTGCGGAAAGGCTTGTGCGCCAGTCGACTGGCCAGAAAAACTCCCAATACGATAGGCAGCGCATTTAGTGGAGTTTTGCCGAAGAGACTGAAGCCCATGATGGTTAGGGTGGCCGCAACAGTCGGTCCGGATAGCCGCACCCCGCTGAGCTTGATCAGGCCCAGGCTAAGTAGTCCCATTACTGCTGCGTTTAACAGGGCTCCGCCGCTGCTGCCCACTACCGTGTAGTCGTTAATCAGCCTGGCCGCATGCAGCTGCAATGTCAAAAAACCGTGGGCTGATCCGGCTATACCGTCTGCAAGCAGCGCGAAAAGCAGGAACACGCCAATGCAGATAAACAGCAGGCGATATACATTTTTTTCATATGCGAGCATCGGCTTTTCCTTGAAACAGGCAGGATTAGTGTCCGCAAGGCGGCGCAAGCTTTATTATACCGGCAGCTGCGTCATTTGCAAACTGCAAAAACTGTTGGGCCGCACAATTTCTACACCTTAAGCAGGCTTGTAGCCGCCACTTTCTGCGTTGTCCTGTGTTGCAGTTTGCCAGAAGTCGACAGTGGGGCCTGAAGCTCTTGACATTTATTCCCATTTATTGCATTATCCCCCAGCTGGTCATCCGGGCGCCGTGGCGTCT
>Ga0180008_1002469_pt1 | contig 10031 bp, 12 predicted proteins | sample MM_PW_MetaG_FD_121121 | JGI IMG/M metagenome (GOLD analysis project Ga0180008, IMG submission 121121) | Groundwater microbial communities from the Aspo Hard Rock Laboratory (HRL) deep subsurface site, Sweden - MM_PW_MetaG | ecosystem: Environmental > Aquatic > Deep subsurface > Groundwater... | reverse complement strand
GTGTTGCCAGTAAGGTTAAACAAAGGTTCGCTATCATACATCATATCGCCAGAAGAGTCGGTATTACCGGTGTGAGTTCCATTGAACACCCACTCACCAAGTAAATCTCCGCCTCTGTTAAACACGGTAGCGCCCATTGTTTCTTTCTCTACTCTGTAAGAAATTCCCCAAGTTGCGGCAAGCTCTTTTAAAAGATTGCCTAATTTTACAGTATCCTCTACTGCCTCTTTAGTAAGCACGATACCGTCGCTGTATGTCCAATACTTGACTAGAAATTCCCAACCTTGGATTGGGCTCTTGAAGTTTACATCTTGGCCTTCTGTGGTGTGTCTTACCAGATCACCGGCCCCTAAAATCTGCGTAATCTTGTCGCCGGCCCCTTTTACTCCGTTCTTCACGGAGAAAATTTGGTCAACAACAGTATCAACCTGTTTGTAACCTTCTCGTTCTGCCTTATACATATCCTTCGTGTATAGGGCTAATTGGTCTGCTCTTAATCCGGGCATAGTTCTTACCTCCTTATATTAAAAAATGTCTTAAAGCACTCATTAAGCGTCAACACCTATAGTAGTTCCCCACTCCGTAGGTGTCATCATAACATCTACCCAATTGTTATTATCGGCGTCGCCGGCAATAACAGTAAGGGTATTCTCTACTGAAGCGTCTAACTGAACACCTTGCACGGTTCCAGAAATAGATATGTCGCATTGGTCGCCGATCATACCTACAGCATAAGTTCCAGAATTAACGGGGATTCTAAACACGGCTGTTATGTCTATGATACAATTTAGCATATCTCCTACTGTTGGCGTGTGTGCGTGTGCCTCAAGATGTCCGAAAATAGAGCCTATTGCGTCAGCGTTCAAAGTAGCGGCTCCTGCGTTCATATACACAAACATACCACTTGCGTTAGCAAGAGCTTGTGCGGCCGCCATAGGCACCGGAACGGCCAACTTACCGCCCCTAATCCACCCATATTTTAATTGTTCTCCTATTGCCATTGGTAATCCTCCTTTTACTTTTTCTTTCCTAACTCCGGATCTGCTTCGGGATTGTCCTTAAGATAGTCCAGAAACCACTCAAACTTTTGTTTCTCTGTAATATCCGATCCCTCATACATTTCCAAAGCTCGTTGTTTTTGGAGATCAGTAATCTTTTTGCTTGATCCTTTTGGTGTGGGGCTTCCACCACCACCACCGGGAATCTTTTCTCCTACAATCTCCGCCTCTTCTTTGCCCTGCTTCAAGGCAGTTTCTTTAGCCTTCTTTAAATCCTCGTCATAGTGTAGCCCTTTAGCATAAGCAACATAGACGGACATATCAAAGTCAGGGTTCATTACATTTTTGTCGGAAGCTTTTTCCAGAATAGCCTTTATATCCGGCAAGAAACTCTTAACCTCTTCTGGTAACTCCGCAAGAAGCTTTTCCCTTTTCTCTTTGGATTCCGTCTGAAGCTTCTCTGCAAACTTGGCCAGATTCTTCTTCTGAGCCTCTTTGATAAACCCAACAAGGTCTTTAGCGGCCACCCGCAAAACTTTCTCATCCTCCATATCCTCGTAAGTGGCAGGATCTTCTTCCCGGGCATAAGCAATTACGCTATCCCGAGTCATCACATTACCCTTTGCGTCCTTGAGCGTCCCTTCGTCAATCACTTTAATAACATTATCAATGTTGAGTTCCGGGATAGGTTTCGCCGGAGGAGCGGCTTCAAGCTTCTTTAACTTCTCTTGAGAATCATTGAAAGAACGCTGTAGGTATAGATTAGCTTTCGCCAGTTTAGTAGCGTCTTTTCCATACTTGTCAGCAACCTTGTTAATGCTCTCAAGCTCAAGTTGGGCTTCTTCCGCAGACATATTGTTCTCTTTGGCATACAGAGCAACAATATCCTCTTGTTTTTTCTCCTCTTCCTTTTTGGGCTTTTCTTCTTCGGAAGGCTCTTTGGGGGTATCCTCTACGGAGCCCGCTTTAGCCTTCTCTGCCTCTTCAATCTTTTCTACAGAAGAACCTGCTTCTAACCCTACAGCTTCAGCCCGGTTATCAAGATCAGCCTTCGCCTGTATTTCGGCGTCGTTCTTTTCTTGGGCCTCTTTCTCAAGATCCTCGGGAGTCTTTTCTTCAGCTTCCCGGTCTTTAAGAACCTCGGCCTCCAAGGCTTCTTGGTCTGTTGAGCTTAAGTCATCCTTCTTTTGTAGTTCCTCAAGATTAAGAGTTGCTTTTTCTCCTGGCATATTTGCCTCCTGTTTTTGAGAGCCGGTTTCCCGGGTATCCCTATGTTAAGGGAGCCATTTCTGGGTATCCCTTAATGATAAATAAAAAAACCCGCATAAGTATCATACTTGTCGTCTGACAAGCTACACCTATACGGGTTTCAAGAACCTCTATATATTACAGGGCTTCAATGAGCCTCTTTACTTTAAAGAACGGCTTCTACTTCTTCTTTAGTAAGAGTGTTCATCTTCTTACATTTAGGACATCTAATCTCAACTTTAAAACTATATTGATTCTTCTTAAAGATAACATCTTCTTCTATAAGCGGATAATTGTCGCCGGTTACTATATTGTGCTCATATTTCAATAAAAGCTTATGGCAATGCCTACATTTAAACTCGGTCATTAAATAATCTTTCCCTTCCAAGAGATAATAAAGACAATATGATTAACAGGACAAAACAACCCGCAAGCCATAGACAGTTCTTGAATTTCCTCATCACATACCTCTCAACCTTACCCGGCCGTTCCGGGCTATGCCGTTCTCCTTGTATGTAAACACAAGTTCATTATTCCTAATGGCCAGAGTATCTACGGTCCTTAAGATATTGGGCTCAATTCTTCCTTGAGTAAGGCCTTGCATATATTTTAGAGCATAGTTTGGTATTCCTCTGGGGCTGCTAAGTGGCACATCAACCCAGAATAGCTTAAACTTCTTTGTTTCTGGATCCTTGGCAAGATAATTAACTCTGATATTACCGGCAAGCCCGTTGATATGGACAGAGCGTATATTCTTTATTACCTCGTCCGGCACCTTGCCTTGGGTAGCAAATCTATAATAATGATTAGAGTATTTGCTCATACCGCTACTAAACCTCCAATGGCAATCTTATTGATTGTCGTACATTTTGAGCATTTGACAAACTTGGTCTTTCCGTCCTCGCCGTTGCTAATCAGTATATCCGGATCTTGATACTCGCAGGTATCTTTAGCCGTGTCGTGCTTAAAGAGTAGCCTCCGGCAATTATCACATCTATACTGGATTGTCCTGCTCAATTCAATCCTCCCATTATCGGCACCTTCTTATCTTTAGTTCTGGCGATTGCCTCCCTAACATAACTTAATCCGTCTTTCTCGGCTTGTATAACATCTTTCACGGTAGTAGTTCCAAAGCCCTTCTGCTGTAGCCATTGGGCTATGTCAGTATAGGTCATACCGTATATCTTCAACAGAGTAAGAACAGCCCTGTATTTTGGGCTTGGACAAAGGCTAATACAATACAGGAGATATCTCCTCCGACTATGAAAGTCAGCCTGGGTGATAGGCATATCCTTGCTATGCTCTTTGGCCTCTTCCTCCATAACTCCCGGCTCCTGCATAGCCTTGGTATAGTTCATAGCTTGGGTAAAGGTCATAGCCTTGTTTTTGAAATATGATTTAATCTTACTGGATAAGCTCATTAAGCTCTTATCTCCTTCTTACCGGCGTCCCGGACAACATCTTTAAGCAAGCTCCCTATATCCCGTAGCTTGGTAGTCAACTGATTCATACCAAAGGCATACTTCAATGGATCTTCTTCTTCGTAGTTCTCAATGGCTAGAATAAGTTGCTCTTTCGCTTTTTCGTAGCTCCTCTTATACTTCTGAAATATGGTTGATTCCAAGCAAGCTCTTGCCAGCGCAATAGTTTCGTTAGCGTGTGCGAGTGCCGCTTCCCTTTTGGTAATATGCTCTCTCTCTTCATTTTCAGTAGGCTTCTTAAATCTATCCCCGAGCTTTAGCATTTTGTTCCCTTTCCTTTAGAACCTCTGGCGAAGGCGGTGTAACTGACTCACTCTGTAAATCATTGACTAGCGCCACTAATTGTTGAGCGTCATATTGGGGCTTCTGCCCGGTGATCTGTGCCTTCTCATTAACCATTTGAAAATACTGGCCAACCGCCTGCAAAGCTATTCCAAACTGCTGTTTTTTAAACTGGTCTAAAGGAGGCAGAAGTTTATCAACAAGGTTTTTCCACTTCTTACTCCAACCTTTTATCAACTGTTTATCCAGAAAATAGACTGCCTCTGGGTTTCTGGCAATCAGAAGTTCTTGTCGCATTACTTGATAAAGGGCTAAATCTTCCCTCTTCTCGTTCATCTTCTCAAAGTTAAAAGAGGCCGCCTGTGCCTGTATGTTAGTCCGGGCTACCATTTCTTGTCTGCTAATCGTGTCAAACAGCTTTCCACCTGTTACTCTCTCGGCCTTCAGCCTATACTCCCGGCCCTCTTTGCTTATCTGATAATAGATGTTTAGGAATATACTGGCTAACTCATTGAAGGAAGGCAGGCAGGTAAGGACATACTCTTGAATGTTTACTTTGCCCTGTTCAATCAAAGCAAGAACCTTATTGCCCGGCGCCTTTGGATCAAGCATTGACTCCTTACCGGTCATCAAAGAGCTTATCTTGGAAACATCATCATCATCCCGGCCAAGTATCTGCATAAGCAAAGCCACTCCGCCAACATTAGGCTCCTTGATATACTTCTGAAGGAAGTCCAGAGATTCACTGGCCTTTTTCTTAAGCGGAACGCCGTGAGTCCAACGCTTTTCAAGGAATTGACTCTCTATCTCATCACTATCAGTAATCGGAGTAATCATTGTGGCCATATACATAGCCTCAAGGATAAGGTTTATAAACTCGTCTTGGGCTATATTGCTATCGGTAAGGTCTGAACCAATGCTCTCTCCGTATATCCCGGGCTTCTTCTTCTTGACATAGAAAGGAACATAATCACAATCTACGGTGTAATAGGGGAATTGGATTCCGCCTACATATTCTTTCTTTTCTTCGCCTACCCAAAAGACTATCTTTGACTCTTCCTTCTCGTTCTCCTTCTTGTAGTAATAGGTGCAACGCAGGATGTCATACTCCTCGGTAAGATAATCCTTGTTCTTGTTATCGTCACTCTCATTTATCTTGAGAATCTTATCTATGTTCTCAAACTCGCCCTTGGCCTCTTTCTTCTCAAGCTCCCACCCGGTATAAGACTCCCGCTCTACTATCAGCCGGGTTTCCTTCATACCCGCATAGCCTTCGGTGTTTAGCCTAATATATAAGTTCTTTAAATCAACATACTTTGGGAAGGGATCATTATAGCAGGTGTCTTTGTATCTAACTACAATCTCTATTTTCTTACCGGCAACAAGCCTTTTAATATATCCTTTGTATTTAATGGCGGTCTCACCAAAACTCTTGAGAAACTGTTGCAGGCCCTTGTTTACCTTCTGGGGCTGTCCACGAACCATTTGAACCTCGGGAGTGCCGTCGTAACTCTCCTCCCTCATACGCTTTTGCCGGAGAACCTTATGGTCAATCCTTAAAAACCCTGTCCCTTTCAAGGCGGCGGAGTGAAAGACAAGCTCCATAGGAGGCTTTAAAGGGATAACTTCGTCTATCTTATAGTCAATAAAGTCTGTCTGTTTATCGCATACATCCTGTCCGCCCTCTCTCTGAAACTCTGGCCGGGGGCTGATATTATATATTGGATCACTCTCAAAGAAGGCCTTCTTTAGAGAATTAACTATGGCGTCAATCTTTATCTTGGTAACTGGCTTATGCAGGTTAAACTGCCTGTCCGGATCTTCCTTAACCTTGCCATCATACTGCCGGTCAAGAGAATCCCATTTTGATTCTAGCTGAAGCTCATCCCGTTCTTTCTTGATAGCTTCAAACTCAAGCCACATTTCGTCAACAAGGGCTTTCTTCTGCTGATCATCAAGGACAAGCTTGGTCTGGAAGGCCGTTACTTCGTATTGCTCCTCTTCGTCAAGCTTCTTCTTATTTGGCTCAACCTCTAACTGTTCTTCTTTTATAGGCATAGTAATACTCCTATTTTAAACTACCACTACTAAAGCGCCAATCCTTTGTGTTGATTTTATACTTTGCTGTTATTGAATTGCAGTAAGAGAATTTACCGCATTTAGGACAAGAGCCAAGTGTATCATTAAAGAATCTATCATTTACATCTTTGTCGTTCAATTCAATAGTATCCCGGCACCAAACACAATTAAACTTGGCTTCGTGTTCGCTCATTTAATATCCTCTTGGTTTCTTTTGTAGCTCTTTCACTCTTTGGGCTTGTTTGATATTTTGGGAAGCTTTCGCCTTGTAAGGTGTCTCTTGTATAATTATACCACATATCGCTGTTGCAATTACTCCGTCATCTAAAAATACACCGTCAGCTTCGGGCTTGCCGGTCTTTTCGTTCTTGATAAATGTTCTGCATTGAGCGATTATATCTTCGTCCCGGAGTTCTATCGCATTACGCCTAATCTCTTCTTCAAGCTGATCCAACATCAATGGCCGGGTTGTAGAGGTAGTAGAAAATCCTGCCTTTATAACTGCTACCTTGCCGGTGCCTTCACTCACCTTCTTGGTATAATAGAGCTTACAATCCATATTCTTAAGGTCTTGGCAAACGCTATGGCCGTGATTATTGTTCTCCGGGGCCACTTCAGCGCCATTGTATAGCTTGCCGGCCTGCTGTAGCTTAAGAGCAAAATCATCTGTTGCAATTAAACCGTTAAAGGTAGCCACTACATTCCTTGTCCACTTGTCCCTAACTACTCCAAAAGCCTCATCACCCTTTGGCAAGCCTTCAGAGGTATCAGCACCAATGGCATACTGGTAGTCTTTTCGGGGCATTTCGTATATCTTGAGCCAACCGCCGGGAGTTTCCCGGAGTTCAAACTTATGGTCTATCTCTATAATCTTGACTCGGATATAATTTCCATAGGGTATTGGATCAGTAGGGAGTTTGCGAACCATATACTTCCAGACTCTTTGAAGAGATAAGGCGGCAAGGTCAAAGAAAGGATAGCCGGAGCGAAGGTAATCAATATCAACCTCTTGGGCCAAGTCAGCGTCAGAGCGTCTTTCAGCCTCATCATCATACCAGATACTCCTTACCAAGCCTCCTATCAAGCCAAACTTCTCGGCAGTCTTGCCTTGCAGGCTTTCCCATATACCGTAAGCCTTGCGAGGGCTGTCTATAGGCATTTTCATACCGTTCTTGGAGTCAAGGTAATAAGCGCCTTTAGTCTTATCCGGGTGAAGAGTCCAATGAAGAGTCAACCTTTTTATCTTCTCTTTCGTTCCCTTGGCCAGAAGTGCAAACTTATTACCGGAGCCCTTGGGCGTAGATACAGGCAACCGGCACTTTGACACATCCGCCGTATTGCCACACCAACAGGCTATATCTCTATTTCGGACATATAAAGTATGATATTGAGTTTCTACACAATAAACTTTATCATAATAATCTATATAGGACTTACTTATCTTGTCAATGTTTGCCTTGACTTTGTAGCCGATATAAACATCATACCTTGTTCGGACATCACTCTTAATCTGCCTACCCATAATCAGTCTATTTCTATCTACAAAACGAGTGCCAATAGAAGCTTTATATCCAATAATCTGGGCTAATGCTTGAACATCAGAAGCGAGTTGGTATGAAGTAGTTGTATAAGAGGTGGCGTTAGATTTACGGTTTACTCTCTTTCTGTCGCTTCCGTCCCCTAAAAAAAGGCTTTCCCATAATCTTAATAATAAGTCTTTATGTAACCTAAAGTATTGTTTGGGGATATATTTCTCATAACATTTGCCTAATGCCTTCAATTCCTTTCTGGCCTTTTTGTTCATACCCCGAACATTAACATTGAAATCTTTGCCCTTATAAGAATATCTTAATCCCATTTGAAATAGCAAATTCTTTATTCTCTCTACTTTTTCGGGATTAGCCCTCTGTGATTGAGTGATAATAATAGTTCCGCCTCTTGAAGTGCACCCTTCTGAAATATACCACCCCAAAAACTCTAACCAATCCCCTGTATTAAAACCATAGATTTTAGTTGGTCTTTTCCGGTTTGCATTTATAGACACTAATGGAATATGCCCCGACTTCATACCCATTACTTTTTGAGCTTCCTTAAATAATATCCTCCCTTGAGCAGTTTCGTAAACTATCTTATGATTGCCAGTAACTCTTAAGTCTATTGACTTGCTTCTAAAATGTATCAATTCTCTACGATATTGTTCATAAGTTTTTCTAACAGGCATAAACTTAGCCTGCCGATTCTTTGGATTCATTGAATAGACATAATCCCCTATTTCAATATCTTTAATCAGCTTCCACCCTTCCAAAGTCAAAGCCTCTGTATCTTTACTATAACAAGCAGTCCACGCCGCGTCAGCTACTCTTGTTTCCCACTTGGAATACTCATCAAGGAGTATTGCCTTCCGCCGGCCACCGGAGCCAAAGTCCTCATTGGCAGATTCGCCTATGATCGCATTACCTTTATCCGGATTTATTATCTTCATATAGGTTGAGTGCTTACGCCACTCAAAGCCTTGGGGCATAAGCCAAGTAGGTTGACGCTTAAGATTGAAGCGCACCTTCTCAAACAGGGTATCAATATCATTGGCCCGGTCAACAAACTCCTCTTTCCTTGAGCCTACACGGAAATCAGATCCGGCCTCAAACAGCCATTTGTGCATAAAGACATACAAAACAAGCCAAGACACGCCCATATCCCTGCTCTTCTCGGTAAGGCAGTCGTATTGCTCATTGATAGCCTTCTCTATATCTCGGGCATATTGCTCTTGGTAGGCTTCATAGCAGATAAAAGGCAGGACATCCGGATTACGCCGGGGATCCTTGGTATAGCAAAACATATCTATCCAGAATACAAGGTCATTGGAGCAAAGCTCATAAGCCTTGGCCTGCATAGCAGGATTGTTCTCGCATAGCTTAAGGAGTTCACCCCGAGCCAATACATTATCTTCCCAATTGCGGGGATAATATAAAGAGCCACTCTCTAAACTGAATAACTGTTTCTCTATTACTTCCATAAGGACAGTTGGCCGGCAGGATTATATAGCCGCCTGCTACCACCTACACTAGCAATAGGTGCTACGACCAACAAACCAGAGGCCGTAAACAGCACATCTGGAATATTATCATATTCGTTTTTGATTCAAGAGCATTTCACTTAACTCCCGGGCAATATCTTCCCGGGGCCGGTTAGGATCTAGTTTAATGTCTTGGAAGGTAAGGTGTTTGGAATTGTCTATATGAACATCACTAGCCTTAAGCAATTTGAGCAATTCAAGGGCTGTAGTGAGGAATTTATGCCGGGTAGCGTGATCCGGAGTTTCGACAAACTCATCTGAAACCTTGTCAACACCATTTGTTTTATTATTCAAGTAACCTAAAACCTTATTAGCCTTCAATCCTTCAACAACTACCTCTAATAAAGAGCCAAGGTCTAAACCCTTTTTCTCCATTATGGCCCGTAAAGGTATCAATATCTGAAGTTTATTGAAGTTTTGATATCCAATAGAAGCGGCAGAAACCTCATTTTTACAATTGTAGGCCCGCATAGCCGCTTGAGTAGCATTACCGGTTTCAAGGTAATACTTAATCCATTTTCTTTGTTTTAAGGTTAATTTGGCAAGATTTAGTTCTTCCACATAACAATTATACCATATTTGATATAATTACTTAAAGAAAGGGATACGATAGGGATAAATATTGTTTCATTACTCACCCCTTCACCTCCTTGGGGTTAAATATATCCTCTATCTTCTCTCTTACTTCTTTGAGGGTTTAGAACCATTATAATTACATACCAGATAAACCCGTGAATAAAGAATAGCCTCATCTCACCCTTTCTGTTATCTTACCCATATAACCGTGCCGGTTATATCCCATAAATTTTACTTCAGTTGTAAAACCCCAATCTGCTTTGTATTTCATTAGAGCATCTCCTTTTTAGTCCC
>Ga0180008_1002468_pt1 | contig 10036 bp, 14 predicted proteins | sample MM_PW_MetaG_FD_121121 | JGI IMG/M metagenome (GOLD analysis project Ga0180008, IMG submission 121121) | Groundwater microbial communities from the Aspo Hard Rock Laboratory (HRL) deep subsurface site, Sweden - MM_PW_MetaG | ecosystem: Environmental > Aquatic > Deep subsurface > Groundwater... | reverse complement strand
ACCATATATACAAACCAAATCTTCAACTACTGCTTCACCACAATACATCAAAACGGTTTCTATATACTCTCTCTCATATTTGTCCACGTTTGTTTCATCGGTTTTGATTTTACTATGTAACCATACTAATAATTCTTCTCTGAATATTTTATCATATGCTAAATGTTTAGAAGTATTTAATATAGTTATTAGGTTATCGTAATTATCGAACGCGGACTGTCTTCGTTTGTAATGTAAACTTCGTTTATAAACTGTATATATTTTATACAAAACGAAAAATATCGATACAAGTAATAGACATATAATCGCAATCTGAATGAATCCCATAATGAACATATTCCTTTTGAATAGTATGAACTTATTATTGAATCAAGTTTTCGGCTGATATTGGTCTACTGGGAATAACTGGATAATCGTCAGGATTTATTTTTCTCTTTGGTTTGAACAAAGGATTATCTACTTTATTCTCTTCTAACGATGGTAATTTAACTTCAGGAATAGGTTTCTTAACAGATTCCGGTTTAATCTGTGGTGATTGCTGTACAACTTTAGGTTTGTCTAAATATTCAGGTTCTAAATCCCCGAAGGTTATTTCTTTTACAAGCCTATCTTCTTTAGACAATTCCAATTCTTCTTTAGAAAACCCATTTTGGTCTGTTACGTGTATTCCCGACAAATCGGAAGGTTGGCATATCAAAACATCTTTTTCAGTAACCAACATACATGTAGATAACTTGTTAAGAATGAATTTTGAAAGGTTCTTTATGGTATCGGATGTTTTTTTCTCTTCATTTGTTAGGTTTTCTTTAAAAACTAAAGGTTTTACCTGACCCCTCAGGTATATATTATAAATTCTCATATTAACTCCTATTCGTCGCCGATATCGAACTCTAATTTCAAATCATCGTCATCATCTACATCTTCAAGTAATTTTACAAACTCTTCATCCAGTTCCATATCAGCATTTACCAAATCTATACTTTCCTGAACTAGATCGTCATCGTCTTTTTCAGATTCTTTAATCTCGTTCATAAGCATGGTGAACACTTCGGCTTCGTGACTATTAAAACCCACTCTTTCGGATTTAGGAGAATCCTTTACAGGTTCTGTTTCTTTAGATTCTTCTAAAGTTTCCTCGGGAGTTTCCTTATCCACTACATCCTCTGTCTTAGATTCACCCTCTATCTTGGGTTCATCTTCCGATTTAGATTCCTCGGTTTCCTTGACCTCAGCGTCTACCGATTCTTCTACTGTTTCTTCCGATTTGATTTCAGATTCGACTTTAGTTTCTTCTGTAGGTTCAACTTCGGTGGTTTCTTCTACACTTTCCTCTTTAACTTCTTCTGGTGTATCTGGTGTATCAGAAACTTCTTTTTCCTCTACAACCTCAGATTTTTCCTCTGATTCATCCAATTCTTCTTCTTTTACTATTTCTTTTGGGTCTTCTTCTTTAACATCTTCTTTCGTAACATCATCTGTCAAATCATCATCGGTGTCAATATTAGCATCCTCACTAATAATAGAGTCCACTAATTCGTCGATATCCGAGTCGCCTTTCTTCTCTGGAGATTCAGTAACAACGGGTTTCTTATAATTAAACATCATATCGAACGCGGTTACTGCACCTTCTTCTAATTCTTTAATTCGTTTCTGGTCAGTCATTATATTCCTCCATTAAAAATCATACTTATTTGTATGAATTTTTTAATTTATCCTCAAAACATAAAATGGTTTAGAAAATAATACTAACCTAGAAAAAAATAGAGCCTAATCGCAAATCAGGCTCTATTTTTGAATACAATTTTGAAAAACCGTTTTTCGATATTAATCTACTCCTTTGTTAATTTAGTTATTTTTCTACCAGCAAGTATAGTTTCAACTTGCCAGCGTATTTCCGTTTGAACCATACATACGATCATCGCCGCGATCTTGTATCTAGAAATTTTGAATTTAACTTTATAATCATTCAAAGCATCTATTATTATAGTTTTCAGTGCAACACCAGACAAATTAATTGTCTCTGTCAGAGTGTCGTATCTCAAAGATTCTAAAACCTTTAAGGTAATAGATTTAACAACATCGTATCTAGATACATTACATTCAAATCCATATACGTCAAATGTTGTATTCATTGCTAATTCCAAATACGACTGACTGTTCATTTCCAATCCTTTCTTAAATCTTTTAATGAGTAGTAATATTTAGATGTATACCCACAACCCTGGCAAACGCATGTGTATCTAGTGACTTTAGAATATGGATTCTTATTAATATTCACTTTTCCAGTAGTTTGTCTGCACTTTGGGCATACCAATATATTCATTTTAACACCTTATGATTCTAATGCTTGGGTTTATCAGCTCGAATGAACGGTGACGGAGAATTCCAGTAAAATATAAACCTCCTTGAATAATTCTATTCACCTTTCTAAATCCAGTAAATAGATTTCTTTTAGTTTCTACGAATGGTGAATCTTGATTGTATTCTTTGTAATCCTTCCATAATTTGTATCCATCGCTAGGATATAGGGTATCGTTAACTTCTACTTCGACCTCTATATATCTTAATCTGATGGTTCCGTGTGGCTCTTCTTTTATTACTATTCCTTTGGCTGCTGTTGAGTAAAATTTAGGGGTTAGATATCCATGTTCTACTTGGTCTATCACGATCAACGCCCCTTCGAATTTCACGTATCCTTGGTCTATATGTATTGTTTCCATATTTACCCTTTCTAATAAGTATTTCATTGTAATTTAATATATATAATCTATCTGATAACATAACGCACAGCGTCACAAACTTCGTTTATATCTATATATTCCATACCAGTACTTCCAAATATAGGGGTTATACAATAATATTCTTCACAGTAAGGGTGATATCTAGATGGTTCTGAATAACATAAGGGAAGATTATCTGGAACATATCCTTCTCTATACATAACAATAACAGGCGTATTTGTTGTGGATGCTAAATGTGCCGGTCCAGAATCATTAGATAAAATACAGGAAGAACGTTTAATTAACTCGTAGGTATCTTTTAGATCTACTCTACCCGATACATTTATAACTCCACTTTCGTCTATCAATTTCGATACTATCTCATTTCCTTTATTTTCAACATCTGTTCCACCTATTAATAAAACATTCGTATTCAATTCATTTTTTATATAATTTATAACAACTTTAAAATTTTCTAATCCCCAAACCCTTTCTTTACACGTTGCGCCTATAAATACACATACATATTTATAATTAAGTTCTCTTAATACACTATCAACAACCGCTGCATCATATGTATCGGGCCAACATTCCACCTTATTCTCAACTTCTCTATACCCTAAATAATTTAAAAATTTCATAGAGCACGTTACAAAGTGTTCTATTTCATTTCTATGAAAACAATCAGTTAATATGTCATTACAATCGTATTGCGTTCTGTTAACGCAAGTTGAAAACCCGGAAACTCTTATTGATTTTTTTAACTTATATAAAGATTTTACTGTTGGGTTATCCCCTCCCCATCTAGGAAGAACTATCCAATCATAATTTTCCAAAAAATCAACATATCTATTAACCTGATGATCGGTAATATTAGGATGATTTGCCCATGATATGTGAATATTATCTGCATAGGGTGTATTTTTTATTATTGGATATACATTTGGTCTGACTAGAACATCTATAGCATTACTCTTGTTTTTAACGTTTCTATAAAATTCTCTTAAGAATGCAGAATTAAGAATATTGTCCCCGATGTTATCGAGTCTAACAATTAGTATTTTCTTCATATATAATCTCCTACTATTTTCCATCCTTCACATAATCTAATACCGTTGGTGCATATACTATGTATATGTATAACGCTATCACAAAACCACGTGTTTCTTCTGCAAAATAACTCGTTTGTACAACCACGTTGAGACATCCCGCAAATTTTCCAAGGTTTACAATCTAATATATTAATTTCGTGTTTGTTAACAAATAATCTCATGTGTAATACCTTTCCCTATACATCATTGATAAGTAAATATTCTATGTAATCTCCAATTTAAACACGGTTCCCGATTTTCATATTTATGTATAGTCCCACGGTTATAACAAGCACCGTATTTAACACGATCTATCTTGACAGTGCAACTAGAACACACATAATATTTATTTCCCCATACAGTCACGAGATGTTTAATATATAATCTCATTTTATTTCCCACCTATATTAATAAATCATTCCTTCGTGCATTTTCCACATACCACAGGTAAAAAACATACTAGAATTTCCATATCTGCATGGGTCGGGGCAATATGGACACCCTGTCCAATTAATTCCATACACCCTATAACACACCATAACTCTTCTACAAAATTTACTACCACTTGTTTCTCCTGAAAATACATTGAACTCGGTAAATATCTTGTATTTCCTATATAGTTCACCATTAATAATAAGTTTCATGATATAACCTCCAATATTTGCAGAGTTTCAAATGAGTTAATCTATCTGGATAAATATCAGTAATTATACCATGACCACTCCCTAACAAGGGATTAGATAAAGATCCATACATACAACTTTTAATATTACAGCTACTACACCAAATATATTTGCGGTATCGTCTTTTTCTATAGGTAAATTTTCTAGTCGAATTATTAATAATAAGTTTCATGATATAATCTCCAGCATTCACGAACTTTCAAATAAATTAGTTTATATGGATAAATATCGGTATCAAACATACAATACCTAACAATAGCAGGTTCACAATAACTATTATCGGGTGAATTATACACACAACTTTTAATATTACATCGACAACACACAACATATTCGTTATCGAATATTCTCTTTCTATAGGTGAATTTTCTGATCAAATTATTAATAACAAGTTTCATATATCCTCCATCTTAAAACAAACAGTTGCTATACGAACTTAATTTGTAGATATCCACATAGGATCTCCAGTTTCTATTATATTTTTTATTAGATTTAATGGGTTGTTATCGTTCATTAGCAAATATTTTTGTCTTCTTATACAAGGTAAACGTTTTTTATGTTCATTGTCTTGTATAGATTTTTTTATTATTTTCACACATTCTTCGGGGTTCTTTAAATTTAATTTTATATAACAACGAGGGTCTATAAATTTATCAACGTTCGAACAACCAGAATAAAAACACAAACAGTTAAATAATATAGGTCTTATTAACTTCTCAGTAAAATAGTTTTTTTCATACGAATTTTCAGCATTGAATGTATATTTATAACTAGTATAAGCATCGGGTATACAATTTAATTTTTTAGTAGTGTGTTTCCATAACTGTCTTGTTGTACACGAATCATAATACTCAATATTATTCAGATATTTTACAACAAAATCAAATCTGTCGATCTGGCCTTCCAATTCATATTTATCAGATATTAAACCAGAAAACACACGAGTCTTCAAATATTCTAATTCTATTTGCTTATACGTCATATCTATAGACCAATGATCTATAGGTAAATAATTTTCTATATCTATAAATTTATAAAAACCATTATTTCTTATAAAATTATAGTTGTAATTCTTTAATCTATATGACTTTGGCTCGTATTGTAAAACTATACATTTACAAGGGTCTACCGGATCGTTCGTAGACCCTTGTATTATCAAATAGTCGTAATCATCTTTATCGGTCAAATAGATATTTTTCCATATTCGATTATTGTCTTTTGTCAATCGGTTATATCTATCTAACATTATATCATCCGAAGCCCACCAAGATTTAATTTTGATTTTAATCATAAGATATCGTCTTTCAATATACTTTCAATTTCCATTCTGGACAATATTTACTAACGTTTATGATTTTTCCGCGGTTACAACAACACCACACCCCTATATTATTAATAATACAGACATACTTTTTGTGTTCGCAATATGAACACACCACCTTGCATATATAATCGGATGGAAAATGCTTGTTTACTATAAATGTGTTGTTGTTTCTGTGATCAATAACAACATCGTATATAGGCAATTGCTTTAAATATAATCTCATAATATGTCAAGTTTAGGGTTCCAGTTTTTACAAACACCCACCCCGTAATTATTACGACCAAGTTTGTATTTGTATCGAAATACTTTGTTAGAACAGAATGGTAAGATTTTAGGACCACGTGAAAAATAGCCCATACTTTTATTTTTACACGAATCACAAACAATCCAATGTAGTTCGTCTATACGTATACTGTAACTAATATGTACTTTCAATAGTTTATATCCTTAAGTCGCCACCCAGGGCAATATCTATTAACATCCATTGATTCCTTATTCGAACATTGGTAATACGTTTTCACAATTTTATGATTCGAATTAACTTTTATAAGCACGCGTGTTCTATAACAACAATGCAAACATATAGTTTCCCAAATGGAATCGTATAGTGAAAACGTATGAACTGTGAATGTATGTTGGTTTTTATAATCTCGAATCACATCATAAGTGGGAGATTGTTTTATGTATAATTTCATTCGCTAAATATCTGTTTAAACCAAATGAATGTACCACGTCTTCCATCAAATACTATAGGTGCGTCAAAATTATCATTGGAATGTAAGGGTATATCATCCGATTTATTATCAGAAACCCCTTTTTTAAGAAGTTCTTTGTTTTCTATAAGTTTTAATATATGTTTAGTTAATTTCCCGGATTTTTCTAAATTTTCGCCTGTAGTTAATTCAGAGAACAAGTCTTTGTTTTCGCTTAACTTAAAAGCCAATATCTCTTGCTCAATACCTATAGTTTTCAATATAGACACAAATATTCTGAGATCGTTTGAAGATTTAAAAGCATATGGATAAGCAATACCACCTATCGTTATGAAGTACGAGTTTTCTTCCATTCTTCTACTTCCTTTCTCAGTTGCCATCTTTCCATACTCCTTATACGATTTCTTTCGTTAATGTGGTCTTGATACCATGGGGCTTTGACTGAATCCTCTTTTCTTCTAGGGTGATACATATGATGTATAGGACCACAATCTCTCAAATGGGCTACATTATAACCCAATCTAAAAAATCTTTCGTATATTTCCTCATCTTCGCACCCCCACCCTTTAAAATACTCATTCTCCCCACCACCTTCCATATACACATCTGTTTTAAAAAACATACACCCACCCACACCTAAGTAATCATCGATATTAAATCTTTGTTTACACATTTTAGTTAAGGATGGGATATTTAAATCATAATGTTTTATAAATAAATCTACAGCTTCTTTTGTCATTTCTAGATATTCCCCATTATAGGGAAGTAATAAATCTATCGTATGCATTTCATTTAATGCTTGTACCAATTGATGCCTTTGTAATAAAATATCCACATCTAATATAGCAAGATTTATAGTTTCTACTTTTTCGGCCATATTGTTTAAAATCTTAGGTCTATGCCAATAATCGATTGAAAATATATCGAACCACTCATATTTATCCACGTCATATTCATCCTCGTGTGGTTGTTCGCTATATTCAACCAAATGTATATTTGTATCACAGATATACCGTAGATAATCTATATTCGTAGTAGTGTTTAAAAATCTATCCGGACTGTCTAGGTATGTAGTCATTAAAAACGTGGTGTCTCTACCATCTATTAGCATATATTTATCCTCTAACAAACTAAAGTTTTTTTGAATCGAGTCATTACTATTTAATATATATAGTTTATGTGAAATCAATTTTTGTTATATACTTGGCGTTGTCCATATCGCAATATACGGAATAACCATCATCCAATACAACACCGTTATTTTCTTTTGAATAATTATATATAAAGTCGTCACTATCAGAACTAGTGAATAAACAATTAATAAATCTTAGAAATTCGATAGATTGACCTCCCATAAAATACGAATTGCTCTCGGCGGTAGTATGTATCCCAGAAAACGTTAATACGTTTAAAACCTCATCCATAACATGTTCTCTTATAACACAAGGTTTTTTAAATAAAAATACATAATCAAAATTATATAACACATTGCCATATTCTTCTATATTTTCATATACAGTACCAGTATCGTAATCACTTATTACTATGACAGAACCATCTATGTTTGAGATTTTACATTCCGTTATTATAAATATTGTTTTTTTATGGTCACATAAGAAATGTTTGTTTATGTTATTTATAAATTTTTTAATTCCCGAAACATCATCGCTCTTTAATATAACAGCAACGCTTTTTTTATTTTGTTTTTGGTTATATAAAAATAATTCATATTTACGCCTAATGATATCGTCGGTTTCTTTGTTAGATGCACTGGTTCTATTATTCGTTTTACTTTCAGGTGTAATCCTTTTCTTAGTTAAAACATCATTTATATTGCAACCCACATACCCATTCATCAACATTCGGTTAAAAAATTCATAATCCTCATCGAAATAATGTTTGAATGGTAATGATAAATCGCAAACATCTCTTCTTATTAAAACTGTGCTAGGAACAAAATGGTTTATTAAATGCGAAGTATAATATATAGATTTATAATGAGTTGATCTTCTAAACCAATTTCCCTTTTTTGCAATGGAATCGAATTTTATATCTTTATCGGTCGCGTCTATAAACTCAAACATAGACCCTACAAAATCTACATCTTCATTGTTCTCTAAATAACGTACAAGCGTTTCTATTTTATCAGGTAATGACACATCATCGTCATCGTGAAACATCACATATTCGGATTTAGAATCTATCATAGAATACCCTATGTTTCTACATTCCGATGTACCTAATCTAATAGGGTTAACTTTTATTTTAATATCATCTTTATACTTTTTATACACAAAGGCCCCATATTTATCAGAATCATCGTCTACTAATATTACTTCTATATTCTTGTAAGTTTGATTGAACAACGATTCTAAACATCTTTCTAAAAACTTTTCGTTGACAGATGGTATGATTATTGAAACTAACCCGCTCATGATTTACTCCTGTAACTAGAAATATATTTTTTTAATTCATATTTGTTATTTAATTTTAATACATTGTCGGTTATAATTCTATCGCTCAAAGATAAACTATTTTCTTTGTATATTTTAGATATAAAACCACTCATTTTAAATATGCAGGATGGTTTTGGTAAGTAACCCCGTACAAAGTTCAATATCTTCAGTCTATGTAACAAATCATCCGATCTATATATCCAACTATTATAATTTATGTTCTCCAACCCACATTCTAGATAATGGCTAGTTTTTATAATCATTACACTACAATTAGGGTCTATTGACGATTCTAATTCGTAATTAGAAGGTACTTCCATCATATTCGATTCTTCAAATATAACTTTTTTGACGCTATTGGAATGCGGAATTATGTAATCACATTTATTATTTTCAACTAAGGATATAGATTCTAACATAGCATTTTCATCTATAATTATATTAGGTGAATATATACAAATTATATTTCTATCCGACTGTTCAACCAAAGTATTTATTATAGAAGATTTACTAAAAGTACTATCAAATTCTTGATATATCGCATGTTCATTAAAAATTTTAATCTTACCTATATATCCCACAATAATGTCAAGATTGAGTATATTCAACAAATAATTTATTAACACGTTTAAATTTTTATGTGTATCCAAATTATCTACAACTACGGGTATTATACACCCAACTTTTCCAACAGGTCTTACATTAAAATTACTGCTTCCTGTAATCAATTGGTTATACATCACGGAATCGAATTGTTTAAGTTTATAACAAAAATCTAACAACAACGTATTCGATATACCAGATACATCGCAATTCTGTATCTCATTTACATATTCAATATTTAAAGAATGTAACTTATCCTTTTTCACGCTTATAGGAAATACGTGTTTTATATTTTCTTCTATATTTTTATCCCACAAAGAAGCATTTATTTTAGATTCAATGTTTAAATTTTCTATAGATAAATCGATCTTAAATTTTTTGAAATTATCATCCCCTATAAATAACTCAATACCATTATGTAAGTATACCAAATCATAATAATTATT
>Ga0180008_1002465_pt1 | contig 10040 bp, 9 predicted proteins | sample MM_PW_MetaG_FD_121121 | JGI IMG/M metagenome (GOLD analysis project Ga0180008, IMG submission 121121) | Groundwater microbial communities from the Aspo Hard Rock Laboratory (HRL) deep subsurface site, Sweden - MM_PW_MetaG | ecosystem: Environmental > Aquatic > Deep subsurface > Groundwater... | reverse complement strand
TACGTTGACGGAAGAACGCGTCTCCTTGACGGTTTCATACCGCCCAAACTCGTTCATCGTGTTGCGGACAGAAACCAGCGTTCCGGGGCTGTGATTGCCCGTGGTGACGGCCTCTTGGTCGTTGCGCACCTTGTCAGCGGACACGGTCTCGAACGCGCTCACGCTGGCATCGGTGCCCAGCGCCACATCGTCCGTCGCCGTCCGGGTGAGCTTCGCCGTCTCGTAGCGGCCAAACCGGTTGAGAGCATTGCGGGCCTCCACAACCGTGCCGGCCATATAGGAAGCGGTCTCATCGCTGAGGTCGTTCGCCACCTTGACCGTGGCGCTGGTCTCGAACGCACTGGCCGTCTGGTCGGTGCCTGCGGGGGTGTTGTCCCGCGCGGTGTCCAGCGTCTTGAACGTCTCGTACTCGCCGAACTCGTTGAGCGTGTTCCTGACCGTAGCAGCGGTGCCGGCCAACGGCGGGTCGGCAATGATCTCTGCGTTGTCGTCGTTCCGAACCTTGACGGTGCTGGCGGAATGGAACGCATCGGCGTCCACGTCGGTGCCCAACGCCACGTTTTTGATCGCCGTGCGGGTGTCAACGGCGGTTTCGTATAGCCCGTAGCGGTTGGCGGTGTTCCGGACCGCCATGATGACACCGGGGGCAAGGCCGACGTGGGTTTCTGCGGCCGAATCGTTGACCACCTTGACGATGGTTTGCGTCTCGAACGGGGTGCGGAAGTCGTCCGTGCCACCGACCACGTTCTGCGTCGCGGTGTCCGTCGTCTTGGCGGTCTCAAACCGACCGAATTCATTGACTCGGTTGGTAACGGCGGAGGTGGATGTTGCATCCACATAGGCGCCGGATTCCTGCGCCTGATCGTTGACCACCTTGACCGTGGACACGGTATGGAAGGCATCGCCCACCGTGTCCGTGCCGGCCACCACGTCGTTTCTGCTGGTAACGGTCTCGCTGACGACGCGAAACCGAGAATCGAACTCCGTCGGCGCGTTGTTTACCCGAACGATGGTCCCAGCGGATGGCGCACCAGGGTCTACGACTTCGGTCGTGGATGTCGCTAGCACGATGGCGCTGGTCTTGAAGGCGTCGCCCTCGTAGCTGGTTGCCGCCTGGTTGGTGGCGACGAAGGTTTCGGTGTCGGCGTCGTAGGTACAAAACTCGTTCAGCCGCGCCGTCTGCCGCTTCATCTGGCCGGCCGTCAGCGTAAGATCGGCCGTCGGGTCGGATTGGTTGAGCTTCCGCACCATGCTGGCGGTGACGGCGGCGCTCTGCTCGCTTTCGTAGGTCGTCGCGGTGACGGCCGTGGCGGTGCGGGTGACAATCCGCATGTCAAACAGGTTGTCGGGCCGGCGGTCAATCATCACGCCGTAGTTCTTGCCCTTGGTGCTGCTGCTGAACCCGGCGATGATCGTGGCGACCTGCGCTTCGGTCAATTCGCTGCGCAGGTCGATGGTGCGGCTTTCCTGGCAGTTGACGGCGTGGGTGGCGCTAAGGGCGTTGGCTTCCACCGGCACAAGCGTCTGCTCGACCTCAACACTGCGCGAGTCCTGCCCCTCGGCCGTAATGGCGGACCCATAGAACGAGCCAGTGAACGTAACGCCGTCGGCCACCGGGTTGACCACCGCATCATCGACATTGAGCGCGTCCGTGACCGTCTTGCTGTTGGCAGCGTTGATGTTCGGCACAAACCGAACCAGCCGCGCCGTCTCGCCCTGTGAGTCGCCGACGTACTTGCGCAACCGCCAGTCAGCGGCCGCTATCGAGGTTTTCAGTGCCGCCATCTTATCACCTATGCCGAGTAGTCGCTTTGCGCGTAGCCGTCCACGTAAGCGTGGATCTCGCGAATGTAGATGTTGCTGGAAAGCGCCGTCAGCCGCGCCGCAAACCGCCGACACATCAGCGGGTTCGGCAACTGGTACTCAACCCAGGAGTATTGCCCCTCGTTCGCCACGAAAGAGAACGTCTCTACCGCCGACCAGGAGCCCTCCTCGATCTGGGTGGCGATCCCAGCCGTGCCGGTGGCCGTACTGCTGCGGTCAATCACGAAGCCGAGCTTGTAGACGGTCAGCGGCCGAGCCGCCGGCATGGATAGCGTCGGCGTGGTATAGAGGAAGCCCGAGGTGTTGTAGTCGTACAACCGCTGTGTGTTGGCGTCATACACGAACTTCGACGTGCCGATGACCCATTTCTTGACGTAGTTGCACAGCAGCGCGGTAGACGTGAAGCCGGTGGCGTTGTTCCGAACCGGCACCGTCAGTTCCTTGACCTCCTCGCCGCGCCACGCAAACAGCCCGCTGGCATTGGAGACGTACACCGTGCCGTCCAGCTCGGTAACATAGCCCGCGACGGTCGTGGCAACCTCTTGGATTAACGGGCCGCGCTGGAACCGGCCGCGCGGGTCGATGGCGCCAGGGATGACGTACCCGCCCGCGGCGGTGATGACGGCCATGTCATAGCCGTTGAACGGCATGTAGGCCAGAATGCTGGCACTCTCGGGGAAGTTGACCTGCCCCAAGCCCTGCTCGTACACGGCAGCGGTGTAGTCCGGGGCGTAGTAGTAGAGCGTGGGGCCGGAGGCCAACCACAGCCGGTTGTAGTACCAGGTGTAGGTGACTTCCGGGTCGCCGAAGGCGTAGGTCTTGTTCGTCCGGGCGGTGCCGACAGGCACGCTGCCGGCCACCAGCAATCCCGGCTTCGTCAGGTCGTAGCCGTAGCCCGCCGGAGTCTCGTTCGGCTTCAGCGCAGGCGGCGGGGTATCCCGGTTGAGCGTCGGCGGGAAGTCGCCGGCAATCCGCGTCCATTGTGGTGTTGCCATGACATCAGTGTCCCGCGAGATAGCCGAGGCCCGCCACGTCGTCCTCGTCGTCGTCTGTTTCGTCGGCCCGCAGCTTGGCGTCGTAGGCCGCCAGGGCGTTAATCCAGTTGTTCCGCGCCTCTTGCTTGTCCATGCGCTCGACACCCACCCCGAACTGCAACAGGTAGAACGTCACGCCGGCCGACAGAATGAAGTCGTCGGCTTGTTCAAGGTTGGTGACGGTGGCGTCGGTGGCGGCGATGGTGCCGATGGCGCTCGACGGCTCATACTCGCGATCAAGCTGACCGGCAGCCATGTTGAAGGCGCGGACGAAGTCGTTCTGAAACCGCTCGCTTTTCTGCTGCTGGTTGAACTCGTAGCACTTGGCCTGAAACATCGGTTGTACGGACAGGCTCATGCGAACCTCCGTTCTACCGACACAGGAGCACGCGCGCCTTGGCCGTGATGTTGGTCGTGTTGGATAGCGCCCGGAATACGAGCTTTTCCCCAAACAACACATATCGGCAGGCGTTGCTGTGAGACAGCGCCGTCCCGGTGTTGTCCTCCGCCACGTCGCGCACCGGCACCGTAACGTCGGCCAACAGCGCGGCGTTGGTGTAGAGCACGCGCTCAACGCCCCACGGGTTGCCGGTATCCGTCACAACGGACACGGTCATCGTCGCGGCATAGGCCGAGGAGCCACCCAGGTCGATCTCAATGGCCTCCACGTACGCCCACACCGGACCGTTGGTCGCGGTCTCCATCGCGTTGGAGGAGACCGTACCGTCAATCGCCATGCCCACCGCGTCTAGCTCTCCGCGCGCACCAGAACCGATCAGCGCCAACATGGCGCAGGCGGCTACAATCAAGAACTTCCGCATCATGCACCTCCTGTGCGGCGGCGGGGGCGCCGTGCGGGCACCCCCGCTTCCGCGGCTGATCGTGTTAGTTGGCCTGGATGTCGAGCGTAAGCCAGCCATCCACGGTGTAGAGCAACGTGATGAAGTCGTTGTCGTCCATCGTGGTATCTGTCTCGACAACGTCAATCATCACATTGACCGCCTCGTTGTTGTAGAGCGTTACGATTTGGCCGATGGTCCCGTTGGCGAACCGCTGGGTGTTGACGGCGCTCGGAGTCAGCTCGTAGTAGGACCGCGCCACGGTCTGCGTGTGGACGCCTGCTCCGTTGGCGATAGCCCCCGCCGTCAGGATCGTGATGCCGTTCACCGTCGCGTTGCTGATCGTCAGCGCACCATCCGCATCGGTGTACGCCCCATCGTTCAGCGTCAGCCCCTCAATCGAAACCCCCGCCGTACCGACTTCTTGGATCACGTCGGCCGACAGCACTCCGTTGGCCGTCAGGGTGATGTTCGAGATAGCAAGCGTTCCGTCGGCGTCGCTGATCGCTCCGTCGTTGAACGTGCAGCCCTCCAGCGCCACGCCAGCGGTCCCTACCTCGCTGATAACATCGGCACTCAACGTGCCATTCGCCGTCAGCGTCACGTTGCTAACAGCCACGCTGCCGTCAGCGTCGCTGAACGCCCCGTCGTTGATCGTCATGCCCTCGATGATGACACCGGCCGCAGCAGCCGTCTCGTTGATCACGTCAACGGCCAGAATCCCATTGGCCGTAAGCGTGATGTTGCTCACCGTTATGCTGCCGTCAGCATCCGTGATCGCCCCGTCGTTAATTGTCACCGCCTCGATGACAACTCCCGCCGTACCGACCTCGTTGATGACATCTGCGCCCAGCACGCCGTTGGCCGTGAGCGTAATGTTGCTGATCGCGAGAGTCCCGTCCGCGTCGGAGATAGCCCCGTCGTTGAAGGTACACCCCTCCAGCACCACCGCGCCAGAACCGACCTCGTTGATGACGTTGGCCGCAAGCACCCCGTTAGCGGTCAGCGTGATGTTGCTGATCGCCAGCGTGCCATCCGCGTCGGTAATCGCGCCATCGTTGAAGGTGCAGCCCTCCAGCACAACACCGGCCGTTCCCTTCTCGTTGATGGTGTCCACGGTCTCGATGCCGTTGACCACCAGGTTGCTCACCGTAAGCGTGCTGTCCCCCGCAGAAATCGCCCCGCCGATGCTCAGCGCACCCGTCACCCGGGCCGCCGCACTGGTCGTGGTTCCCGCGAAGTTGGCCCCGCCGCTGGCATGCAGAACGTAGACCTCCGTGCCGGCGATGGTGTAGCGCTCAATCGGGTCGGCCGCGAAGCACAGCGCCACGGCACTCGCCGCCGCCACCGCACCCAGCAACCACACCCGCGCCCCGCCAACCTTGCCGTCGCGGTCGATATCGACCCCGAAAATCCGCTCCAACGCCTTCACCACCTTCCGCACGATCCCCCACACTGTGCCTACCGACGTTTCAAGAGCTGTCACGCGATCTTCCATGCTCTTGCCCTCAGTCTTTTCGGCTGATTCCGTCATTGTCTTTACCCTCAAAAAGCGGGGGCGGGGGTGTTCCCCGCCGCCCCCCGTTGTTGGTTGTTCCCCGAGGTTTACGCCCCGGCGTTGCCTTCGACGTTCCGGCAAGTCGTGAAGCCCACCGCAAACGCCATCTTGGCCCGGCGGCCCCAGATGATGTCCGGGTCTTCGTACGGCACCGGCTTCAGGTTCGGCGCCACTCGCTCGGCATAGATCAGCCCCCTGGCCGGTCCTTCCCGGTCGCCAAACAGGAAGTGGGCGGTCGTGGAGGTGAGCCAATCGGAGATCTTCACACGCACGGCACCCTTGTTCCAGTTGTCGTCGTTCAGCGACGTTTGCGGCTGCTGGCTGGACATGAGAATCTTGTGAGCCATCTCCTGATTGTCCGGCCCAGTGACCAGCAACCTCGCGATTACCGGATCCACAAACCCCTTCTCGTTGGTCCGTTTCCGAAGCGCCACTCTCGATGCCGAGAACGTCGTCGGGGACAGTACGGCGGCCGTCTGGAGGTTGTCCCAGGTGCCAGCCGCATTGTCTTCCTGCGGGTGGCTCGTGTCGCACAGATACATCCCGTCCGCGCCAACCTCATTGGCGAAGGCGTTGTCCAGCACGTACACAAGCCCGAACTCCCGCAACCGCAGGCATGCCTTCGGCAGCCCCGAGACCATCAACTTGACCTTGCCCTGGAGGTCCATCGACCGCATGTCATCCGTCGCCCGGATGGCCCGCCGATAGTTCACCGTGGTGAGGGTCTTGTCGAATCCCGGCGCCGGCTGCGTGTAAGGCAGCGCCGCCCCGTCTTCGTTCTTCACCGGAACGTCCACGACGCTCGACACGCTCGAAATCTTGAACGAGTCAGTCTTGGGCGTTGTCTTCTCGAACAGCTCCATGAGCTGCGGTTCCACGCGGTCGCCCCGATCCCAGACCACATCCATCGCCTTGTCGAGCAAGTCGACAAAGACCCGGTGGTCCAGCATTCCGGGGGACGCGTACCAATTGGTAACTGCTGATGCAGAAGCCATGATTCATTCCCCCCTTACGAGGCGTCCAGCACACTGGCCTTGAACCGGAATGTGACCCGGCCCGGGCTCGTGCTCGTGGTGTCCCTGTAGTTGTCGTAGTTGGCAGCGTAGTCTTCCACGCACACGGCGACATTGGACGTTTCGCCCAGGTTCACCGAATGGTAGTTGCTGCCGACGTGGATGCCGTAGTCGTTTCCGACCGCGGCGACGGTAGCCGCAACGTCGGCGTCATCCGTCGAGGTGAAACCCTCGAAGATATGATCCGACCGGATGCGGGCACACCACACGCTGGTGGTGGACGTGCTGCTTGTCTGGTCCTGCAAGAACTGGACGTTGACCTTCACCGCATCGGTCGCGGCGGGTTCAACGGTTCCAGCGGCCGCAAAGACACCAAACTCGCCAGCCTTCCATGTCCTGCTGTCGGTCGCCAGGAGCTTGATGGGCTCCAGCGGCGGGCCGCCAACAAGCCAAGGGTTGCGCTTGACGGTTCGCGCCATTTTTAACTCCCTTTGCTCAGTTGCACTTCGTTCTCAACCGGCGCGATGCGGGCGTCTTTGTCCGCCTCGCCACCGGCGTCTCTCGCACTCGCTAGCCGCGCCTTCGATTCAACCGCGGTCGCATTGATTCCGGCCTCGTAGATTTCCTGCCGCGTCTTGTAGAGCGTCAGTTCCTCGTGCCGCACCGGCTCGCCGCTGACAACGACAGGGATGTAGCCCTTGCCGATGTTGGTGTTGTGCTTCTCCGTGAGCCCCCACCAGGTGTGCCACTCGGGCGGCGTGGTGCCGCGGGGGTGGGTCTTGGGGTCTCGGGGTCCGCTCCAGAACGCTTCAGGACACGCCGAGCGCGCCACCTCTGTCAACACCCCCTCGGTCTGGGTGTTGCTGCGCGCTGACGGAGCGTCCGCCCGTTCCTTGAGTGCCTTCAGCCGCAATGCCATCGCGGCCTCGGCTCGGCGCACATCCTCCTGAATCGTATGCTTGGCAAACACCGCGTCTCTCTCGCTCTTGTCGCTCATTTGGCAGCCCGCCTTCGCTTCAGCACGTCCTTGTCAGCATCGCTCAGCTTCCCCAGCCAGCCCTGAAGGAACGCCTCCTCCTCGGGCGATGTAGCGGGTTCGTCGCCCGCGCCGCCCTTGTCTCCGCCCGTCCGTCCCGGGGGTGCCGGTCGCTCCGGTTGCCGCGGTCCCGCCGGCTTCACCAGCGTCGCCGCCAACTCCATCGCGTCGTCCAGCCCCACCCCTTTGCCACGGAGGGTTTCGATGAACTCCTTGTTGCGTTGGTACTCCGGACTGGCCCTGACGACGCGCTCTTGTAGCGCCTCTAGCTTCGTCGCAGCCTCCTTGTACCGTGCGTCCGCATACTCCCGGCCCTGCTTCTCGACATCCGCCAACCACTGCGCCGTGATGTCGATTCCCTTGCCGCTGTCGGTCCGCAACTCTTCCCGCAACCGTTCGAGTTCTTCCTCCTGCTTGCGTGGGTCCGGCTTTTGCGGGGTGGATGATGGCGCCGGTTGTGCCAGCACCTTTTCCACCATCGCTTGCAGCCGGTCGCGCTCACTGTGCGCGCGCCTGACCTCTGCTTCCTTTTCCGCGAGACCCCTCTCCGCCTCTTCCCGCGACCTGTACGTGCTGACGTAGAACTCCCCCGCTTCTGTTCCGGCGCCCGCCGGGGATGGGGGCGATTCTGGTTTGCCTTCGGGCTCGGCCGCGCCGAGTGTGCCGTCGGTCTCCTCGTCTGCCATGATGTGACTCCTTGTGGTACGGGCTGGGAAATACCCAGTGTTCCGCCCTTCATTGTCACCATACTCTATTTGGCGCAACTTGTCAACAAGAAAATTCGCAATTTCTTTAATCTGCGAGGGGTGCGACAGAATGGCGCGGTGCCGGGGTGGGTGGGGGGCGGCGGGAAGCTGATAGAAGAAGGATGCGGGAAAAGGGCCCCGAACCGAAGACCTATGCCGGTTTTCGCGTTACTTGGGGCGAGAATATACGCCGCCCTGCACCTGGCTCTTGGGAACAGGGCTCATCAGGTTCTCTTTCAACAGCTTGCGGTGGTAGTGATCAAGCAGCGACACCACGCGATACGCGCCCTGCTGCTGCCACATCTGCCGCTCGGTGATGTTCTGATTGTTCATCACGCCAAGCGCGTTGTCCCGGGCGTACGCCTCCAGGACGGCCCACCACGGGGTGCCGCGCGGATCGTGCATCCAATCGAGCAGTTGCGCAGCCTCGTCCCGTGTCACCCAGTACGCGGGCAGGATCTCGACGTACTGCGTCTCTTCTGTTTCAGCGGGCACAGCGGCATCAGCGGGGGTGTCAGGCATTGGCTACGGCTCCGGCTTCTGCGCCCATCAAATCGCCAGCAACCTCGCCGGGCACAGTCGGCGGTGTTTCGCCGCCCAGCGCAGCGGGGGCCATCCCGCCGCCTGTCGGCATCTGGCTCTGTTTCAAGGACTTATGCTGTTCAATATGCATTCGGAGCGATTGCAACGCCTGCTGGTTCTGCTCCTCGGCCGGCAGTAGCGCATACTGACGCGCGGCGGTTTCATGAAGGCGCAAGTGCGTCTCGTGGTTCTCGCCGGGCTGCGGGGTGTCCTCCACGCCGCCGAACAGGATGGCCTGGTTCTCCGACCACGCCACCCGCTCGGAGTCGGCCTCGCCAACATCGTCGAACCACGTCTCTGAATCGGCGATATTCCGCCCCTTGAGGATGACCTTCGACATCTCGATGACGGGCTTCTTGAGCCCGACTTGCAGCCACGCCGGCATCAACACATTCGCCAGCGCCGTCTCCTCCTGCTTGCGCAACGCGTTGTTTTCGTACTCGCGCACGGATTCTACCCGGATGCTCATGCTACCGTGCAGCTCCGCGGGCTTGATCTCGCGGACTTCGCCCTTGTAGATGATGGTGAGGGTTCGCGCGGGGTCGGCGTACTGCTCCCACAGGTCCTTGACATCCTGTGCATACCGCCTAAGCAGTTGGTCGCTAACGTAATACGCCTTGTCCAACATCTGCTTCATGGCCTGGTCAAGCCCCTGCTTGTCGGCCGTGGCGCTGGCGCGGTTGCCTACGGTCTCGGCGTTCAGCGACTTGGTGATGCCAACGGCCTTGTCGCCATCCTCTTCGATCCACTGCAAATGCGGTAGCGCCGTTTGGGTGGTGTCCTGCACCTCGACAAAATGGGGGTCTTCTGCCCCAGGGCGCTTGACGAGGACTTTGTTGGCGCTGAAGCTGAGATCCCGCGTCAGGATCCCGCCCGCCTCGACGACCAGCGGTTTCTTGTTGCGCAGCGTCTTGTTGTCTTCCCACTGGCAGACGGTGGTGGTCTCTTCCTCGTAGTTCGGTCCAAGGATGTCCGCATAGCCCATGTGCAGGGCGCCAATGTCGTCCTCGTGAGAATGCACCAGATTGTACGGGGTACGCCCGTGAAAGTAGGGGTTCGGTCCCAACCGGACACAAACCGGGTTTCGGTTCAGGTCGCCAATCCACGTTATCCAGTGCCAATTAGGTACGACCTTGCGGGGCGCCCACTTGCCGGCGTCGGTGATGGGAACGCGGATCAAAACGTCCCACCGCTCCAGCTCGCCGGTGCCCTCATCGGAGTAGTTGCGGCTGGCGTTGTCCTCGCGGTTGCTCTGCGTGTCGGAAATCCCCTCGCCGGCGTACAGGTGATCGAGCGTGATCTTGTCTACGTTCTTGATCAGCCCGTCTTCCTGCTCCTGCCACAGCCGCTCGATGCCCACCCTGGATCGGCGGAGGATGGCGCGCTGCCCCTCCATGCCGTCGATCTT
>Ga0180008_1002463_pt1 | contig 10044 bp, 8 predicted proteins | sample MM_PW_MetaG_FD_121121 | JGI IMG/M metagenome (GOLD analysis project Ga0180008, IMG submission 121121) | Groundwater microbial communities from the Aspo Hard Rock Laboratory (HRL) deep subsurface site, Sweden - MM_PW_MetaG | ecosystem: Environmental > Aquatic > Deep subsurface > Groundwater... | reverse complement strand
CGGCGACGGTCGCCGGCGATAGCGAAGCAAGAGCCTCGACGCCGAGGGAGGCGAAGAGCTCGGCGGACTCCTCGTATGTATACAGGGAAGGGCCATCGCTCTCGACTCGGGCGACTACGGGCAGGAGCCCCTTGGCCCGTAGCCCGACGAGAGCGGCCAGCACGGCCCTATGCCCCTGGTGGAGCCCGTCGAAGCGGCCCAATGCTACGGCCGTATCAGTCATCGCGATATCGCTATCGGTGATTAGTCGAATTCCCATTGCCGGGACAGTATAGCCTCTCTCCCCGCTATAGCGACAATACCCCCGAGGGATGCCTCCCGGCGCGCCGTTGAATTACGCCCGCCTATGCGCGACACTCGAGGATATATCGGAGGCGCGCTATGGCTATACGCGAGGCTGTACTAACGTTACGCGGCAAGGAGACCTACGACGGCGCCGGGGTCAGGCTCCTTCGCGTCTTCGGCCACGCCGAGGCCGGCCGCTTCGACCCGTTCCTGCTCCTGGACGCGTTCGGCTCGGACGACCCGGCTCTTTACCTGCCGGGATTCCCCATGCACCCTCACCGGGGCATCGAGACCGTCACGTACCTATTGGAAGGCTCGGTAAGGCACGGCGACTCGCTCGGCTCGGGCGGGCTCATCGGCCCGGGGGACCTGCAATGGATGAGCGCCGGCTCGGGCATCATACACGAGGAGATGCCGCAGGAGTCGCCCCGCGGGGTGCACGGCCTCCAGCTATGGGTCAACCTTCCCGGCAAGGAGAAGATGCGCCAGCCGGCCTACCGAGGAGCGAGCGCGGCCGAGGTTCCAGTCGTGCCGACCGGATCGGGTTCTGTCCGCGTGCTAGCCGGGGAATGGGGCGGAGCCAGGGGCCCCGTCGTCGGTGTGGCGAGGAGCCCCTCGTATCTCGACGTATCGCTCGACCCTGGCGCCGCCATTACGCTCGACGCGCCGTACGGCAGGACCGCGTTCTTCTACGTGCTCGAGGGGGCCGCTTCGACGGGAAGCTCCCCGGACGCGCGCGGGGCCGGGGACTGCGTGCTGCTCGGGCACGGCGACGAGGTAAGGCTGGTTGCCGGCCCCCTCGGGGCCCGTCTCGTCATAGCCCACGCGCCGCCCATCGGGGAACCGATCGCCTGGGGCGGCCCCATAGTCATGAATACGAGGGCTGAGCTGGACCAGGCCTTCAGGGAGCTAGACGAGGGCACGTTCATACGCCGTCGCTCCTAGCGCTACCCGGCCGCCGCGCCGCCGAGCGCGAAGCGGCGAAGCGACGGTCGCGAGGCTTCATGGCGCGTATTGCCAGGCCCCCATCGACCACGAGCCGGGGGCCCTCGGATCGCCCAGGCGATCGTACAGGAGGTACGGCGCGAGGCCGGCGGGGAAGCCGGCGGGAATGTTTCCGGGCACCGACAAGTCGAGGCCGCCCGAGAGGATCTCAGGCGGCGCCGACGCCCTCGGCCTGAAGTCGTGCTTCGTATAGTCGGACCGGTCGTCCAGCGGGCCGTCGAAATCGACCATGATCTGGTCTAGCGCCGCCTTGTACACCGAGTACGTCGGACTATTGACCGGGTTGCCGGAGTTGTTGGAGGCGGCCCCGGCGGCCGTCGACACCGCATTGAGCGCGGCGACGGACTGGACGTTGCCCATGGTATCGTCGTAAAGGCTGTTGACCCCCGGGAAGGCGAGGTACTGGTACGGCACCGTCAGGTAGTTCCAGACTAGGAGGTTCAGCCGGTTCGTGCTGCCCGCCATGTAGATCAGGTCTGTCTCGGCCTGCGTGGCCTGATACTCGTCGAGGGCGAATATGAAGTTGTTCATTACATAGCCATTGAGCGACTGCGCTCCCATCACTCCTCGAATATTGTATAACGAACCCGCGATCGTATCGCATCCGGCGGAAGCGACGGTATTACCGACGACCCAGGGCGTCGCGCCGGAGATATATACGCCGTTAGCCGTCTCGCTGGCGTTATTGCCGTTCACGCCGATATCGGCATCCCATCCGCCGTCAATCACGTTGCCGGTGACGAGCACCTCGGCGCTTGAGCTGGAGATGGATAGGATATTAGAGGCCAGCGTACTTCCGCCGGAGTTTGAATCCAGGTTCCAGGTGGTCCCGCCGCCGACGAGGCTGTTGCCGTTCACGATGATCGGCATGCCGGCGTATTGCCCGCTTATCGAAAGGGAAGAGAATATATTACCGGCGGCGGTAAAGCTGAAAACCAGCTCTTGGCTCGGCGAGTACACGGTGCACCCCGAGAGGCGGAAGCCCGAACCGGCTACCCGGATCGTGGAATAGTCGACCTGGGTCCCGTTCTCGGTCGTACCGGTCGGGCTCACCGTCACCCCGTCGAGCGCTACGAAAGCCTGCCCGCTGACCCGAAGGATGTGGTCCGGCGTCGCGGCGGTGGAGAATGATCCGGTAATATTAGTCTTGTTCGCGGCGATGTCACGGGTCGTGAAGTCGGAATTGAAGCCGCCGTATACGCTCATACGGTTCAAGAGGTCGAATTTACCCGGGTAGTCGCCGGCCGCCAGGATGAATCTCGCGGGGGCGGAGAACGAGGAGTATGTAGTATTGAGGGTAGCCCCCGAAAGCGGGGCCGCCCTCGTGCCGCTTCCGGTCCCGAACGGGGAGACGAAGACCGCCTTCTCGACGACGAGGGTCGCCGCCGCGGCCGCGGAGGCGGGCGCGGTAAAGAGCACGAAGGCCGGGGTCGCGCTGCCGAGTGGAACGATAGTCCACTGCTCGGGGCTGCCTGCTATCCTGGCGCTCATGGCGCCGTCCGCGGCATAGAAGATAGCCGTGCCGTTAGTCCATCCGACCGAGACGGCGCAGTCGGCGGCCGCGTCGGTCGCGGTGATCCTGTATAGCTTCGAGGTCCCGGCCGCAGCCGAGAGCCCCGCGTCCTGGGCGTACGACATGATCGATCCGAGGGCTATCGTCGCGCCGGCGAGCGAGGTCGGGGCGAGCGAGAGGGAAAGGGGATAGCTACCGGACGCCCCTAGGAGCAACTCCGCCGAACCCGCGGACAGGATCTGGCCGCCGGAATCGAGGCAGGAGACGTTCACGACGACCGGTACCGTCGAGACGGGTACGTCCTCCATGGTTATAGTCATGGTCGAGGCGGCGTCGGACCTGGCGAACGTCTCCTCGGCTAAGGAGGCGCCGGAGCGCTCCAGCATGACGCGGACCGAGGCGGTAGCGGGGTCGAGGAGCCTAGCCGCCGAGCCGCCGGGGACGGTCGCGACGGAAGACGCGGCCGTAGGCACGTATAGCGTCATGACGATGTCGGCGGTTCGCCAGCTCGGTTCGAGGGGAGCGCGGCAGGTTGGCGCGAGGAGGATCGACGCCGCGAGCGCCGATATGCGAACGATACGACGGTATGATATGCGCTGTCTCATGGCTTCCCCCTTGAGTCGATTGGCATCGATCACTGGTCGCCATTTTATCTATTCCTACTATACCGCATCGAATCGTTACTATCGATCATAGGCCGTATTTATCTAGTATTCTGAACCTCCTAGGCGCCGCTAGTCGCTCTACGGTACGACGGATCCGCCCCGCGGCCGTCCAGGCACGCGACGGCTACGGCGCCGAGCACGCAGGCCGCGCCGAGCAGGGACGCCGCTCCCAGGCGCTCCCCTAGGAAGGCCAGGGCGATCGCCGCGGTGAAGACGGGTTCCAGGGAGACGAGTATGTTCGCCGTCCCCGCCGGCAGTGCCGCCAGCGTGACGTTGTAGAGCCCGAAGCCGACGAGGGTCGGGCCCGCCGCGAGGACGAGGAGCACCAGCCAGGCGGCGGCCGGGGAGCCCGGCAGCCCTATCAGCCCCGGGCCCGTCACCGACGCCGGGAGCAGGCTCGCCGGTAGGCGGCGGGCCGCCAGCAGGAATATCGCGGCGAAGGCGAAGCTATAGAGGACGCTCGTCCACGGAGAGAGCCCCCTCTTGGAGGCGCCCTTGCCGACGACGCTATACGCGGCGTACGCCAGGGCGGAGCCAATGCCCACGGCTACGGCCGCCCCGTTAGCCCTCCAGGCGCCGGGTTCCATCGCCCCTGAAAGCAACGCGGCCCCTAGGAACGAGAGGGCGGCCGCGATAATCCTCGACGGAGAGACGCGCGTCCCCGAAGCCAGCCGCTCGATCAGTATCGTGAAGCCTCCCGAGGCGTAGACCAGCAGCGTCGCCGCGGCCGCGCCGTTCCTGATCACCGAGATAGTCCATAGCACGTTGAAGCAGGCGAGCACGAAGCCGTAGAAGGCGAGATACCGTAGCTCGGACAGGCCCGCCCGTACGAGGCCGGGCGCGACGACGGAGAGGACGACGGCGAGGACCCCGGCGGTGAACGCGTCCCTCCATACGGCTATGACCAGGGCCGGCAGTCCGTAGCGCTTCGACGCCACGACTATCAGGACGCTCGTCAACGATAGAATCGCCGCCGCCAGTATTCCCACCGCGAACGGCCCGCCTCTCGATATTGATCCACGCTGGCTCATATAACAACCTCCACGCCGCCTATTGGCGCGAGGAAAGCGTACTAATTATCCGGCCTTGCTAGAATAGCCGCTTTATATTAATTTTTATAATACCACATGAAAATAGCGCTAGACCACTCGCGGGAGACGCCCCTCTATAAGCAGCTCGAGCAGGCGCTCCGGCATAGGATAGAATCCGGCCTCCTGGAACCGGGCTCGAGGCTGCCGGCCTCCCGTCCCCTGAGCGTCGAGCTAGGCGTCTCGAGGATCACCGTCGAGAGCGCCTACTCGTCTATGGAGGCCGACGGCCTCATTGAGCGGAGGGCTGGTAGCGGTAGCTTCGTGGCCCGGAGGCAGGCGGTCGGCAGGGTACTACTTTCGGCGGAAGAGCTTCCAAGCTGGCAGCGCGCCCTGCTCGTCGGAGCGGATCGCCCCGGCATAGAGATAGGCCTAGGTATAGGCGGCGGCGGCGACGAGGCGACTGTAGACCTCGCGACCGGGGTAGGCGACGCTTCGCTCTTCCCTCTCGCCGACTTCAAGGCCGCGATGGCTTCCGCCTTATCGCGCGAGGGATCGAAGGCGCTCGGGTACGCCGATCCGCGCGGGGTTCAGGCCTTCAGGACGCTCGTCGCCCGGGTACTCTCGAGCAGGGGGGTGGACGCGACGCCGGAGGAGATACTCGTCACCTCCGGGTCGCAGGAGGCGCTCGGGCTCGCGGCGTTAATGCTCCGCGGGCGGGGTCGCGAGGCCATCGTCGAGTCGCCGTGCTACGCCTCGGCGCTCGGCCTCTTCAGGAGCCTCGGCTACGCCCCGAGGGGAATATCCATGGACTCCGGGGGCATGAGGCTCGAGCCCCTACGCGCGGCGCTACGCGACGGCCGCGCGGCGTTCATCTACGCGATGCCGAATTTCCAGAATCCCTCAGGCGCGCGCATGGACGCGGAGCGCCGGAGGGCGGTAGTCGAGCTGGCGGGGCGCTACGATACGCCTATCATAGAGGACGACTTCGTCGGCGACCTGCGCTACGAGGGACGGGACCTTCCCTCGCTGTATACCTTGGGCGGCTCCGGCGTCATGCACTCGGCCACGTTCTCCAAGCTCCTGGCGCCGGGCCTCCGGGTCGGCTTCATCGCCGCCAAGGGGCCCGCCTACGAGCGCCTCCTCGAGCTCAAGTACTGCCTATCGATGTCGGCCCCGAGGCTGTCTCAGGAGGCGCTGGCGCGGATCCTCTCGGTCGGCAGGTACGAGGCCCATATCAGGCGCTCTAGGAGGCGCTACGCCGAGCGGAGGGACGCGATGCTCGGAGCGATCGCCGACTGCCTGCCCGGCTTCGAGGCCAAGAAGCCGTCGGGAGGCCTCTTCGCCTGGCTCCGCCTGCCCGCCGGCCTGGACTCCTCCGCCCTCGCGGACGCCGCGAGACGGAGGGGCGTGCTCGTCTTCGACGGGAGGCCGTGCTTCGCGGACCCCGGCGACCCGGACGCGGGATCCTTCCTGAGGCTCAACTTCGCCGCCGAGAGCCCCGAGCGTATAGTAAGGGGCGTCGGCGCCCTATCCAAGGCCGCCGCCTCGCTGGGATACGGCCGGCCCTAGCTGACGAGGAGGCTCTCCACCTGGGCGTCGTAGAGCCGCTTATAGACCTCGCCGGAGGCGACGAGGTCGTCGTGGCGGCCCTGCTCCACGATGCCGTCCTCGGTCAGGACGAGGATGCGCTCGGCGTGGCGGATGGTCGCCAGGCGGTGGGCTATGATGAAGGTAGTGCGGCCGGCGGAGAGGCGTTCGAGTGACTCGCGTATCGCTTGCTCGCTCATCGTGTCCAGGGAGCTGGTCGCCTCGTCCAGTATGAGGATGGGAGGGTTCTTGAGGAACATGCGGGCTATGGCGATGCGCTGCTTCTGCCCGCCGGATAGCTTGACGCCCCTCTCGCCTACCAGCGTCTCGAAGCCCTGAGGCAAGCCCTGGATGAAATCGAGCGCGTTGGCGTCCCTCGCGGCCGCCTCTATATCGGCGTCCGACGCTCCAAGCCGGCCGTAGGCGATGTTCTCCCTGACGCTGCCGGAGAAGAGGAACACGTCCTGCTGCACGAGGCCCACGGCCTGCCTGAGCGAGGCTATGGTCGCCCGCCGTATATCGAGCCCGTCGACGGTGATGGAGCCTTCCTCGATGTCGTAGAAGCGCGGGATGAGGGAGCATAGCGTCGTCTTGCCGGCCCCGGACGGTCCGACTATGGCGACGGTCTCGCCGGCCGCGACGCTCAGGTCGACCCGCTCGAGGACGCGCTCCTTGCCCTCGCCGTAGCGGAAGCCCACGCCGGAGAACTCGACGTCGCCGCAGACGCTCGCCAGCGCCACGGCGTCGGGAGCGTCGCTAATCGTCGGCTCGGTATCGAGTATCTCGAGGAAGCGGCGGAAGCCGGCCGCCCCCTCCTGGAACATCTCCATGGACCTGACGAGCGTCTCGATGGGCTGGAAGAAGCGCGAGACGTACAGGGCGAACGCGACGTACGAACCCAGGCTGACCGCGCCCTTGAACGCGGCGAAGCCCCCGGCTGTCAGCACTATGACGAGGCCGAGGTTAGACAGGAACGAGACCCCGGTGCTGAAGACGCCTATATGCCACACCGACTCGATGCGCGATTTCCTGAAGGTCGCGTTGCCTTCGTCGAAACGCTCCGCCTCGAAGCCCTCGTTCCCGAACGCGCGCACCACGCGCACGCCTGATACGCTCTCCTCGATACGCTCGTTTATCGCGGCCATCGTCTCCTTGTTGCGCCTGAAGGCGCTACGGAATTTCTCGCGGAAGGTCGCCGAGAACGCGACGAGGACGGGCACGATGGCGAAAACGACCAGGGCCAGGCGCCATTCTATCGCCAGCATCACGACCAGGGAGCCTACGAGCCTTACGCTCGCCATGATGATGTCCTCGGGCAGGTGGTGCGATATCTCGGCGAGGTCGAAGAGGTCGCCCACGATGCGCGACATGATCTGGCCCGTCTTGGTATTGTCGAAGAAACGCGTATCCATGGTGTGGAGGTGGCGGTATATATCGCGCCGGAGGTCGTGCTGTATGTTCACGCCCAGCACGTGGCCGTAATAGCCGACTATGAATTCGAGGGCCGCCCGTACGGCGTACAGCGCGACGAGGAGCGCGGCGAAGCGCGCCAGGCCGCTCAGGTCCCCGGCGGGCACGATGACGTCCACGACCCGCGCCGTGGCCGCCGGGAACACTAGGTCGGCGAGGCCCAGCCCGAGCGCGCAACCCAGGTCGACGGCCGCGAGGCCCTTGTACGGGCGATAATACGGGAGGAATCGCTTAATCATGATGGTAGATGGTAGCGCCGCGGCCGCGGTCGTGTATACTGGCGGGCATGATTAGAAGCGATCATTCCGACGCTCGCTCCTCCGCCCTGCGAGAGCGCGAGAAGGAGCTGGATTGCGTCTACGCGCTCGCGGCGCTCCTCTCGAGCGGCGACCTGAGCGTCGGCGGGGCGGCCGAGGGTAGCGCCCGGCTCCTGGCCGAGGCGATGGGCGACCCGGGCGGAGCGCGTATAGCCATATCACTCGGGACGCTAACGGCGGCCTATCCGCTCGGCGCCTCGGAGCCCGACGCGGGCGGGAAGGAGGCGTCGGCGGAGGCGATATCGGGCGAGAGGCCGATATGCCGCATCCGGGCGACCTACGGCCTCGGCTCGACAGGGAGGTTCTCCGAGCGCGAGCGGTCCCTCTTGTCGTCGGTCGCCTCCATCCTGGCCGGCGCCGCCGAGAGGCTCGAGGCCGAGAAGCGAGAACGCTCCTACCGAGAGGACCTGGAGCGGAAGAACGCCGCCCTATCGGAGCTATTATCGCGCATAGAGCTGGAAAAGGCGGGTATTAGGTCCTCCGTGGCCGCCGCCGCGCGCGAGCGTGTCGTTCCGCTCGTCGCGAGGCTGGCGAAGCTGGCCAGGCGGACTGGGGACGGGCGCGACGCGGCGCTTATCGAGGCTAGGATACTCAAGGAGCTGGACGAGGCGCTTTCCCGAGGAGCCCCCGGCCCCGACGATCCGCTGAGGAGGCTAAGCGTCAGGGAGCTCGAAGTCTGCGACTTGGTTGCCTCCGGATTATCCAGCAAGGAGATAGCCGAGTACCTATCGATAAGCAGGGCCACGGTGGAGCGGCATCGGCATAATGCCAGGGCTAAGCTAGGGCTGCCTCCGAGAGAGGGAAGCATAGCCGCGGCGATGGGGGTTCGAGCGGGCAACGTGTAGTCAAGGATACACGTTTCATACAAGTTATTTCAATATTGCTTCGATACCGATAACGCGCTATGGTCGTATCGATCCGATCAGCATCGTATCCATCAACTCCCTGGAGCGCTACCGTGAACGACACCTGCATCCTACTCGGGCTTCCGGACTACAAGAAGCTCTCGGGCGTCGTCGCGGCCATGAAGGCCAAGCGTCGATCGCTCGAGCTCCATATGAGGCGCCTCGACAACGAGCTCGAGACCGCTGACGTCGTCGATGAGATCGACCTTCCCGACGACGTGGTATCGATAGGGTCTACGGCCTCGATCATAGACCTCGGGACCGGAGAGCGTTTCTCCTTCAGGCTCGTGTTCCCCGCGGAACTCGACGGCACGGCGGCCACCGCGAGCGTATTCTCGCCCCTCGGCGTCGCGGTCATCGGCGAGCGCGCCGGCTCGACGGTGTCGTGCATGGCCCCGTCGGGAGAGAAGCGCTTCGCGGTGGAATCGGTCGCCGCCCAGGCCGGGTAACGCCGCCCCGCTCGGCCGCCTCCGGGCCTCTGGGGGCCTGGGCTTCCGGGCTTCCAGGGTTCTGGGAGCCGGGAGCCGGGAGCCGGGAGCTGGGAGCCGGCTCGATGCCTAAGCGCTATCCATTTGACAAGCAGGCGCCCGAATAGGTATTTTCTCTATTTGAAACGGGCGAGCGCGCCTATCGGGCGCCTATCCTCTCGCCGCGCCAGAAGGAGACCCGCAATGAGCGCTGGTATTGAATTGACCTCCAAGAACTTCGCCGCCGAGGTGGAGCAGTCGTCCCTCCCCGTTCTAGTCGACTTCTGGGCAGAGTGGTGCATGCCGTGCCGGATGATAGGCCCGCATATCGACGACCTTGCCAAGACCTACGCCGGGAGGCTCAAGGTCGGCAAGGTCAACGTGGACAACGAGACGGAGCTAGCCGGGCGATTCAATATCATCTCTATCCCCACGCTGATGGTCTTCAAGGACGGCAAGATCGTCAGGCAGCAGCCGGGAGCCCTGCCTAAGCAGGCGATAGAGAAGCTGTTCGCCGACCAGCTCTAGGCTAAGCGCCCGTCGTCGCGGGCCGGCGCCTCGGCCCGGTCCGCGATAGCCCCCGCGACGGCCCTGAGCGCCAGCTCGTAGGATCGCCAGCCGAATCCCGCCACGGTGCCGGCGCACGCCGCGGCTACCATAGATACCTTCCTGAATTCCTCGCGCGCCTGGACGTTCGAGAGGTGTACCTCCACGACGGGATACCTGACCGCCGCTATGGCGTCCCGCAGCGCTATCGACGTATGGGTATAGGCTCCCGGATTGAAAATAGCCCCGGCCG
>Ga0180008_1002462_pt1 | contig 10047 bp, 9 predicted proteins | sample MM_PW_MetaG_FD_121121 | JGI IMG/M metagenome (GOLD analysis project Ga0180008, IMG submission 121121) | Groundwater microbial communities from the Aspo Hard Rock Laboratory (HRL) deep subsurface site, Sweden - MM_PW_MetaG | ecosystem: Environmental > Aquatic > Deep subsurface > Groundwater... | reverse complement strand
TTCAGAAGTTAAGGTCGATAATGTTAAGGCAAGATTAGCGAATGGGCAAGACCCGTTTACGTGTGTTCAATATACGCACGAGACCTCTGATTTTAACGCAGGGGTAATAAATTCTTCTTATAAGATTTTACCTACGATGCAGGAAAAGGTTTGGGAGCAAATGGACTTGTGCAAGAAGATTCGTGCGGTCGATGCAGCAGATGTTGCCCGCTTGGTGATTGAGAGGCATTTTATCAGGGACACGAGAGGCAACTTGAGAAAGTTTTCTATGCAGGGATTTAGGTGTGTGGCTTGCAATGAGAAGTTTAGAAGGCCGCCTCTGGCAGGCAAGTGCACGAAATGCGGGGGCAAAATTATTTTCACAATTTCAGAGGGAAGCATTTTGAAATACATGCAGCCGGCGCTAGATTTAGCAAGAACATACGGGGCTTCACCATACCTGTTGGAGAGTTTGGAGCTGACTGAAATGTATATTCATTCAATTTTTGGGAAGGAGAAGGAAAAGCAGGAGAGCATTAGTAACTGGTTTTAATATATTTTGTAGGATATGAATGGTTTTAAAGTGGTGTTTGTTTAAGGTTCCATGTTTGAGTACTTGGCTAGGTATTCTATTTTTTCAGGCGGAAGGCGCACCATTAATTTGTATGAGTTTAGGGGGCGAGATGATGATTCTGCTTTTAATAAGGCTAAAATTCAGGCAACAAAAATTCAACAGGCCTTTGGGGCGGGAGTCCGCGTGAAAATAGATGCTGTGGTAAACAGAGGTAGCGGGCGGCTTGTGTTTTGTGATTTTGAACGCGGTTCTTTGGAAGGGGTTGTTGCTTAAGCCCTAGCGGGGCCCGAGGCGATAGTTCAATACCTTATTTATTGAGGAGGAACTTATTTCGGGATAAAACACAGAGCCCGTAACAGAAAAGTTTATTAACGTTTGAGAAAGAGGAAAATAATGGTTCAGAGAACAACAGCCGGGGTTTTAGCAGGTTTGGCAATGCTGGTATCGGGGGTGTTTGGGGGATGCCCTGTCGGGGATAGACGGGATTATAATTCTGAGCCGAATCAACCGACGGAAAATACGGCTCCTGCGACAAATAACAAGGGCGGTGTGACAGGCATTATTGGTTATAGCACGCGTGAAGAAATTCTTGCTGACAGGCGAGTTGCAGAAATTGTTGATGCAGTTAGAAATAATGGTTATGAACTGAACCTTTCTGATAAGTTAACTCCGCCAAATATTGAAGAAACGTATATGGTTGAGGGCAACGAATTGTTTTCTGGACGAGAAATTGAGCGGGAATTAATTAGATTTGATTACGGGGAGAGACATGATATTTTTAGGATAATTTATTTGGCAAATAGTTTTGATGGAGGCATACGAACAGATGTGCAGACAAAAGGCAACCCGCTTATTTTTGGCGAGGAGAATCGCTTTACAGTTTATTCAATAACAGAACGCAATTTGGGCGGGGATTGTGTTGTAGATTTTGCTACAATTTTTGACGGCGAAAAAAGTAATGCGGGGCTGAACGGGGTTTGGATTGAAGTGCCCGTAAAGAATTACAGTATGACTTGTGATCCGACCTTTACGGCGAGAGAAGTTTCCTTAAGAAGTGTGCGTTACTGAAATATGACAAACGGCGGGAAAGTTTAAATAAATGAGATAGTTGTTTAGATAATGAAAAAGAGAGGTGAGAATGCTTTATTAATCCTTGTGCTGGTTTTTATTACGTTGCTTGTTGGTGTTTTGTTTTTTAATTCGGGTTTTTTTCTGAATCTTAGTCCCGAGTTGGCGGGGAAGATAAAAGAAACAGTTAGTTTGAGGCAAGAAGAAACTTGCGAGGAAAGTTGGCAGTGCTCGGAATGGGGTGATTGTGTTGATGGGGTGCAGATGAGAAGTTGTGAGGATATGAATGGTTGTGAGATTGAAAATGAAATGCCTGTGAAAGAGAGGGGATGTGGGGAGGAAATGCCGCTACAACGAGATGAAGCCCTCAGGGCGCGGATTAATGATGCTCAAAAAGCAATAATTGAAAGTGATGGGCATGATTATTCAAAACTTTATGCGATTTTAGAGTTGCAGAAGAATGATTTACCAGGGGTATACAATATCTGTAAGGACTTTAATCCAATCTTTTGTTTGAGAGAAGCTTCAGTACAGAATCCTGAACTGAGAAATGAAATATGTGCCGAGTTGGAAAGACGAATAAAAGCGGAATATGGGGGAAGGGTTGATGTTGAAGGCCATAAAAAAGAGTGCTTATCGGGAATACCAAAATATGTATATTGAAACTAATCTGACAATCTTTCTTTTAGTAGTGGTTTTTTTAATTGGGATTGTTTCTGCAAGTTGTCTCAATACTCCAATGAATGTAAACGGACAGCTTACAGGATGGCTCTATAATCATCCCTTAGATATGTACTCCATTTCAGGAAGTTGCAATAGGGGTGACGAGGTAAATATCCGCGGACTTGTTGATTCTGATGGTTTTTTAACAGCAGTATTTAATCAAAATCAGGATTTACTTTATCGGCAAATGAGTGGTTTTGGCACTATTAGCTCTGTTATTTTGAGAGATCCATCCGCCCTGTCCGTTGGTTTTGCTAACCCAGATAATGACACATCGATACAGTATTCTGCAACTATAGAAAGAACGGTTGTTGAATGCGCGCCGCCCCCTAGACACCAACGGATACTTTTGGATTTTGACGGGGCAGAAGATGTTTATGTTTCTGCAATTCATATTGATCATATTCCTCCTCTTGGGGAATCATGGCTCGCCGGAGAGTATCCTGGGCAAATTGATTTTATAAAACAGCACATAAAGAACCAAATACAAAGCCAATACTCGCGATGGAATGTTGAAGTTTATTCGACAGATGGACCCTTGCCCGCAGAGCCATATGCAACTGTCTATTTCGGAGGTTACATGGAGCGTCTTTTAGGATTAGCAGACAATGTTGATCAATACAACATAGACCCTTGGCAATATGCAATTGTTTTTGTCGATTCATTTCAGGGTTATGATTGGATGAATTTGAACGCAGGGCAGATGGCTTCAATGATGGCCAATGTTGGTGCACACGAGTCAGGACATCTATTGGGTTTATCCCATGTTGCAGAACACTTAGATATCATGGATACAACAGGGACTGCATGGGATCTGGTGTGGCCACAGGTATTTATGAGGTCACCATTAGAAGACTCTGTTTTTCGGTTTGGTTTTTCCAACAGCCCTTATTTGCTTAATCTTACTGTTGGGCCCTTTGGAGATCTACCCGAATTTGAGTGCTCGGATAGTTTGGATAATGACAACGATAGAGCAACAGATTATCCCGATGATTTTAGTTGTTCATCACCTTGTGACAACGACGAGACAAATCCCAAAGCACAGTGCCAAGATGGGGTGGATAATGACGGAGATGGATTGATTGATTACTTGCACGATCCCGAATGTTCTAACAGACAAGACAACAAGGAAGAGCCAGAGTGTTTCGATAGTGACGGGGGTTTAAACTATGGGGTTGCAGGATATGTGACATATCTGGGTGGAAGGCAGGATGATACTTGCTTCTATGGGTATATGGTGCAAGAATTTTATTGTGAGGGGGATAACTACGGCCGAGAAGATGTATACTGCGAAGATATTTTTGGCTTTGGGGCGACTTGTTCAGACGGGGCGTGCAAAAAACCGCCGCAATGTAATGATCACTTAGACAATGATCATGACGGATTCTGTGATTATTCGGGTTGCTATATTAATGAAACATGGCATGGGGCAGACCCAGACTGCACATCGCCATCCGACGACAGCGAATCTCCAAACGGGCAGTATTTTTATAGCAAAACTCACGGCACAGGTCCAGTGGTCCGCCTGCTTGACAATGGTGAGATTTATTTAACTGGAAGGTGTTTGCAGAAGGCGAATTGCGTTGAGCCGGCAAATTCATTGTTTGTTATGAGAAACTCAGATGGGGAAACTGTTTCTTATATTGATTCGGGGGGAAATCTTTGCATTGAGCAAGGAGACTGTGTGAAAGATTATTCATGCTCTGTTTCTGGAGATAACTATGCAATTTTAAATGAAATGGGAACGCCAAAAATAGTTTTCAAGGAAGACGGCTCGCTGTGTTTCACAGGCAGATTGCGTGAGGGTGTGCCATTGGCAGAAGAGGTACCGATAATGGAGGGGGAAGCACAAGCAAAGTTTTCGCCACCCACAGGGGATAGTTTTTTTGGGAAAATATTTAAATTTATAAAAAAATTTGTGAAAGGAGGTGATTGAGATGAAAAAGCAGATAATAACAACTTTTTGCATTCTGGCTTTGTTTTGTATTCTGCCTTTTGCAAGCGCTGACGCGATTTTTGTGAAAGCAGGAAAAGTTGGGATTGGAACGAGTAGTCCGAAGAACAGCCTTGAAATATCGGGGGGAACTCAGAATAGCAATCCATCTGGTTTTCTTGCTAATATTCATGGTTATCACTCTCCTGGTTTGCTTGTTCATACAGGTTTTAATGAAGGCATTGATATAGCAAGATTTTCTGCAATTGCAAGTAGTTTTGTTGAAACACCTGTGATGGTAATCAAAGACACAGGGAATGTGGGGATTGGGACTACTAATCCAAGTGCCAGTTTGCATATTGCTTCAGGATATGAGACGAGCGGAATTGCAACAAGCATAACTGGCCTGCGTTTCAATGCGGGAGGAACATCTCCGAATGCTGCGCAGATTCTTTGGGGAGATAATACCGGCTGGAAATTGCATTTTGGAACAGTTGACAGAAATGATCCAAACGGAGTTTTTTTAAGCAGGATGACCATTGTAGACAAAGGTAATGTAGGAATCGGGACGACAAGCCCAGGTGAAGCACTTTCTGTTTATGGAAACGACCGTTCAGTCATTCAGTCTTATAGTGATTTTGGCGCGCAAATTTCCGGCGGACCAGGAGGCCATGGAGTTTTCGGAAGCAATTTGTATGTAGACAATTCAAATGTTTATCATACGGCGGGAACACACGCAACTTACGGGTATTCTGCGGTTGAGCCTTCTTGGGGGAGAATCAGATTTTTAACCGGAGCGGGGGCAACGACAGCTGATGCAGTAGTAAGTCCAGCAACAAGCATGATAATAACAAATACTGGTGACGTGGGGATTGGGACGACTTCGCCAACAACAAAGCTTGATGTTAACGGAGGTGTAAAGATTGCAACATTGGCGGGCAGTGGAACTGCACAAGTATGCGTGAATTATGCGGGAACATTACAGCGATGTTAATTTATTTTTTATTTTTCTTTTTTATTTTTCTTTTTTTATGAACGGAAGATTTTTTAATGCCTGATTTACTTAAATTGCTGTGCCTATTAAGGTCGCCGCTATAGCTTAAGGGTCCTGACGGACTTCGCTATAGATGTTGAAAATTGCCTCTATAGCTCAGGGGTAGAGCAGTGGTTTTGTAAACCAAAGGTCGGGGGTTCGAATCCCTCTAGAGGCTTATGAGAATCGTTTCCAAAAAAGACATTAAAAAACCGTTCAAGGCAGAGTTGGGAGAAATAATTTATGAAATGATTGGCCATCCTAAAGACCTCGGGGGTACAACAAAACATAGTTTTGTCCATGTTATTCTGCCTCCTGGAAAAAGCTCTCAAGCACATTATCATAAAATTTCAGAAGAGACTTATTATATCTTAAAAGGAAGTGCTACCCTCACAGTAAACGAACAAAAAGTTATTCTCAAAGAAGGCCAAGCTTGCCTTATCATGCCAGGTGAAGTGCACAAAATTGATAATACTGAAAATAAGGATGTAGAATTTCTAACAATAAGCGCGCCCGCTTGGGATCAAAGAGACTCTCATTTTTCGTAGTAACTAGTTTTAAGTTCTTAAGCTTCTTCGACTAATCTTGCTTTGCCGCCCTTTATGAAAACTTGGGCAATTTCTGTTTTTAGGTTAGCTAACTGGCCTGATTTGAAGGGGCCTATTGTTGCGCCGGTGTGGTCAATGAACGGTTCAACGTTTTCTTTAAAGATGACCATTTTGTTTTTCTCTTCTTTTTTTGCTTTTTCGCCGTTGAGGACTTTTGAGATTTCTTTGTCGCCTTGTTCAAACACTTTAACGAGACTTTCGAAGACCCCCTTTTCCACCGGAAGCATGTTTTCGTAGTCTCTCTTCATGATGCCTGTTTCTGCAGCCACAAAGACAAGGTTGAGGATTTTTCTCTTTCTCTTGAGTAAGAGCTCTCTGAAGATGGAAATTGCGTTTTCAAGCTGTTTTTTTGATTTTGCTACGGAGTCTGAGAACAGGTCGCCTTCTTTTGATGCCAGCGGTTTGTTTTCTTCGAGGTATTCTTTGAATTCTTCGACGAATTTTTTTGGCAAGCTTTGTAGTTGTTCAGAGTATTTCTCTTTTCTTAGGATTTCGTAAAGTTCGTTATAACCAACCATAGGACTACTTCAGTTTTAGTGTTTATAAAAATACTTGAGATAAGAAGAGTTATATATCTTAGTTGTTTTTTTATTTGATGGAAAGGGGGCTGAAAGTTTACCTGTTTAGACATGGGCAGACCACGTATAATCGAGATGGGCGGTTTACTGGGTGGCAGGACCCGAGATTGACTGAAAAGGGTTTTAGGAATGCGCGAAAAGTCGCTTTGGAACTGAAAAATAAGAAGTTTGAGGTCGCATTTTATACGCGGTTAAGGCGTTCTCAGCAGACATTGAAAGAAGTTTTAAAGTATCATCCGGAATGCAAGAAATTAATTAAAGATGATCGGATGATCGAGAGAAATTATGGGGACTTGAATGGAACATCGCATGAAGACTTTATTAATCGTGTTGGGAAGAAGCTTGTTAAGCTTGAAGTTGAGGGGGATGCTTATGAAAACATGAGTTTGACAGATAGGCGGAGGGTTGAGAAATTTTTAGGGGTTGAGGAATTTGACTTGATCCATCGCGGGTGGAATGTGCCCCCTCCAGGGCCGGATGGTGAAAGCTTTGAAATGGTTGAGAAAAGGGTTGGTAGTTTTATTAAAGATTTAATCAAGATGATGAAAAAGAAAAAAGTGAATGTGGCAATTTCGGCACACGGTAACTCAATAAGACTGTTTAGAAAGATCATGGAAAAAACTTCAGTTGCAGAAACGACAAGGTGGTTTATTCCTTACGATAGGGTTTTTGAGTATAATGTGGGGTCTGGTTTTTAGGGCGAGCCAGTTGAACGAGGCCCGGCGGCTAAAACGTTCGAGGCTTTAACCATGCAGAGTTAAAGAGCAGGAATTTTTTGTACAAACAACTCTGGCTTTTCCGGATCGGCGAGGGAGCCGACAATTATTGAGTAACCTTCGTAACTCGTCTGCGAGTTTTCTCTTACTTTTAATTCGGTGGTTTCGCCCTGATTTGCGTTATTTATCAGTTCAAGTTCAACGTTTCTTTTGATGAGCCCGAAGAATCGTGCAGGATTTACTTTTTTGATGCGAACGTAAATCTCTTCTGATTGAGTCTCTGGTGCAACTAAGCCGCCTGTGCCTTCGTTTAAGATAATGAGGTCGCCTTCTTTTATGTTTTCTATTTCCTGGGCGTCTTCAGTTGGTTCTACTTCTACATAACCTTTGTTTCTAGGGGATGTTATGTAAACGGTCCATTCGTCATTTGGATGGTTTAACTCCGGTGCGATTAGTTTTCCAGTAAACAGGTTAAAGAAAGTGTATGCGGTGATTGTGCCGGTTAATCTGGAGATTTTTAGGTTGCGGTTTGTTTGTTTTATTGTGAGGTCAAGTCGGTTGCCTGTCAAGGGGCCGGAAACGTCATAGTGGCTGGAGCCGATTTTGAGAGTGCCTTCTGCAAATTGGTTTATTTTTCTGATATGCAGCTGGATTATTTTGCCATCTGATTTGTCCTTGTTTAAAGCAAATCCTGTGCCTTCGAAGTTTTCATCCAGGAATGCTGCTATCGAAGTTGTTTCATTTTGAGAGGTATTGTTTTCCGGGACTTCTTCTTCAAACGGAGGTTCATCATCCACGTATCCTCCTTCGCCGGTGTCTTCTGCTTCGGTGGCGTTGTCTTCTTCAGTGTCTGTGTTATTGTCGTCGTCATCTTCGTTTTCCGGAGGGGGAAGCGTGTAATGCATGTAGGCTTCTGTTTGCGACAAGAGTCCTCCGCCAGTTGTTTGGAAGATGAAATGTTTCGGTCCAAGGTTTGTGGCATACACTGTGAAGGTGATTGTTTTTTCTTCTCCGGCTGCGAGAGTTATGTCCTGTTCGGGGAAGTCAGAGGTGGCTTCACTTTTACTAATGAATTTGATGTGATAGGTGTAAGGGCCTCTGGAAGGGTGGGCGTCTTTTATTCTGAACTCATATTCTGCAAAACTTTCATGGACTATCTGCTCTGCCGGGGAGATACAGGTCTTCAGGAACCTTGGAATTAAATCAAAGTTGCAGGTGTCATAGGGGCCGGCTGCGCTTGCGGTTGCTATGAAAAAGATTACTGCTAAAAATACTATGTGCTTTTTCATGTTTTTACTAGAAAAAAAGGTGTAATAAATGTTACGATTGGTGCTTTGTCTGAATCTTGCGGAGCATATTGGCTGGATGGATGCAACTTGGATGTCTGGCTTTGAGATTTGGATCCTCGGCCGGGATTGATTTTAGCTCGGGTAGTTTATTAAGCAAGGTGGGAGAATGTTTTTTCAAACAAATCAGTTTTCCCCTAAGTCCAAAACCCTGTACGAGCCTGATGAACCAACTGCATAAAAGTGCGGTTCTTCAGGGCCTTCTGAATCAGGGTCGTGCAAAAATGCAGCAAGGATACCATTCATGCCCAAATCGCCGCAGTAGGACTGGTCCATCTGGTAAGCATTATCTTTATCCGTTATGTCGTATTTTGCACAATAACTTCCGCCTGTTCCATAAAGGCGTTGTCCATTTTGTCCATATGGCTCCCCAATGGAAAAATCCCAAATGTCGGAAATAGTTATTGGTTCAGAAACCTGCTGAGGAATGTTTAATTCAACCATTTTCCAGGTGGAATAATTGTAAAATGCAGCAGTAGTCTCAGCCATGACACTCACTTTATTGAGTGCTTCTATTGATGGCATTTCCACAATATGCAAATCTGTAGGATTTTTAATATCAATAATGAGGGCTCTATTGGGATTTGGATAATTGTAAGTCAGCAAAGCAAGAGCTTTATCGCCTATTTTTTCCAGTTTATCTATGCCATTACCGTATGGAACTGTTAAAGATGAAACAAACTGGGGCGATTGAGGATTTGAAAAGTCATAAACTTTTAATTCATTGTCCGAGTATGAACCAATATAAAGATAATTTCCTACCGCAGCTACTTGGTGTAATCCACTAAGCCCGAAATCTTCTGAAGTGTAAAACGTAATTAGTTCTGGATTGGCAATATCGGCGACTCGTACATCCAGCCTCATTGGAGGGTTGTAGTTATCATTATTCCTAATCGTAAATAGGTAATTGCTGTTAGCGTCAAAATCATAAACCGAATAAGGGCCGTAGGGCAGGGAATATTCTTCTTTTGTGTTATAAACACTTGACAAATTCAAATGTCCTAGTTTATAACCCGATGTGCCCAAGACATAGTACCAAAAGTCATTGCCGTTAACATAACTAGGGCTGGGGTAAGTATTAAGAATACCATTAAAGACCGGCTGCATTCCTGAATTTACATGAATTGTTTTTTGTATCGTGCCCCATTGTGACCAATCTGCGGTATATATACTCAATGTTACGATGCGCTGTTGGGAATATTGGTGAATGTCGGTAAGGCCGGAGCCATATGTTCCATCTCCCCAATCCCAGTAGTACCTCGCAGGATTTCCAGAAGATACAGAAGCGTCAAACTTTACTTTTAATCCTTTTTCAATTTGCTCATTTTCCAAGTCAATCTCTCGCCAGGTTTCTTCCCCAGTAATCGGATCAACATGAACTAATTCTTCAACATAAAAATCCGCACACAATTCGTCTTTTGGCACGCATTGTTGTTCAACGCATTGGTAGCATAGTGTGCAGTCTGAATTATCTGTACATTCCTCTCCT
>Ga0180008_1002461_pt1 | contig 10048 bp, 6 predicted proteins | sample MM_PW_MetaG_FD_121121 | JGI IMG/M metagenome (GOLD analysis project Ga0180008, IMG submission 121121) | Groundwater microbial communities from the Aspo Hard Rock Laboratory (HRL) deep subsurface site, Sweden - MM_PW_MetaG | ecosystem: Environmental > Aquatic > Deep subsurface > Groundwater... | reverse complement strand
TATAAAACAGCATTATATGTATTTACATTGGCGCCAGCATCAGAACAATATCTAATCATTATAGTGCCAGATGGTCTATGGTCAAAATCAGGAGCAATGTCTAAGTTATTAGCAGAAAACACATTTAGATTAGAAATGTCTACGCTAGTCCATCCTGAAACATCACAAGTAGTAGAGGTAGCATATTTTACATTCAACAATCTTCCACCAGACTCGACAGGATAAATAGTTCCATCGCTTTGTGCTATATAGGACGAATCCTGATAGTTGTTTACATCTATTGCTTGTGTATTATCTGACCCGTGGAAGGCCAAATGGTCATAGGTCCCGCTACCTATTTGACTTATGAATGTCCCACTGCTATAAGCAGACTGAAAATATAAGTTTCCGGCCATAGTATTCCTCCTATTTATTATACGATTTATACATAGTTGCTAACTGGATCTCCAGCAATACCAACTTCATCTAATCTAATATTTTGCACAGTAAGCGTAAGAGTTGGAGCAGTACATTTTTGTCTGGTATTACAATCCGACGGAAGTACTCTTCCACCAGGTCTATCAACTGCTTGACAAACCCAGTTAGCATTAGTTGTTGCGTAAAGATTTATCCATATTGCCATTATTGCATCTGATCCGCCAATCGGATACCATCCAGTTACCGCCCTAAGTCTTTGTTGTAAATCTACTTCTATATATGTAGATGACATGTCAGAAATGCCAGTTAGATTAGCATCTCGGCTAGTCCCAGTAGAGTTCATATCTACTATTTTTACCCAGGGGGGATTGAATGTCCCATACCCTGCTCTGGCAGTTTGTACTCTTATCTCCAATCCTTGTTTAGAAACATTAGATCCGCCAGCAGATTGCATATTTATATTCATTTTCAACTTACAGTGACGACTAAAATATTTCATTTTTGCCCTATTAGATTGGGCATATAGTTTTTCATCCCATTGAAATCCTACAAACTCAGTTGCCCACCAAACTGCCAAAGCGCTAGTCGCATATCCGCAGGAACAGTTTGAGCTTGCAGGAGGATACAACCACGAATAAGGACATTCTCCAGCTTCTCCAACTACAGTTTGAGGATCGTCATAAACTTTCAGATATAATCCATTACTAAATCCAGCATATCCCTGTATCAACCAAAATCCCCAGTTTTGTTTAGAAGCATATGTTACTGGTTGTGCTAAATACCAGTTGAGATTAGCAGTATTATTAGAATAAAGTCTTGAAACATAATGTCTTGCAGCAAGATTATTTGGAAATGTTTCTACTAATGGTGGTTGATATCGTACCATTTGTACTACATGTGGTATATGCGCCAAATATCCATATCCTTGATCATAATCAGTTTTTCCATCTGCATTACGCCTAGGATAATCAGCAAAGTTTGGTCTTCTGCTGCTATCCATCGGAATATCTATACCATCTATCAAAGAACTTGTTCCAGAAGGTTTTCCTATAACTGATTTTGGCCAGTTTGGATCTGTTGTAGTAATGGTTGCCCTATCTCCTATTGGCAGTGCTATCTGACTAACTCCTCTTGGACTAATCCCAATCCAGGTTTTACATTCTGTAATATATTCATCCGAAAAAGGCCAAAGTCCATTTTGCGCCCTTGTCAATGGATTTAGTATCCCGTCAGGAGTAACTATTTCATTTTTTAGTTTTGTCTGACTAGTAAAAGATCCAGCTCTTCCAACTCCATTACAAAATGTTCTTGCCATACATGCTGCCCTACTATCTGGCACATCTGGATCAGCAATCAGCACATCTATTTGTGCCTGCAAATCTTTTATATGTTGAGAAAACCATTTTACTGGCGTATTATTTATATGACTTCCATTTGTTTGAGGTTCGGTAAATCCCACATAATCAGTGAGCGAACTTTTGTAAATCTTCCAGGTTGGAACAGTCATTCCACGCTCTCTGAACTCTTTAGTGATATAATACATGCACTCTTCAATAACTCTCCCGCTATAATGCAATGTTTCTCTATTGATAAGTTCAAAAATCATACCCATAAAAACATCTTTAGTCCATACCGTAGGCAGGGCGAATGGCCTTGGTTTAGAATAAGTATTGTAACTAGGTCCTGTTGATTTACCCATTTTTATCCGCCATAGCTATCTTGCCCGCTAAATAAAGGTTTATTTACATAAGCATAGAACCTATAACCATCTCCGTCTCTATAACGTATCATAAAAACCGAATCATTTATTTCTACCTGATCATATTCACACCCAACAAAATAAATATAATATGCCGCACTATCTATTTCTTCTCCATCCTCATATAGCGTGCCTCCGCCCACATCATAGGTTTGGACTGCGCCACCACGACCAGTAGAAACACTTGGACGAGTAGTTACATAACCAATATATACGCTTGCAGGAGCACTTGTGTTGACTAAATAAGGAGCATATGCTTCGTCTGCTTCGCCTGGTCCATAATGTCCATCTGGTATCAAATCTCTGTTGCCATGAGATCCCAAGAACTGTTTATCTCCAACCGCTAGTGATGTATCAACTCCTTGCTGTGCCAAAAATGGAGTATGTATAAAGTCGAATGGATTTACAGTAACCGTTTCTCCTGTAATGGGCGACACAACACTAGTTGCTAATGTTCTACAACTTGCTACCCACACTCCGTTTATTTGATGCGGAACTTCTGTCAACTCAACTATTCTTCCAGCGCCAAGTTTCACGCCACCCATAAAATAATGACTAACAGAACCATCCGCCTTTTTCTCATAGTGATATGTTGCTGGCATACCAATCTGCAAATATCCATCATTACAATGCGCTTGTCTCATTGGATTGTCGCCCCAAGCGCTCGCTAATGCTCTAGGCCAAATAATATAGTTGCTATCTGAACCAGCATAATACTCATTTGCGCCTCTATTATATACAGCACTTATAGTTACATATTTTTCAAATGTATGTTCTGAACCAGTGTCGCCCTTGAATGTGTGACGACGTTCCTGTACTTCCATATCATTGAATGTCGGAACTTTATAGTCTCTAAGATTATCATCAAATCTGCTCCAGTTATCGTCCATTTCTTTTTTCAATCTATGAAACGCCCATTCAAAATCTTCATCAGCGCCTTCTCTAATCGGTCTTGCTTTCACGATTTGAGGAAAATGACTTTTTATATTATATTTTGTTTGCCACCATCCTTCTAGATTATGAGTAATGGTCAAACTAGTTATTCCATGTGAAACTATTCCGTATCCATTTTCTTCTATTTCTTGATTTGCAAAAGCATCGAATGAAATAATGGGTAATCCCACCTTGGCACATTCTGCATAAGTAACTGTATCACGATCTATAATAGATGAAAATAATATTGCCTTGGCATCTAAATCCATTCTATTGTATGATGTTCGCTTGCCTTTTGGTTCATAGTTCCAGGGCGCTAAACTCTCTTCGACAATGACATTAGTATGAGTGCCAGCGCCAGATGACCATATTGATGGCCAAGCATAACCATAACGTCTGCGTGATTTTATAGGTATATATGCAGTAACAGTATCTGGTGGATCAGGTAAAACATAGGGATCTAAGGCATCATAAGTTGCAAAACTATCATTATAGCGCAATATTGTTTGAGTTAGTGCTCCGCCAAAACTCAATAACTCTTCATTGCGAACATTTCTAGCATTTACTTTCCATGCAATAGATGGCAAACGTATTGCCAAACCCTTTTCCATTTGGAACGTAATACCTTGATCATCCTGAAATCTATTAGTATTATAGGACCATTGCCAAACTTCTATTGGCACATATTGATTTCCCTCATCGTCTTCTGTCCACTGAAACAAGTCTCCAATAGGCGTACCTTCTCCGTCCATTCCCCACTTGGTTCTTTCTGGAAATACCGCAAATGCTTTTAGTTTATTATTATCTCCGTCCCAAAATGGAGCATATTTATTATATCTTGGAGCAATCTGGTATCCTTCAAAAAACTCTTCTCCGTCTATTTGGTTTTCTAGATTACACCACGCAGATCCGACAACATCTATTTCGTCTAAATAAGGAAAAAGAGTACTGGTAGATGATAAAATATATGTTCTACCATAATGATTTTGTGCAAACTGTCTTACTCGATTATATAGTTCGATTACCCATGGTTCTTCTTTTCGCCTATTTGGCATACTGGCAACATTGAAGTCTGAGAATGTTCTTTGCAAAATAGTAGAATAAATAGGACGACGTTCTTCATCATAAGTTGATATTGTAGTATCAGAAATACGATTGCCAAACCCTCTATGTTTCGCCCATTGTTCAATGCCTAACAAAGACATGGCAAGTTCTCTACTTGATGGATAATAAGTATCCAACTCTCCCTCTTGATTTATATATTTTATTTTTTGATTATGCCACCCAGGAACTAATACAACAGCAGAGTTGTCTGATATACCCAAAGAATGAGAGGAGGGAAAAGTCGAAAGTCCTAATATGCCCTCCATTTGTGCTCCATACAATCTTACAGATGTTGCATTTTCAGCTTTATCATGTCCATATCGCACATTTATAGTTGCATTAGTATCTCCTGCAACTGGAATGTTATTTTGATCTATATTTACTGCAAATCTTTGATTTATTACAGATATTCTATCATCATTCATATCCCAATAAAAATCATACGCCACATCATCTAATATTTTTGCCAAACATTCTAATAATGGTTGCATTCTAAAGTGCCAACGATAAGCACTTGCCTCTTCTGGTAACTGTGCTTCTATAATAGTTGGGGCGGGGATCTTTGCCAAAATACCATTTATAGTTCCTTCAGTTTCCTCAAAATATTGTATAGCATTATATATTTGTCTATATGTTGCCCCATGCTCATCAATCATTGCCAACTCTGCCATAACTCTGCGGCGAGCTTCCAAATCTCCATAATCTGTATATTTCAAATACCAATAACGTACATCAACTGTATTTGTAGAAGGAGCATCGCTATCGCCAAAAGTACCATAAGTATCTAAAAATATATCATTTAAGTCTTCTCTTACATCTTCTATTTCTACATTGAATGTTTTTCCACCTATAGTTTTGTCATATGAAGCATGTTTTATTTTGCCTTTGATATAAAAATCGTCACCAAGCGTAAACTCAACAGTACGATCTATTTCTGGCAAAGTATCATAATCAAATGTATTAGGAATATATTCTAAACTAAATCTATGAGGAGTTCGATTGAACCCAAAGTTTGCAGTCAAACTTGCCAAATGTGCATCAAGAACTATTCCAAAGGTGCCAGAAGGAAATCTAATATGTTGTTCCTCAAAACTAGGTAGTCCTGATACTTCAATATATTTGCTATCTAATGCCATTTACCTCTCCCTTACTAACGGTTCCATCCTATCAATAATGTATCAGAAACCCAAATAACAGATGTATCGCCACCAGGATTAGTGTGGCGCCATTGCAACATTGCCTTTGGAGCATACCATCCAGGACTATTATAATATGTATGTTCAGTAGACCCATATCCTTGTTCTCTATTTCCAAAGTCCCAATATGGACCACGCAAAGTTCTACCATTCAACGAAGATCCAGAAGTCGCAACCGCAAATGTTACAAATAATGAAGGCGGAACTTCTCCAACTCGTGGATTTCCTGTAATCTGCATATATGGATAATGCTCTCCTGGATTTAGACCACTTGCCAAGTTCAATATATAAACATCTGACCCAACCATCCCATAGTTATCTGCTGCTCTAACAGAAACAGCATAGATGCCAGATGCATTATAAGTATGGTTTGATGTCCAAGTCGGGCCTTGTGTATTATATCCGCTTACCCCCTGTAATAAGGATAGCGGGTCTCCAAAATCAAAGCGACAATTCACAAACTCTGATCCAGTTCCGAGTGTCCCACTAGCAGTAACAACTACATTGCGTGCTCCATTCAATAATGTTCCGCTTGACGGAGTTACTGATGTAATAACAATAGTAGGCGGCGTTCTATATTTTTGAACTTTTAGTTTACCATAAAACTCGGCAGCATATCTCCTGAACAAAGAAAGTTGAGAGTTGAACTCGTGCGTATCTAACTGCTTGAATGTGACTTCTGCATCAAGATTGAATGCCTGATCTACTGTAATCTCACTATTTGCTTTTGCAACAGTTCTTGCATGTGCCTCTGTATAGTTTATATAATCAGGAGCACCGAATGAATATCCTCCAATAGTGCCAGTTTTAGTATTTAGACCAGATGTAGCGCCTCCTATTATTCCAGTAACGGCAGTAAGATCCATTGCAAATACATATCCGCCAAAATATCCACTTACTTGAGTTCCGTCTTCTGCTTTCAGATAACCACCGTATAGTTGACTTACTATATTATCTGTTCTTGCTAAAATATAGGCACCTAAATAAACTGGTCCTATTGGTTGCCATGACCATGCATATCCTCCCACATAACTATCTGGATAAGTATCTACGACTATACCAGTATATTCAGTAGCTCCGACATCATATGCCGCATTTTGTGGCCTAGTAACTCCATCAATATCATAGAGCACATTAGGAAGAGTTTCTCCTACATCTATAAGAACAGACCCCATAACATGTCCAAAGTCCCAAGTTGGCCCATATGGAGCAGTAAAGCAATCTATGGCCAATACTCCAGATTGTGCTTCCGGCAATTCTCCATGATGTGGCGTGCTCGTATAATCCGCAATGTGTCCAGTCCAATCTGATGCCGTATCTCTATTACTTATTTCTTCTAACACATCCCAATAACAGTTTTCAGTATAAATATCGGCAGTAGAAAGAGTAATATACATTCCTTTGTAACAGTTGATTATTGTACAGTTATATATATATTGATCATCTGAAACACCTCCAACATAAAATGCTGCATTAGTAGATCCGGTTGTTATTATATTTGCAACAACACAGTTTGCAATATATGCTTCATCTCCGGTAAAATAAATACCACAACTCGTAGTTCCATCTTCTTTTCCGATAGAAACACATCCGGAAATATGCCCTCCATCAGAGTTGGTTGCTCTAAAGTTAGATGAGTTTGCGCCTGATGCCCAGATATTTTCATAGTACATCCAATCATCATTTTGGGCACTAATACAAAAGTTGGATCCAGAAGCGTGACACCAACATTTATCAATATTATATACTGATCCACACTCGTATCCAGACGCAGCCCTAATAGTAATGCCTAAACGAGTAGCGGGGAATACTCCATGTCCTGTAAAATATGTTTCTAACATTAGTCCATTAGTCGTACCAGCCAATTCCCCGATCAGATTTCCACCGCCCCTACATTCTGCCACCTCTGTAAGTCCAGATACTGCCAAGTTGCCAGTTCCACCCAATGCTGTCTGTCTAGCTTCTGCCCACTCCTTAAGTGATAAAAAGTCATAATCAGCACGTCCTAATGGATCAACAATAGATACATATCCACTAGCAGCTCCGCCATCATAATATTCAAAATAAGACATTACTTATCCTCATTAGACAAGAAACTATAACAAGGAGTTCCTGTTCTATAAATATATTCTCCACTATAAATGTCAATAGACAAATAGCGGGCCATTTTATTATTTGACCACCCTATATTGACAAAGTTCATATTGCCTTTCAAATGACGTTTTTTAGTCGCCAATAGTTCCATACGACCACAGATGTCAACATGCTCCATTACCATAGTTCTTTGTCCAATCTTATTTATTTCTTTATCAGCAATCTTTGCTTTTACCTCTCGCATATGTCCTCGATACATTCCACGTACTTTACACAATGGATATTCTATACAAGTTATATTACCAATAAAATCTCGCATATCTGTAGTAAGAGTAAAAAACTGCACTGGCCATTCACATTTTCCTTGTTGTATTATTTTATAGTCTATATATTCATTATTTGGCAATAACAAAGGATGCAATGTGCCAACAACACAGTTTTTATCTAATATCCTTACCTTATATTCAAAATCCATTCCTCACTCCATATCAGTAGGTAATACATTTGCAGATTGACTTGTCCAATCATAACTAACCTTGAACGTAAAATCTCCTCCGCCAAGACTTCCATATGTTCCTAAAGTATAATCTCCAGATGGAAATAATGCTACTGCATATATATAGTCGCTAAACTGCCTATCTTTGAACACTCCACTCATAAATATATCTGAACCATTTTTATATATATTTTGTGAAGCAGGCATAGACAAAGGCATTGATAACACTCCAGCAGTTCCAGAAGTCAAATGCAGACCCCTATGCCAAGTTCTATGTGTAATATAATAAAATGTAGGTTGATATCCACTAATAGCATCATAGTTGTGCAACCAAAATCTCATGCCATAGATTTTATATCCAGTTCCTACTCCAGATGCTTGATCAAAAAAACCACTTGGATTACTATTTATTTCCCCTTGATTTATAGTTAGACATACCGTATCAGTATAGAATGAACTATCTTGGTTAGTATTGACATATATATCGCCGAAGTCTAATGCAACGCCCGATTCATGCTGGGCGGTAAATCCACCTCTCCATCCAAGTTTAGCAGTTGGTTTATATACGCCACTTTCGACTTGGCGCCAACCAGATGGACTTGGCCTATTTATGTTCCATTGAATAACTTGTATTGGAGGACGCAGCGCTCCAATAACTTCGGTTTTGTAAAATCCACTAACAGACATTTATTTTGTCTCCAGATTGATTTTAGGTTCCGGAGGTAACGGACAAGGCATCGAACGCATTTCTTCTAAACTGTATACTCTGCGTCCTTTTAGATATTTTGGGACTTTTCTAATCTCGTAACACATCAATATTATCCATATCATAAGTAGTTCTAATGAAAAATCCACTGGCGCTACCATATTCTCCAAGTGGCAAAGTACCAGAAGCTGCCACTGCTAAATACAAAAACTGTGAAACATCCGTATCTTCAGTTCCATAAATAGTAAACTTTCCATCTGCTCTAAATAAGTTTGGCGCACTTGGTAACGATATAGGCAACCATTTATTTCTATCTGCAAAAAATCTAACAGGAATAGAATAATCTTGTTCCCATATCCCACTTGGCGTATAAATAACTTTCCAGTCGTCAGTCAAAAAGTCATCTGTATTAGATACCCATAACTTCATATTATATACACGACTATTGCTTGGACAATCAAAGTTCGCAATCCTAAAAATCATACATTTTGTATTACTAATGCCACTTCCAATTGATATATCCATTGCGTTTAAATCAAAATCATCAAATAATGTTGATGCATCACCGTTTCCACTTGCTAAAATCCTAGAAAATGAAGCGTGGGAAATAAGATGCCGTGATCCAGTTGGGTCTGCTCCACTAACAGCAAACTCTGCCAACACTGGAACTACATTTATTGTTTCCAACGAAAATGGAACGCTCATTTTTGGCACACCATAATAGTTGCCCAAAGAAAATGGTAAACTATATGCCCATTCTCCAGTTCTACTCATTACTACCTCGATAGTTTAGGAGTTATTCTAATCATACAGCGACTATCTGCATTGAACCCGACATCATTTACATAATCCCAATAAAAATCATATGTTGTGCCATTATGAGATGCTGGCAAATCATATAATCCGCTACCTAATAAAACTCCAGCATAACTTTTGAACCTTCTGGCCGCAAACCAAGATAGTCCATCATCAATAGAATATTCTATAGATGCATCACAACTTCTATTATAGTGGTCAAAAAGCGTATATTCTATAATGGCATAATCTGAACACCTATATACGGTAGGATTTGAACCTGACGGAACTAAAACATCCGGACCTATATTATTATACGGCACAAGTCCCCTAGCTTGCCATCCGGCTACTCCACGATATAGAGCATTCCAGTTATTATTAGTATCATAAGAATAAACTGATATTCCACCTGCGCCCTTTTGTCCACCCTGATATCCATAGAGACCTATTTCACTCATAGAACAATGTGCTACTACCATTTTATTGCGCACATCATCTACAAATCCGAACATATTTCCGTCCCAATATTTGAAATCGCCTGGCATAAG